>Ga0209634_1001199_pt1 | contig 19304 bp, 8 predicted proteins | sample LinPmetageLP40_FD_184043 | JGI IMG/M metagenome (GOLD analysis project Ga0209634, IMG submission 184043) | Marine viral communities from the Pacific Ocean - LP-40 (SPAdes) (version 2) | ecosystem: Environmental > Aquatic > Marine > Oceanic | place: Pacific Ocean | collected 2010-08-26 | reverse complement strand
TTGTAATGTACCTGAAATTGTAAATAGTTCGGGTAATTTCTGTTCTTCCTACTACTGGCCATGTCAGCTCATTTCTGAAGCTTCGTGCTGTTACTTCGAAGTCGCCTGAAGCAAGCCCCACTTCAACAATTCTGCCCAACGCATCGTAGTGTGTATACGAATAAGTATTGTCAATTAGCTGTTGGGCATTTTGTGAAAAACGAAGTTGTCCGACATCGTTATATATGAAGTTAGTGACGCCAGCATCTGGCGTCTCCTGTGTCATTAGCTGACCCAGGCTATTGTATTCATAACTTGTCACAAATGTATGCGCTGGAAGATTTCCTTTGCCAATCGCCAATTCTGATCCACTACCCACAGGTAGCCTTACCACACCCTCAGGTGGGACAGTTTGGATTAAATTGCCAGCACGATCATAATAGTACAAGGTATAGTGATGAAGCCCCATTTTATACTTGATCGTAAATTCATCTTCAATCAATGAGGGATCAGCACAATCGGATTGATATGCGGATTTATAAGCAAGCTGTTTTTCTTGAATCAAACTTTCTGTCTGCTCATTGATACTCTGAATAATGCCTTTAGTACTTATAGATTCACAAGTTTCAGTAGGGATAGGATTGTAGACATAGTCATCTGGGAGTTCTATACCCAGTGGATTTGGGTTGCCCCACTTGAAGCAGATATTTTTAGCAAGATTACACAGATCTTTATTGAAACTCAAATTGTATTTAGCCATATACATATCTGAATAAGTGGACTGGCTGACCAATTCTGTTACATCACTGGAATTGTCAAAATCGAGAATATCGTTAAATCCTCCCATCGAATAAACATTTGATCCATCTTGGGACAGAAAAGTATGGAATGTTTGCTCATTTAGAGAACCAGGGCCAAACTGAAAGCCATTTATATAATTTCCAGAATTATCATATATCATGGAAAATCCATCTCTCCAAAGCGCTCTGTAAGAAATTTCATTTAATGATGGGTCAAAATCATATGTATAGTAATCACCACCCCCATGCACATTACCTCCACTAAATGCTAGAAGTAAATTATCATGGGATGTTTGAATTTTAAACAAGTCTTCATGGTTTTTTGAAAACTGAGCGCCTGAACTTAGGCCATATCTTTTAAAAGAATGGGCAAAGATTAATTCATAATTCGAGTCGTATTTTGCCATAAAACGACCTAAATCATCTCCCTCTGAAACCTCTAAATTGAAACTTACAGACCCTAAAAAAGGGTTAATAGTAAAGTTCGACTCTCTAAAATATGATCCTGCCATAAACAAGTTATCATTACTATCGTGTCCAATAGATGTAATAAATCCTTTGTAAAGTAATTTAACATCTATCATTTCTAGAGAAATTGGATCATACGTAGTGATATACGCATGATCAGCACCGTCATTGCCAAAACCAACGCCAGTCGTAATGTCATTAGGGTCGGGATAATATTCATCTGTAAAGTTCCCTACTATAAATGGCGTACCATTGCTGTCAAGTGACAAATCACTCACGTGTTGATCAGTTTCTCCACCAAAATTGACACCATTTAATCCAATTCCCAGTAAAGGGGCAAATCTTATGAGATAACTTTCAACAGTTCCATTAGTAGATACCACCGTTTTCAACGCATTGGTCTCTGTTTCATCATCAATAGCTGCAAGTATTGGGTCTATTGGATCTATTGGGTCTATTGGATCTATCGGGTCTATTGGATCTATTGGGTCTATTGGATCTATCGGGTCTATTGGATCTATTGGGTCTATTGGATCTATCGGGTCTATTGGATCTATCGGGTCTATAATGATTTTTGAAAAACCAGTATAAGTCAATATACCAGAAAATTCTCCAGTTATATAAAGGTTGAATTCTCTTACAGCAATATCAGAAAGCGACATTCCATCTCCCCCGTCAATAAATTTTGACCAGGTCATGTTTCCATTGTTATCCAATCTATTGAGGACAACATCGATACCGAAATTTGGATCAGAACTTAAACTTTGTGCATTATTCTCAATGCTAGATTCAACTGAGAATTCTCCTCCACCTCCACTTGTTACACCGTTAGTTTCATACGCTAGGTATAAATTATCATTAAGATCCAACGCAAGTTTGCTCTTGAACTCATTGGAATAACTGCTATACCCAAATGTTTTGACCCACAAAAATGTTCCGTTCTTATTATATTTAGCTACAAACACATCGTACCAATAAATTGGGTTTAAATAATAAGTAGATGCAGAAGGGTCAAAATCGACCAAGTCTTTGAATCTTCCAGTTATATAGATGTTATCATCACTATCAATCTCAGCATCACTAATATAACCAGGGAGCGTAGGCCAAGCATTGATTTGTTTTGCCCAAAAAGCATTCGTTTCCTCTACGAATTGATTGACATTGATTTCATCCCATCCCGAACTACAACTTTGTCCACTTTCTTTGATTTGCAAATCAAAATCATAATTAAACACCTTTTTGAGGTTCAACAATTGCGCTGGCGTACCAATCCCTGTCAGATTTCCGTTCACATCTTTGACCAGATCAAAGCCACAATAATTCTCTTTGCAATTATCTACCAATGCCTCGACCATAGTTTCCAGTTGGCAACTGCTGTAAGTATGACCTGTAAGGTTCACTGTCTCATCAAATGACCCCACATACTTATTCAAGAAGTCATTCCATGCTACATCGTAGTGCTCTATAGTCGCACTAGGATCGTTGGTGAGTATATCGTGAATCAAAGCCTGTTTGAACTCTTCAGATCTACTTTCACACATTTGACCACAACCCTCTATGAGCCTTATCAATTCTTCATTTTCATCAAATACTGCATCGTCAGCATATGAAGCGGATAGCTTATAAAGTTTGTATTTCTCGCACGCATCCAGCCCGTTAAAATGACTTATAGTTACTGAAACGTCACTTCCAATACCAGCTAGATATCTCAGTATATCAACTCTACTTGGTTCATTTGGAAGAAGAGGAGACTCTTCGTCCGTATTCAGATATACCAATCTATGTGCCTCAGTTTTCAAATTAGTGGCACCAGATATTGGGTAGGCCGTAGCTCCTATTTTACCATAGAGCAAGTCTCTCACCATAATAGTGGGCGAACCGTCAGTAGTCGGTTGACAAATATCTTGCTGTTCATCCATATTTGCCGGTTCAGGTTTTTTGCTATCCAAAATGGATTCAATTCCGTTAATAAACCTATTTAATAAGTTGTTGGAAAATGCATATTCTCCGGGGTCGTCCGTTGCAAAATCACTATCTCCTTCTAAATCTAGGTAGTGTTTATATCCTCTTACTTCTTGCTTCCATACACGCCAAACATCCTCACAACTTAATCGATCACTGTTGTCATCTAATAAATTTATCACCATCTGATCAAATTCACCAGGTGCATAATATATTTGATAATTCGAAGCGATAGGATTGGCTTCAGGTTCTAATGATCGCTTATACAAATCTTCAAAATATATATATTTATATTTCCCATTATAGACATTTCCAAAACCCTCTCCTTTTTCGTCCCAGTAATTATCAAAGTAAGCCTCCCAAGCCATACCATCTACTTTGCACGATGCATCTGGCTCTCCTTCACAAGGTTCATAATATGGGATATATAAGTAGTCCTTACATGACCCCAAATTATTAGCGTATACCAAAGGAATGGCATATTCTTGATTCTTTACATCAAGCGAATATCCTTGACTATCCAAATATGCATAGAGTCCTTTCGAGTTATCATTGTCTAGGTAGCTTTGAATAGTTGCAACTACTGCATCAACTGCGTCAGAATAGTAAACCGAAAGGTCACCTAGTTGTTGATCAAGATAGTAGATGAATTTTTGTTGCATTGCATCAAAATACCCATTATGAGAAGTGATTCTTCGTTCTAGCACATAGTTTGTTTCAGCATCTAAATCCTTTTCAATTGGATTAGGAAGACTGTAATTTGCACTAATGCAACTTCCAGGAGAAATTTTAATTGTACCCAATACTTCGGAGTCTATATTGGGATCATCTTGATTGTGAAGAATAATCTCCACTTCATAATCACAAGATGTACAGGTTTGACTACAAATATCTTTTATGGTAGCAGGTGTAATATTATAGTCAATGGTGACTCTTTTTTGAGAGGTGAAAAATAACGCTTTTTGGCTACTTACTTGATAAGTTCCGTTTCGAGTGTCTCCTTCAATAACACTATACATGTCTACGACATCAGAATCCAATGGATCCAAGGCAACACCTACCGACCCTGCATCCAGAGCTGTGGCAATTACTTTTCCGCTTTTATCCTGATAACTCACACTGCTGACGTTATTGGCATCATAAGTGACAGTCTTATGAACATTATTTGCCTCTGGTGATTCTTCTCCAAATATTGTGACCAATTCTCCCTCATCTACACTCGTGTAATAGGTTCTGACAGTTTTTGAAGTGGCTTTATCGGCTCGTAGTGCATGATCTTGCCCAACCCCAGCCTGTTCTCTCACTCTCCCCGTACCATCATTGGTGAACAATGTCCTGGTAAAGGGTACTCCTTCTGCACTCGCTACATTTTGAGTATTTTGGCCATCATAGTAGTTTCCGGATACATTCGCCAATTCAGCGCTTACCGGGTTGGTATCATAATGATCACTCGTGTAATTCGCGTTGGTATTGCTTGTCCGCAGAAGTTTCTCCTGATAACCTAATGTACCTCCGCTCAATGGAACAGGTAAAGTCACTAGCGCATTTCTTCCAGCGTAATCTTGTATAGTCTGTGTAGCGATGACCTTATCTCCACCTCCGTGTATTTTCACTTGTTGCTGTGATACTTGCTGTAGCCCATTCGCATAGGTCAGTTGCTCACTTGTATTACTCTTTTCTGTAAATGTTCTGGAATATATAAAGTTCTTATCCTCATTAGGCTGTGTAAATACGAATTGTCCGGCCACCCATCTAGACGTTCTCCAATTTTCAGGATTCGATAGGCTATATTTTGCAGTACCAATCTTAGTACCTAATGGCCTTACTCTCCAAGCATAGTTACCCGACCCTTCTGCCAATAACAATGTGATTTCAGTATCTCCTGATTCAGTGTATATATTTGTAGCACTTTTCCAATCATTATCTGTAAGCCCAGACAAATTTTGATCATCATATAGCCTAAGCATCTGTATTTGATAATTGGGAACTTTTAGACATTCATAACTATCTTGGACTGACCATTGGAATTTGTGTTCAAACTTACCTGAACGTGTACTCGGATTTACAATTTGTAATGGTGCATTGGAAGCATCAATCTCCGTAATTTCTTCATAGTGTATTTGCAATGCAACTTTATTGTCATCAACAGATGCGTGTACGGAATAACTCCCATCAACTGGATCAACTACAATGGTTCTAACATTTTGTGCATCCACACCATCAAGTCTAAAATGAAAGACCTGAGAAGGAACGTCCATACTCAACCTTAATGGCACATTCAATGCTTCAAACAGTACATTATTGCTAGCATCCAGTGCTGAAACATTCACCTCAATCATTCCCAGTATACTATTGCCCTCTCCTAGGTTATTGTCTTGTCCTAAACTGAATTCCACATAAGTGTCAATCTGTGTGAGTAATCTAGGACAATCACCATACAGCTCATCACAAGTATTAGTAATCAGCGATTTGCTCGATGGGGAATTACTTTGAAGCTGGGTATGGGTAAATACTTCGGCATCAACCTTGTCTTCTTTAGATCTTACGTTTACATCTAAAGCTAGACTGCCCCCTTTGCAAATTCCATTTTCAGGAATTAAAGTAATGTTCTTAGTTCCTGCGGTTATAAATTCTAATTCAACTTCTGTAAAAGCAGCGTTATGGGAATACATACTTACTCCTGCCGGAAGATTCCATAACACTCTTCGGGTATTGGCACCCACATTCACTTTGTAAAATCGTATAAATTCATGACAGGTAACCCTGTCTCCAATGACTGAAACTATATTTGAAGGAGTTTTTTTAACCGTCACACTAATGCTTATGCTTGAAGCTGTTTCACAGGTAGATTCGAGGATAGTCGTGGCTGTAAAATTCATTGGTGTCCCATCATAACTACCGCTCCCGGCCAAATAGTGAAAACTATACTGTGCTGTTGTAGTGAAAGGAGGGGCAGATTCAGATTCATCTCCTGTAGCGGCAGAGGCCTCTATGGGTGAACCATCCAAAGAAACAATAGATACCAAACTCGTATTGTATCCAGTCCAAGAAACTGGGGCAGCGTTACCTTCAAAAGTTAGCGTGACTATTTTAGTATCTCCTTCACAAATATCCCTTGCACCTTCAATATTAAATATAGAGTATGCTGTTGATGGGAGTACATCTGTACTAAAAAACACCTGGTGATCTGCACAGTCAGCAGAAATAGGAATTAAAGTAAGAGATCGCTCACCAGATTGTGTAAACTTGACAATTAATGGGTTTGATTTAACCAATTCAACACCCGTACCCAATACGGGAGGATTATAATCAGTGAAACTTCCTTCTGAAAGAATCATTGTATAAGATGAACCTTCACAAATATCATCTTCTAACAATGATAAAGAAGCGGATTCGTTGCATGAGGAGACCAATGTTACAGCTTTTTCAAATAACACAAATTCACCGCACAAATCTCTGGCTCTAACAGTAATTGTATGAGCTCCAGGAGATACAGAATTGGGGAACGTGTAAAATATAGTTACTCCTGTCCCCATAAACAACAAATCAGTATCCAACGTCCAATTAATAGTTGCTAGATCAATGTCATTATTTAACAAACTAAATCTCACATTGTCACCAATTGGAATAATACCATCTGCATAGCCCAATATCGCTATACTTCCAAATGGATCGCAGACAGGTGAACTGGCAAAATAAATAGGGGTAGATGCTACTGTGGTATATCCACCTCCAATGGGAACTAGTTGCTCCTGTTGTTCTAGAAGCGTAGGTTCTTCTAGGGGTTCTTCTTCTTCTATAGGCCCTCCATCATCAGACAACACCCTAAGGGTCAAAGAACTAGTTCCATCTGCTGTTCCTGACCATTGGACAGTAGCGCTTGTAGTCGAAAAGCTCAGTACCGTACCAGAAATAGGAACCCATTGGTAATCATCAAATGCACTGACTGTTCCGAAAGGCACGGTGTAAGTAGCTGTTCCTGTAGGAGATATTTTATTGCTGGTGGTAGTGCCAGTTCCGGTAATTGTCTGCCCGTAGGTAGCCGACAGACTTGCTACAACAAAAATTAGAGTCGATAGGTTTATTTTTAATGAATACATGCGTTTCATGAACTAATCTATTTACTGCTTGAGATTATTAATAATTTTATATTGAGAAAATGCTAAACGAACATGTTCTTCTTCTGTATACACCAGCTTTAGCGCAGCTCCAGCAAACACTTCCTCTTGATATGATTTATCGACCTGACCAAATGAAACCTCTACTGACTTCATCATACTATTGTCTGGTAGATACACAGCACTTATTTTATTGATGCGGGACACCTTCCTATCTATCCAGTAGGTCATAGATGACAGGCCAAGATCTGTGATCATTTTATTTTGATCTGATAAAGTGATTTGCCATTCATTTTTATTATTGGCTGTATTGTTACAACTAATGTGATGACTATTGTCTAATAAAGAATCTTGCAACAACGTGGATTGTCCGAATTGCTGCTGCAAAACATTCTGATCCATTGCCCTGGTGATAAATATGGACTTGCGCTCATGATCAATGGCTACCATTGTCTCACTGTCCTGATAAATAGTTGTACTATTGGTCTTCACAAGAGATTTGCCATTATAGAACTTCAGTGCTATATTTTCGGCTGTGACGCTACCATCGACCACAGTGGTTTTCATAATGTATGACAATGCATATCCTTCTCCCGTTGGTGTACGAAACTCATCATAGGCTGCTCGCAAGATATCTGTGCACGCTGCATTGGACTGCCCATATGCAGTAGCGTTGTACCATGAAATCACACATATCAATATGTAGAAAGACTTTCGCATTATTTATTCACAGTAGGTGTATTGTAGAATGTCTCTTGAATGGTGCGGATACCTCTTTCCGTTTCGATCATCTTGCGAACAAGCTTTCCTTCTCCATTGTACTGATAGTATAGTCCAAAGTGCTGTCCATCAAATACCGTCAACAATCTCAGTGTGGCTGGATCGTAGACATAACAAGTCATCTCTGAATCCATTGGCTGAACACGTGCATCATCTACCCAGATAGTCCCTGCACCATTATATTTCATTTTAGCAATAAAGGATGTCGCGCTGCCAGTATTCAGTAAACCTTGATATAACCCCCAATCTCCACTACGAGATATCTGAGTCATAGCAAGAGAAGATAAATCAGCCGTGTCGTCAACATTGCTTAAATACATAGTAAGTTGAGTACCAGGGTTTCCTTGCACCCATACCTGCATCATCATCACCGTATTGGCTGCAGTTACTTGCATGGTAGGAGTTTTGAATCCCTTGCCAGAAGTTAGTGTAAGTGACTTAACTCCAGCATGAGCCGTAGCAATGTCAGTAACTGGTGCACTTATCAATGATGCACCACTTTCTAGTTGACCGTTGTAGCTCATCTCAAAACTCTCAAAGAAAACGGACTCATACATCGCATTTTGAGCAGTGAGGTATGGAAGCGCATCATAATACCCCATCTTCACCGTACTCGCGATATCCAAAGCGTTTCGCTCTTGCAGTGCCTCTCCATGAGGAGAGTATTTTTCGATATTGCTTACTGGTACCCACTTGTCCTTTTTATTGGCATTGGGCTTCTTCCAAGAAAAAAGGTCTACATCATACGTTCCTGTATTATAGTTCTTTGCCCTGTTGATGTCGGACGTTTGATAGGTATTATTGGACACAGATCGCCACTTTCCTTTGGTACCATCTTCATACTCATTAGAAGGCAGGGTGCTAGCATATCTATCATTATGATAACTTGAATATTCCCAGTCATCACCCAAAGTGGTTGCACTGGCACTAATGACCTGCTCAATAATCGGAGGAGTGGCAGGTCCTTCGATGCATATCATATCGATGTCTTCTGCACAACTTTCTTCACGCTGATAGACAATCGCTCCACTGAAAGTGTCTAAAGTGAAGCCTCCGTTATCGTTTTCAGGGATGCTCGTATTGCATAGGGAAATTGGGGGGATATAAAAAATTTCTTCGATATAATTACTAAACTCAGAAGTATTGTTATTTATATCAGTTGCTGTAGCTATTAGTCCATATCCATTAGGTATTCCAGAAAGGGCTAACGACCAATTACCGCTTGCATTTACATTTATTGTTTCCAAATACTTTAATGAAGTATTTTCATCAACAGATACAAAAATTTCAACTTTGTCATTAGGATCAGCTGTTCCTGACAGTACACCTTCATAGTATTGGTTGATTATTGGTGCTGGTTTTCCAATATTTGCATAATTATTAGTTAGTTCTATTCCTGAGAGAGAATATGATGGCAAATCAGTATGTATTAAATTCCTTGTTATCAAATTTCCATTTGAAAGGTCTGATGAACTACCAGCGACTGTTATACTATTTAAACTCGCGCTAAAAATATTTCTTAAATTATCATTATCTCCTCCAATTATAAAATTTGAGCTTCCATGTCCTAATCCCATGAAGCTAACTAGGTTCACTCCATCGTTGATTAATAAATCTTCTCCATCATACAAGACACAAAAAATATTGCCTTGGATAATACAATTATTAGAAAATGAAGCATTGATTCCTGGAACGCCATTTATGGTCCCAGGGTAGGTAGAAAAAACGTTATTTCGGAAAATTGAATTATCACTGTATTGAATGTAAAATCCGAAATGTTTCAATTCCAACCCTTGGATTAAAGCATAACCCGTTAGATATGAAGTATTGGCTCCAATACTGCCAACTTCCTCTCCAAAATTATATCCTCCAATTTGTATTTTTGGAAGTTTGCCCGTATAGCCATTAGCGGATTGAGTTGACCCATCAATAATCACACTTTTATTAATATTGAGGTCTCCGTGATAATTTACATCATAATCCAACTCAATAAAATGTGGAGCTGTTCCAGGAACATCAAAATAAATAAGGAATGGACCTGTGTTTGGGCTCTCATTAATTTGGTGAACGGCTCATCGATAAGAACCCATTTGAGGGTTTCCAAGATTATCTGTTGTATTAGTTACTTTAAATTTATGATTAGCATCAAAGTCATTTGGATCAACTGTTTCAATAAGAGTTCCAAAATCAAAACCTTCTAACAGCAGATCAGAATAAGGTGCTTTTATAATCGTAAGCCCAGACTGTGAACCACTTTGTGCTTCTAATTTTGCTAACGCACTTGATTTTTCTATACCAGTTGATGTAAACACTTCATTTTCATCTATTGTCATTTCTTGAGCATAGCTCTTCTTCATCAATTCTGTTGAGATGATCAATAGGAGTGCAATTAGATATTTCATATTCTTCATCTTTATAATCTTGTCCATCCTTCTGCCACTATTTCCTCAAATGTTCCATTACACCTAATATCAAACGCCATCAATTGAAGTCTGATAGCCCCATTAGATTCATAATAGGCAAACTCCACATTCTTGATAGTCGCATCGCTCCAATCAGTGGTACATGCTGGTAATTTGTCTGCGTAAGCACTCATATTGAGATGTTCATAACTCAAGTTGGTGACATCGTCATATGGTGTCAAGAGTTTAAAACTGCCTTCTCCTGAGATTCCACTTGTTGCATTGTTTAAGGCTGTGATGAACGAGGCACTGTTATCGTATCGATTACTCTCAGAGATTTGATACAATCCTAAGTCTGTATTTTCGTCATGCCTTGTGATTTGGCTAATACTCGCATTAAGGTTATTTATTCTTCCAGAGTGGATAACTGTTACTTTATTCACAGTCAGCGGTGTAAAGGTCATCTCTTGTGAAGGTGTGAGCTTCAAGCTTTGGGAAGCAAAGTCGACACCTCTTACATGGTATACTGCGCCACTGCCTTCGTTGAGCTCTACCATATCCCCTGGTGTAAATAGCGTGAGGTTACAAATATCTGTACTTTGCATATTGAGATTGTGCCCGTTGAGTGTAAAACTTCCCTCTACAAAAATATTCTCTGAAGAAGACTTATCTCTTAGGGCTTTGTATTCCCACCCTGCTTTGATCTCCTGTGACACATAGGTGCCTGTGAACTCATCATAGCTTCTGGTGGCTACTGGTCTACCAGTACTCGCATCAAAGGCAAGCGGCTCAGACACATGGTAGATTCCATCTTGGTAAGTGGTGGTCTTCTTGACGATCGCTGGATATCGAATCACCTTCGAAGTGGCATGTGTAGATACCCCTCCCTCTGTGGTTGTCAAGAATGGCATGGCCGTAGCAAATGGAATTGGAACTGGTACAATCAATGGAAAAATTCCTATAGAAAAGTCTAACTCCACATTTGCGTCCTTCATATCTTCTATGACTTGTTTCTGCGCCAGCGTAACATCTACCTCTCTACCAATGCTGCGCTTCTCCGTAGCACCAAATGGGCTGATCATCACATCTACCTGATCGGCAGGGTCATAATATTCGAATACTTGTTCGGATACTACTGCACTTTTTTCAAGCCTCACTATATCTGTATAGTCTCCGGTGTAGCTCGCTACTCGCTTAGGTTGTCCATGCATATTGTTGAGGACAAAACTGAACCCTTGTGTTGCCCACTGCTTCTTAAGAAATGTATTGACAAACCCTCCAAATCCGAACCCGAAAGATGTTTTATCTTTGACAGTTGTCGTCCTTACGATGATAGGATGATCCTTTACTGTGTGGTATTCATTGACACTAAATCCAGTATTGGTCTTTCCGCTATGGATACTTCTAATAGCCACACGTGAATACCCAACAGATGGTCCTGGATAAATACTCTCACCGATAGGGCCTTCCTGATTCTTTTTATCCTCTCCTGCAATGATCTTATCCCATGTAGATTGTTTTCCTCTTTTCACAAAATCGACAAGAATATTTTCTTCACGTATCGTCTGTGGTTCATTAGTAGCTACTCCACTACTTATGACATTGCCTTCATCATCTTGGGTTCTATAGTCATATTCATTGCCATAGAGTACCGGGTTGCTTTCAAGTCCGCTATCAAAAGTCATCAATCTTTTTACTCGTAATCCACCACCGCGTTTTGGTATAGATGTAGGAATCCGGAGGTATGATAGATTTTCTTTCATTGTTGCGCACACAGAAGAGGGCTGCACAATGCCCTCTACCATTCCAAGTAATTGACGTACCACACTTTCTCCATCTCCAGAATCATTCAGTGCTCCTGCCGATGCACTACAATCCGAAGACTTATCAATCATACCCAGCCGTTGGCTTTTTGCGAATTCATCACAAACATCTTTGGGGAGTCTTGTTCCACCGAGAGTAATCGTCAGTTCATTTCCGGTGCTGGAAATAGCACCAACATCTGCATAACCAGAAATATAATCAGTATTACATGAACTAAGCGTGATAGGATCACTGTCATCCAACAGTTTGTAAAGAAACTTGAAATATATCTTCTTCCCGCTATCTACATAACGCTCTTCGATTACGTCTCTAATATTTTCAATCTGTTTGGTATACTCAGCAGGATTACTAGGATCTAAGATAACTCCTATAGCACTCAAATCTACTGTGAAGGTATTTCCAGCAGCATTAGCACTTTGAAGCGTTGCCATGACATGAGCTTCCTGATCTTGTACATATTGATAATCATCTGACTCATATTGTACATGGATCTCTCCTCCGGAAGGTAATTTGATTGCTTTAAGCTGCCATGCAGCTGGGTCAAAAGTCTGATTATCTTTTTCATTTTGATCTATCCAAGTGCGTAAATCAGCATGTCTTTGTGCACCGTCAGGCTGATAGTTTCCCCATGCATCTGATGCAAACGGTGAATATGCAGGATTCTCATTAATTGTATTAATGGTCACATCATCTACTCCAGATTTGTATTTGGATGGATACTGAGAGAAGTCTGGGTATTTATACTCAAATTGATACGGGCTTATTCTAGTCGTTCCTCCAACTACATTTGACTTACCATTATATTCAAAGTATATTCTCTTTAATGTAAGCTTCCCTCTCCCGCTGGCCATATTAGGAGCTCCTTTGCATAATTCATCAGCTGCACTTGCATATTCAAAATGAACAGTTTTTACTGGAATAGCCCCAGATATTGGGGAGATCGTACCATCACCATTTCTGATTAGTTTACCATTACCACTTTTAGCAAAAGCACTCACTGGAAAGAGTTCTATTTTATCCAATCTTTTCAAGTAGTCGCTAGACTTTTGACCTTTTGTCATAGCGGGAGAATTTGAAAGTGCTCCAATAGCATCAGCAGTTCTCGAAGAAGTATGGAAAACAGCCACATGGCTTTTAGTTTCAACAGCCTGCAAATAGTAGACTTGTTTTTCGCCACTATTCAGCGTTCCTAAATCATCCTTTTTATCAGAAAGAGAGTTCTTTTGATAGTTAAGTCCATTATATGGTTGTCTCCACTTGTACCAAGTTCCATCCCCATATGCCTTGTCGTAGTTGAATCGCGTATATCCACCATAGTCATCGACTGTAGGACCATCCAACGATCTATCAATGTAATCTGGAGTAGTAATTTCTGTCAATAGATAACTGGCAGCATAAGGATCTTCTTTAGTTTCTCCAACCTTGATTTCAGGATCACTGAAGTATTGTGAAATTTCGGTACTATTGAAATAAACTGCACTGTTATTTTCTATCGTTCCTCCCTTAATTCCATAACTAAGTGTTGCCTCATTGCGACTATATACTGGTAGTCCATAAACATATCTTAATCCACTTTCATTGAATATGGCGAATTCTCCAATATAATCTTCGAAGCCATCGGCATTTTTGGTAGCCAGACTATTCAGGTCTTGTCGCTTAGAGTAAGCCTTATATCCTGCATTAAAACCTGTAGACAATGCATCTTTGTTGTAATTGAACCCTATATATGAGGATCTTTTGGATCTTTTACCATTGTTAGATTCATATTTGAAAGAAGTTGACTCGGTAAGACTGAAAGCTCCTGAAGATGGAATTGCCTGAAATGGCGTTTCATCATAATTATCACCCCAACTTCCTCCAAGATCATTATTAAATCTAAAAAATACAGGTTCATCTTTAGTCGCTTCTTCTCCAACAACTGTAAACTTAGATCCGGACGGGTGTCTGTTCCAATCCACTAATTCTGTAGTTTGATTGCCACTTCCGAGATCTACCCCGCCTCCAAAATCCAGTCCTGCTTCTATTTCTCCACCGACATTTAGTATTTCAATTTCACTTTTCACCGACCTTGGTCCAAAGTGACCTATATTTTTATGATACATTCTAAACCCACCTCCAATTCCTTCACCACTCACCATGTATTGATCCGCATCATTAAATGGAATTCCTAAAAAAGCATCTCGTTTACTAAATGAAGATTCCTTTTCTACATGATAGTCCATCATATTATTGCCCTGTTCATCGTCATTGCTATTGGCATCTGAGCTGTATAAATACCCGTATGCATTAGAAATCTGCTCCTCTTGATTTCTCTGCCATGAATAACTCCCAAAAATATTACCTGATATTCCAGCTGGAAATGGCGTTGGAGTACCTAGAAATCCTGCAGAAAAATTGTATGATTTCCCTTCATAGCTATGTAATTGAGTAGACTTAGCTACTTCATTGTAACTGAACAAACCGTAACTACTGTTTGATAATGTTGTGCTAACTCCACCAAGAGCATTACCCAAAACCTTACTACCTACTGCATTTTTATAGGCTTTTATTTTTTGATCCTGTTTCATTTTAGTCTTCTGGGGCTTCCCTAGTTCTTGAAAACTATTTAGAATTGCCACTGGATTAGCACTAAGTGAAAAACTTTTATTACCATCCGAGACACTGTATCCCATATTCAAGACACCTTTCCCAAGACTTACACCAACGCCTGCATTGTAACCAAAACCTCGATAGTTATTATATCTTAATGATGCAGAAGCGTTCGCTCCTATTATGTCCTTACTAAATAACTCACCTGCAGCCTTGGCACCAACCGTGGCAGTCCAGTTTTTGGGCATTTTATTGTAGTGAGTAATCGCTTTGTTTTTAAAATCATCAGGAATTCCGCGAACAGAACGGTTGATTGCTCCTGCATTGAGTGTCCATCCATACCCGACCCAAGACGCTTCTTCTTCAGGAGTTACTCCACTATGGTAGGATAGTGACATTGGATAACTACTTCCATGTGGACCAGGAACCTCAAGAATAGGAAGGTTATAGGTGAAGTCTCCAGTAAAGTCATTCACCATATTGGTTGTAGCTACAGGTTCGAAACTGCTAAACTCAGGTTGGGAAGGTCCTGAAGTCAAAGCATAACTCAAAGTCGGCAATATCGTGGCATACAACATGTTAACCGCCATAAACATGGCCAAGCATTTCAAAAATTTACTTTTTGTCATATCTATTTATTCTAATACCAAAGAGGGTATTCCTGTTAATATTTTATTGTCATATGTGAAGTGGGTTGTCCCTATTCCCCAATATGGATCATCAAAAGTCAACTTTACACTTTCTATAGTATTGCCATTGCTTCCACAACCGTATGCTTTAGGAGTAAACACTGCTGTAAAAAGTAGTTGATTGCTCAATTCATTGTACCCTTCGTAACTCACTAAAGAAGGGATATGCTCTTGTCCGTTGAGGGTGAGTGCAATGAATTCATCCGCATGAAAATTCAACTCATTAATGCGTTTTTTGTAGTCAGTTTCACTATTCACTCCTGCATAGAGCAAATTTATATTTCTATCACCTGATCGAACTGTAATTCTAAAAGTAAGCCCACATGCGTAGTGCGCACTAGCTTCTGTCAATGATACTGAGTCGATTATTTTCCCTGATTTTAAAAGGTCATTATAGGCCAGGTATTGAGCGGGTTGATAGAAACAACTGATATCAATGCTATTCACCTGCTTTTGTTTGATCAACAATTCCTTGTTTTCACTCATCCATTCAGAATACTCTGACCAGTTCAGATTCTTATCCTCTGAGCATCCGAGGTAAAGAATTGCCAATGAGGCAACTGTAAAAAGTGATTTAGTTCTATTCACCCTGATATTTTTTATTAAGTGCTTTCAATATCTCTTCGGTGATGTCAAGACTCTTCTTGCCATACAGCACATTTCCTGAACTTGTCGTTCCTAGTATGACATCATACCCATGTTCTTTACCATATGCTTCAGAAAAACTATTAATCTGATTCAGGACATTTTGCATCATCTCGTCATCCTGCATTTTAGATTTTTGATCAATCGCCCCTATATATTGCTGAAGTTGTGTCTCTTGTGTAGCAAGTAAGCGTTCTTGTTCAGCTCGTTCTGTATTATTCATCCGAGAATAATTGGCGTTATAAGACGCAACCGCTTTTTGAAAGCTCATTTTCAAGGTATCCACATTTGCTTGCCAACTTTCCTTTTGCTGAGTGTATTTGGTCTGGGCTTCTTTTGTTCCTTCATAGGCATATACCAATTCCTGGGAACGTACAAAGACGATTTTTGGCTGCTTCAAGTACACAGATAGACACAATCCCAAGCACAAGGCTATAAGCACAAAAAGAAAAATTTGAGAAGTCTTATTCATCAAAGTAAAAGAGATTATTTTCGCTCAAGAGCTTCCATTTTTTTAGATAGTGCTTCCATTTTCTTGTTCTGTTCTATGAGGTAAAGTGTAAGTTTTTCCACCTTTTCTAAAAGTTTGACATTCATTTCAGCTAAATCAATCCCATTTTCCTTTACCTCTTCAGCAGACGGAATATTTTCTAAATGCTTGTTTTTTTCAATGTAAGCTGCTACTTCAGCAAGTGGTTTAAGCTCTTGATCAAAAACATAGTCAGGCCATACCGATTTCACATCTACTTGCACTTTTTCTGTTCGGATACCTTTTTGTACATGTAGGTTATATCCTGCATCAGTATTCACCGTTTGGTCACCGATTATTACTCCGCCATTTACGTGAAGTGAGGCATTGGGATCTGCAGTACCTATTCCCACTTCTCCATTCTCCGCAATTATTAGGGTGGTGGCGTTAGCACTATTTCTAAAGTAAAAATGATCACCTGCATTTGGAGTTCTAAATTTCATACCTGATGCATCAGCAACTATCCAACCTTTTCCTCCGTCTTGTCTATTGAGTTCTATCCCAGAATTCCACCCTTCGGCATCTGTGCCATAGATTGATAATTTAGAATCCGGAGTTGTTGTTCCTATTCCAATATTTCCACCTAGGCTGGTAACACCATCTATACTACCTCCCCCTGTATTTAGTGGTTGTCCATTCAGTAAGTATTCTGTTGCGTTGATTGTTCCTGCAACGTCCAATTTATGAGCAGGAGTTTGCGTTCCTAATCCCATGTTTCCCGCAAAATAAGCATGTCCATATGTCATGGATATGGAAGACTTCACAGCACCATTGTTAACATGCATAATTTGATGTTGCCAACCAGTTATTCCCTGTCCAGAATTGGTATGTGCATATACCAATCCATATTGGGTGCCAAAAGTATTGGCAGTTTGATCAATGGTAAACCCGCTGCCTATTGACCAAATCCCTTGCACCTGAGCTGAATTATATGTTCCTGACAAACCAGCTCTAGTCGCTATTACCTTACCTCCAAAAGTAGTGTTTCTGCCATCCCCCTTCATGAAGTAACTCCCTGATGAAGTGTTTTCTGAAAAATAAGCTACATTATCTTTCTCTGTAATCGCTACATAGCCATTTTGATCTTTATCTCTGATTACTAGACCATAGCTATCCGTATTAGATTTTGCCTCAACATATCCATTCAAGCGAATCCAGTCATCACTATTTCCTCCAAACGTTCCATCATCGTCTATATAACCAGCACTATTGATTTGCAGGTTCCCCCTTATTCTGGCATTCCCATTTACATCTAGCTTTTGAGTGGGGGCTGTCGTTCCTACACCTATATTTCCTGATGAGAGAATTCTCATTTTCTCAGAATTGTTTATAAGAAATGAAGTATATGAATCTCTTTCCATACGGAAACCCCACTGTCCATCTGCGTCTAGTAACCCAAAGCTGTTACTATTGTTATGATATAAATATCCTTTAGTCGTTCCAAATTTGTTGGCAATTCTCAACCCTCTATCAGACCTCATTTTAAAATAATTGACATCATCAGAATGAAAATAAGTGCCATCTGAACTGTTGAACAGTCCGTAATCGCCTGAGGAACGTAGCCATGCGGAAGTTCTAATATCTCCAGTCACATCAAGTTTAAATGCGGGTGAAGAATTTCCAATTCCTACATTTCCTCCAAGCCTATATATGTTAAGTTTTGAAAATGCCCAATCAAAATCTTGCGAAAAACTTATACTAGCTATAAAGCATAGTGACAAACACAGTAATATTCTCTTCATTATTTCAAATTATTTTATGTACAAGAGCCAGTTTATTTTTAAGGTCGAAAAAGTAGGAAATTTAAATTCTGGTAGAATGGGAATTTATTGTATCCTATTTCACCTTTTGCTTTCAAGAAACAAAATAGCAAAATATTTCGAATTGATATAATCATATGCTTACTATTTGATTTTTTTCGCAAAAAAACATACACATTAGCAAATCAAGCTTCAATAACTTGTTGATGGAAATTCTATTTCCTCAACTGTTTCAACCAATAGAAATATTTAGCAAAAAATAGTGGTTCGTAGAAATATCAATAATTAATTCTTGGAAAATATTCGTAAAAATGATTAACTATAAAAATGGCAGAAGTCGTTGCTAATTTACCACATTTAGACCTATATGGGTCCGTGGGGTGCAACCAACAAGAATCTAAGGAACCACAAAGTAACCACTGACTCATAATTATGTGGTCCCTGTGTGCTAAAGGCAAACCAAGGCTTCACAGAGTGGTTCTTACACCTATTTGATGTAAATTTTATGATTGGGCACATGCACTCATCGCGTGACCTGTCTGTCCAAATACTCTATGGGAAGATTGATGAATTGGTTGAAATTTGATTACTATCAAAATCGAATGCTTTTAACTCTTTTCAAGAGTTAAAAGCATTTTTAAAACCCTATTGTATAGGATATTTTTACCCCAGATTAGAACAAAAACCACTGCCCTTTCTCAAATTCTTGCTGATAGATAGATTTGTCAAATTGATAATAGCGCGCAGGCTTGTGAGGCA
>Ga0209634_1001198_pt1 | contig 19309 bp, 23 predicted proteins | sample LinPmetageLP40_FD_184043 | JGI IMG/M metagenome (GOLD analysis project Ga0209634, IMG submission 184043) | Marine viral communities from the Pacific Ocean - LP-40 (SPAdes) (version 2) | ecosystem: Environmental > Aquatic > Marine > Oceanic | place: Pacific Ocean | collected 2010-08-26 | reverse complement strand
TACACAGGTGGTGGATCTCTAGCAGCGGGTGCTGTAATGGGGGGTGACCAATTCTTTAAAGCATACCATACTACAAACAAAGAAGCCAGAGAATTAGGAGTAGATCCAGAAGATGCTGAAGCAATGGCATTAAGTATAGGCCTTGTTACTGGTGGTACAAGTGCTTTATTTAATAACCCTTTAGCAAGAAAAGGTGTTGGTGCTATGATGGGTATAAGAAACAAAGCGACAAACGAAGCGGTAAAAACCTTAGCATCATCAGGAAGCAGACAGGCTGCAATCAAAGCAGGAACAAAAGCATATTTAAAAGAAGTTGGATCTGAGGAAATAGAAGAATTAGTGCAAGGAGGATTTGAGAATTACCAAAAATACAAGTATGATCAAAACTCTCCAAATCCAGTATATGGTGTAGATAAGTTTATGTCTAAGGAAGAGTTTACAAATACGTTAATTCTTACTGCAACAGCAACTACTTTAATGGCTAGTCCTAACCTAGGAGTTTCTTCTTCTCAATTAGAAAAAGAAGCATGGACTACAGCAGGGTTGGATTATGCAAATTTTGAAAAATCTGTACAAAAAGAATTAAGTAAAAAGAACCCTAAGTTCACTGAGGAAACTGCCCAAGGCATGTTAGAAAAGGCTAAAGTATATGAAACTATAGTTAAGCCATTAAAAGACTCAGGGGTTAAAATAAACGAGATTACAGAGTTGGCTGATGTTGTTTATAATTCTATGAATGCACCTACAGCACCTGAAGCAGAAACGTCTGCGGAACCAACTGTAGAAGAAAAGAAAGCAGAAATCAAAAATGGTATACCTAAACAAGGTGCTATTGTTGATGGAGGTAAAGTTGTTTCTGTAATAGAAAATATAGGAGATAGTGCTACAGATTCTGATTTAAAAACTAAACTAGATAACATCCAGGGTAGAACTTTTAAAATGAAAAGAACTTCTCTTGAAACGTTATACGAAACAAACAAAGAATTTAAAAAGTTTGTGGATGAAAATCCTGACATGGAATATGATGGCAAGAATAAAAATGCTCCTGCTGTTATTGATAATGAAGGAAATGTTTTAGATGGTATGAAACGATTGGCCGCTGCATATAACAGAGGTCAAAAAGGAATCAGAGTTTTTAACGAACAAGAAACTACTGTTTCTAAAGATGAAGAGACATCTATTGTAAACGCTATAGATAATATTGTTTCTCCAAAATTAGAAAACACTAATGAATCTATGCAAGACATAGAAAAAATTGGTAACCATTTTCAAAGAGTATTTAAAGGATCAACAATAGAATTTGATCAAGAAGTATTTAATGCAGAGGCTGAAAGCAGAGGATTAGATCCTGCAAAAAACAAAGGCTTTAGAGATAGAAATACAAATCAAATTTATATAAACCCTAAACTTGCTACGCTTGATACACCTATACATGAGTTTGCTCATATATGGGAAGATATGTTGGCTGAGGTAAATCCAGAGGCTCATAAAAAAGCAATGGCTTTGATTAAAGGTACAAAGTTTCATAAAGATGCAATTGCTAGTGGTTATGGAGATAGAGCACTTAATGAAGCACTTGTTCAGGCTATTGGAGAAAAAGGAGCAAAAATATTTAAAGATCCTAAAAGACAATCTCAGTTTGATAAAGTAATTGAACAGGTAAAAGAGATTATTAAATCTGCTTTAAACGTACCGGCTGACGCAGACTTTGATATTAAAACAAGCAGTCTTGACGCTGTTATAAATTCTAGTGCAGAAAAAATAATGTCTGCTACTAGTATTGATCCAGACTCTAAAAAAGAAAGCATAGATATAGATGCTATTGATGCACAGAGATATAAAAACCCTGAGCGTGAAGCAATAAAAGAATTTAAAGCATTACAAGAAACGCTTCAAAATGACCCAACACTATCACCTCTTCAACCTGTAATGAAGGATGGAAAGTATCAGTTTCAAAAACAAGGTAAAAAGTTAAAGGTCAAACTAGCAAAAGAATCATATAACATGGTTAATGGTCTTGAGAAATATTTTGAAGGTACGCTTGCAGAAAAAGTAAATCAGATTGGTGATAAAATTGTAGATGAGTATAATGCTAATTCTACTGTAGAAGAGGTAGTAAAAGGAATGGGTTGGTATAAGGATCTACACACTAAAATGAGAAATATATTTGGTGGTAGAACAAATTTCTTTGGTAGATTAATTGGGGCGACCTCAGCACAGACAGATGTTAGAAACAATTACAAATATGCTTTAGGAGCACTTAAAGGTTATTCAAATGGTGCTTATGATTCTTATATAGAAGATTATAAAGAGTTTATAGACAGAGTTGAACAATTTGAAAATGAGGAAGAACTAACTCAGTTCTTTAATGAGTATAAAGGAAGGGCTATAAACACCGCAAAGAATTTAGGTCAAAGCACAAAAATATTTAATGTAGATCCAGATCCAAAAGATATAGAAACAACAAAGAGAAAGTTGTTGAATCTATGGCCAAAGGCTAATGTATTATATAGAACAGACAATCCTAACTTAAGATATGGTATAAATAGTCCTGCTACTGCTAAAGTGTTGGCGGGTATTTGGTTAAAGCAAACACAAAAAACAAAAACAAATAATTTTTATAAAAATGTGGTTGGTTTAACTACTAATCCTACTATTGATGTATGGGCTGCTCGTACTATCAGAAGAATGATATACGATGGTAATATTGATAGATATAGAATTCCAGAACGTGCAGAAAATGGAGTCAGCGAAGAAACATTAGTAAACTCAGGTAATATATCTGACTACAGACTTGCCGAAGAGGTTATAATTAATGCCTCAGAAAAACTAGGCATGGACCCGGATGATCTTCAAGCATACTTATGGTTTGCTGAGAAAGATCTATGGTTAAAGAATGGGTGGTCAAAAGGTTCTGCTGCCAAGAAAGGAGACTTCAGAGATGAGTCTTCAAAAAATGAAATAACTAGATACTACTTAGGTTTAAGCACAGAAAGAAAAAATTACAAAAACCCTGTTTTGGAAAATCAAGACAGATTAGAAATGCTCAAAGCAGAGGGAGTTAGTATTGAACAAGATTTAAGAGAACAAGATTTAATTTCTTTAAAAGTAAATACAACAAGATCACAATATTTAAATGATCCTGAGAGAAGTTTTGATGCTGAGATGATTGTAGATTCGAATCAAGATATGATTCCTGTTTTAAAAAGAGCCTTAGATTCAGCAAAAAAACATGAGCAAGAGTCTGTATTCTTATCAGAGGTGTTACCAATTGATGAGAGAATGGATCCTGAAAATATGGAGAGAGAGTTAGCAAAAAAACCAAACGCTAGACCTGCTGTTGAATTACAGTTTGTAAATCCTTTAAGTTTTGACGAAGCAACTAAATTTGCACAAGACAATATAGAAAAGGAAGGTGTTCAAATTGGTCCTGTAAAAACTAACATATCTGGTTACACTATAATAACTAACGAGTCAGGCGATAAGGCTATAGGTATTAAATATCAATTTGTTCCAGAGTTTGTTTTTGAAAATGAAGAGGATATAACTGAAGAAAATCTAAACCAAGCAACAGTAGATTGGGTTAATAATGCACAAGAAACTAAATTAAATTTAGAGAATAACGAAAATGTTTTATACTTTTACAACCATTATGTAGATAGTTTCGTTGCTCACAATAATCAATATAACGAAATTTTAAATAATATAGAAAATGGATCAAAAGACATATTTAAAGGAACTAGCAAAACACGCACAAAGGAATACTTCCAATCCAAAGGCAGATCAGGACTTGAATCAGAAACAAGTTCAGATATCGATGCACAAAGAAACCCAGTTGGAGCAGATAGATCCAGATTCTCTGGAACTATACAGACAGATGATGTCGGATCGATATCACAAGTTGAACACCGAAGAATAGATCAGGCAAAACTACCTGATCAACTTACTCAGTTACTTACTACATTAAGTGGACAAGGCATGGTGCCTTCTAAACTTATACCCGCAATTAAGATTTATTCTCAAAGAGTAGATGGTAAAGAAATATCTACTGAAGAAGCGAGAATGCTGCTTAATAAATTTATGGGATCTCAAGGGTTCAGACAAAGAGGTTTTGAAACAGGATCTATTGAAAATGCTAAAGACAGCGATGTAGGTAAACAAGAAGTTTATGATTGGGTAAATGGAAACCCAAACTATTACAAGACTATGGATATGAAAGAAACCATGGAACTAGTAGTTGAAGATATAAATAATAGAGGGGGGTTTGAAAACGAGCAGGTTATAAAAGACTTACTTCAAGCAAATCCTACAATAGAAGAATTAGCGAGAGTTCAACTTGCTAGACAAGCAGCACTTCATCACTATGGATTAAAAGTTAGTAAATTAAGATCAGATGGTGCTTCAGATGCAGAGTTAGATTCTGTTATAGACACAATGGCTCAGATCGAGCGTGCTTTAGCAAAAGATGCTACGTTTTCAGGACAAGCCTCTGCCGCATTAAGATCTTGGACAGCACAAACAGCCGCTACATTAATTGACAGGACCGAACGTGCAATGGAAAAGTTTAATGAAAACATGGACAAAAAAACAACTATTGGCCATTTTATTCACAGACTTTTTGGAGGTAAACAAAAATTAGAAAGCACAACACTATCACCAGAACAGCGTAAAAAAATTGAAGAGTTACACTCTATAATTAAAGCGGCTCCTGCTAACAGTGAACTTGCTAATGTTGCTATGAGATCTATGTATAAATATATGGATTCAGTATTACCTTCTTACACATGGCAAGACACCTTTTTTGGTTTGCAATACGCAGCACTTTTATCAGGTGCTTCTACGCAAGTATTAAATGTAACATCAGGTAGTGCAAACATTGTGCTACAACCGTTAATGGAAATGTCTAGAATAGATAAAATCTTTACAGGTGGTTACTTTGATTTCATAAGAAAGATTGGTTCTGGCACAAATAAAAAAGGTATGCAGCAAGGCTATAACATGGCTATGGATATCTGGAAAAATGGAGCCAGAGTAGATAAATACCAGAACTCTGAAAGCACACCAGACGGTGGTCAGTACAATGTTTTAGAAACTACAGATTTTAAAAATTTAAATATTCCTGGTGTAACAAGAAAAGGAAAACCTATAGACTTTAACCCTTACAACTATTATAAATTTGTAGGTAGAATGTTAAATTCTACTGATAGATTTATAAGTAAAGTTGGATATGAAGGTAGATATTATAATTATCTGATAGATCAATTAAGAAAAGATGGTGTTCCTAAAAATCAATTAAGACAGAGAGCATCAGACTTATACTTAGCAACTGAAGTTAGTAGAACCGCACAAGATAAAATGGAAACCTTAATAAACAGAATGCGTAAGGCTGATCCTGATACTGATTTTAGTAATATAGAAGTTGTTAGAGCAAGAGAATTAATGCACGAAGCACTTGCTTTAAAATACAGTGAAGACTTTGTTGACAAATCAGATGCTGAACTTGAGGTAATGAAGAAAAAAGATGGTTTCGATGGAACCATTGAAGAGTTTAAAGAATACATGAAGGCCATGAAAGAGGCTGAAATAAACGGTATTGCTACAGACGCTAACTTGGCTAGTAATGCACAGGTGTTTATAGACAATAGACCAGGAAGTTTTGCTCAACCTATTGCTTGGGTCGCTGATAAAATTAGACAAGCATCCAATTCACAAAGTATAGGATTTGGTGGAAAACTTGCCATAAAATCATTTGTACCTTTTACAAGTATTATTGGTTCAATCGGTGAATATATGATCGATGTTACACCTGGTATAGGTTTAGCAAGAGCATACATGGCTAAGGATGGTTTAGGTGAAAAAGGATCTAGAATGAGAGACGAACAATTGTCTAGAGCATACTTTGGTACAATGTCATTTATGGGTCTAGCAGCACTTGCTGCAATGGCATATGAAGATGACGATGATGATCCGTTTTTTGAAGTTAGCGGTGGAGGTTATAACAACTCTAACATGTACACTAGAAACGATATGAAGAATGCTGAACTACCTCCATATTCTTTTAGAGTTGGTGATGTGCTTTTGGATTATAGAAATATAGTTCCTTTAGCAATTCCATTGGCCATCATAGGTAATTATATGGAAACTCACAAGATGACAGGAGGAAAAGGAGAAGTGTTTGATGATATGATGTCTAGATTAACTATTGCTTACGCAAATTCAGCAAATTTAATTATGGATTCATCTGTACTTACTTCTGTAAAAGAATTGACTGAGGCTGTCTTTGGTCAAGTAGATGGTAGAGGATCTCAGTACGATCCTAATACAGTTGGTGATTCTAGTTTAATGAAAACATTACAACGTATAGGTAAAACATCTGTTAGATCTATAGGAGGTACTATAATGAGACCATTACCACAAAACCTAAATTTATTTAGACAAACGATTAAAATTCTTGACCCAAGTTCATACAGTGCAGGAGATGCAAAGAATGCTCTGTTATATGCAGCCGGATTAAGTCAAGTAGCAGGTCAACCTAAAATAGATATATTTGGTGAAACATCTAAAAGTTATCCTGGTGAAACAGTAATTCCTTACACACATTGGATGGGCTTAAGAGGTGAAGATGCTAGATGGCAATTCATTGATAAATACAACGCTTATCCTGGTAAGATTCAAAATAGACCTATAAAAATAGGAAGGGAAATGAGGGCTCTTACAGATGATGAACTTTATCAACACCAAATAACTACCGGTCAAGAGTTTAATAAACTTCTTACAAAATATATAAATGGTAGAGGAAAGCAGGATGATAAGATTTTAACCTATTCAGGTAGATCTCAGAGCAAACATAAGATGGCTATTTCTAAATTATGGACTGCTGCACAAGCAAAATCTAAATTAAAAAACAAAAAGAATTGGAGAAATAACAATAATTAATTATGAGAGAGATAAACAAAATTATTGTGCATTGTACTGCAACACAAGAAGGTAAGCCTATATCAGTTGATACAATTGATTCATGGCATAAAAAAAGAGGTTGGTCAGGAATTGGTTATCACTATGTTGTTCAACTAGATGGCACTATAAATCCTGGGCGACCTATAGAAAAATCAGGTGCTCATGTTAAAAATCATAATAAAGACAGCATTGGTATTACATATGTCGGAGGAGTGGAATCTGAACGAGGTGAAGATGGTAAATGGATTGCAAAAGATACAAGAACACAAGAACAAAAAGATAGTCTAGAGTATTTGATTGGCTATCTTTGTGCTAGTTATCCAGGGGCAGAAGTTTCTGGTCATAATAATTGGTCCAGTAAAAGTTGTCCTTGCTTTGATGCTCAAGAAGAATATAAATCAATACAAGAAAAATATGTTCGATAACTTAGGTTTCGAAGTTGCAATATCAGAAAGATTCAGGATTGGTCCATTATTAGGATGGGCATTCTATTGTCCGGATCACGAAGATGATTGCTATGAGTTAAATATATATTTTATATTTATAATGTTACATATTAAATGGTGGGAAAGCGATGAGTGATAAAAAACCAAAAAAGAGATTCAAAGACACTAAGGTTGGAAAATTTTTAACCGACAAAGTACCTGCAATTTTAGGTATTGTAGGGGATGTTTTGCCTGATGCAGGAGTATTAGGTGTAGTTAAAGGTCTAATTGAAAAAGAGGATCCTGCTATTCTACCTCCAGAAGATAAAGAAAAAGCAATGAAACTTTTAGAACTTGATATGATTGAGTTACAAGAGGTAAGTAAGCGTTGGGAATCAGACATGAAATCAGATTCATGGCTCTCAAAAAATACACGTCCTATGACGTTGATATACTTGACTGTAATGATGTCTTTATATATCATCCTAGACAGTTTAGATATTGCTTTTGATATTGATGAAAGTTGGATAGAACTTTTAAAAACTCTTTTAGTTACAATCTATGTTGCCTACTTCGGATCGAGAGGATTTGAAAAATATAGTTCAATAAAAAATGGGTAATAACAGACATAAGTAGTAATCGTCTGACAAACTTATTAACAATAGACTTGTGTCCCAAATTAGGGACCAAATGATAAACCTTATAAACTCTTTATAAACACCACTATCAGAGTAAAACAGCCTAAAAAAAATCTTTTATTCGGTCATAATAAACCAATTATATGTTAATTAAATGTTGTTTTGTCGCCACAAACATACAATAACTTTGCCTCAATGTTAATAACATCTTCTCTGGTTTTTCTAAATTGTGCATAACTTAGTGGTCAACCACCTTAAAGTAGTATAATATACTTAAGGGAACAAATTAAGGACCATGGCATTAACAATATGTACTAGAAATGAAACTAATAAAGATGGATCTGTATTATTACATGTTCGTTTTAGAGCGAATCAGTTAGATAAAAAAATTCCTACGAAAATAAAGGTCATTAGAAAGCATTGGGATGACAGACACAAAAGACTTAAACCTAGCCATCCTTTCTATGGCTTAGTAAATAAAAAAATAACCGAATTAAAAAAAACTGTCGATGAACTTTATGATCAAAGCGTTTTTGCTGTTTTGAAATATGAAGAGGCTCGCAATAGGATTTCAGGTGGGTCTCACTTGGACGATGTTATTTCATACATGGATGACCATCTTAAAACTCAAATTAAAGAAAGTAGTTTCAATTCTTATAGATTAAGTTTATCTGCACTTGCAAAACATTTTAATGGTACTAAAAAAATTTCGTTTGAAGAGTTATGTGATAAAAATAATTGGCTCAAACTAAAAGATAAATTTCAAAAATTAGAAAGAAGTCCTGCTTCGTTTAATACATATAGGAGAAGTGCTAAAGCAATTCACAACCATGCACGAAAAGATGATATTACATTTACTTCTTTTTCATACGTCAGAGGTCTTGCTTCTAAAAACCTAGAGCCAAAGTGGATGAGGTCTGATGACTTAATCAAGGTTATTAATCGTCTAGACGTTAACGATGAGCAATTTGAATTGTCCGTTACTTCTATTTTAATTTACTTAATGATGTTTTCAATGAGGGGACTTTATGTGCAAGATCTTATTTTGTTATCAATGGACAGGTTTGTAAAGGATTTGTATGAAAACACAGAAGCATACTCATTTGGTGAAAAGAACATGGTGTACAAACACAATAGATCAAAAACTAATAAAATGGGTCTAATTTACATGGGTTTAGATCCAATTAAGGAAATTATTATTTTATTAAACAAAATGATTGATCCAACATGTAATTCTCTTTTTCCTATTGGAGGAGTTAAGGACATATTTTTCTATCAAAAACAATCACGAAACTTTAAGGCAATTACAGGTTTCACTTTTAAGTCTGTAAGAAAAGCATTTCAAACAACAGGATCTATACTTAGTGTTCCAGATGCTGACATGAGAGAACTCATGTATCAAAACGACAATACTATTTCAGTACATTACAAAGATACTCAAGCACCACAGATGCTAGAAAAGTATACAAAATATCACTCTGACATTTTAGAAAAATACAGAGTTAATGATATGTTTCAAATGCTGAAAGCAAAACTAAAAAAATAGTTGAAAGAATTAAATCCCCCAACTATTATTAGTGTAACCAAACCATCCTTTATGATCTTCAGGTGGTTTATTTCTGTTTTTCATTTGATTTAATGGTTCTTCTTTATCTTTTAATGCTATAAGTAATAGTATAAGATAACCAACAAGGTCTTTAACTGTGTCTTCTGTTTTATCATATATACCTTTTTGTTTGATTCTAGAAATCTTATCATCTATTCTAGCACATAAAGATTTAACAGCATCGCCATCACTAAATACATTTATAGGAGCAGTAGCGGAATCTCCATAATCAGCATTTTTAGAAATGAGAAGGGCGATGATTTCCGCACCGACCCTCTCAATCTTTTCTCTAGTATCCATTAAAAGTCTAGATCATTTACTGCTGTCTCAACATTATTAGCGTAAGTGTTATTGCTATTTGGAATGTTACCATCCGCATAAGTAATTTTCCAAGCATTAGCGTTAGCAGTTCTAAGATTATTATCTCGGTCTCTGTAACTTCTTAAGTTAATAGAAACTTTAACTTGATCTCCTTCTTTGTATGCATTAAACAAATTTGCTTTAGCACCAATTGCTTCAACAGGATAGTCAACAGGATACTGAGAATCAGCACCTAATTCAACTGTTAATACTCTTTTTTCAATCTCTCCTTTTTGAGTTTGAATGGTTTGTGCATCTGAGATTTCTTTGATGCGACCTTGTAATTCTACTGAATTTGACATAATTATTAATTAAAGTGTTATATATATTCAGAGGTGTCTAAACCTCTCGCCTTGAGACATTCAAGGACTTCACAGACGATAATATTTACATCGTCTATTTTCGTTGCAAGAGTTTCATCTAACTCTTTTAATTTTTTTATTTCTTTTTCTGTATTGTTTACCGATACAATACTTACATGATTTTTATTATGGTCTTCAAGTAACCTATCTATTGTGGGTATTCTTATTTTATATTTTACTAGTATTTCTTCCATTTATGGTGTGTTTATGATCTTGTTTTGCACAAGCATTTCTATTAATTCTAACATATCCTCTTTGTATAAAATACAATATTGCTTACCTCCAGGTGCCTTGTGAAACACAATAGGTATGTCTGTTGGTTTAATATCCATATCATCCAAAACCTTTTTATATTGTGGATTTCGTTTATAGCATTTTGCTTGTACTACAAAATCCCCTGTGTTCATAAGATCTATACCTTTATCGTCTAACATTTTAGATCCATATCTAGATGTAACACAGTCTGTAAAACCTAAGGCTTTAAAGTCCTTAACTAATTCTCTTTCATAGTTGTGTCCTTTTGTTCTGTTAGTGTTTGCCATATTTATTAAATTCATTATAGACATATACCATTTTGTTCTTTACAAAAGTCTTGATGTCTGAATATTCTACTGATTCATGAAAGCCTTGATACAAAAGATAATAGTCTGGTCCTTTACCATTTGGTCTGATAAAATAATTCTCTTTGTTTGGTACAATTTCATCAAGCATAGCCGGTCTTAAAAGATCTCCTTCATCAAATTGTTCACTCTTACCTATGGAAGAATTATATCTGTTCATAGTCCACTCTAATCTGTAGAGTCTTTGACTATTGTCCTTTGAATGTAGGGAACTGTGTATTTTTCTTTTCGATTTCGCCATTATTATATTCTGAATAACAAGTTGTATCTAAATTATATATGAATTCCTGCATACCAGTTTTTCCTGTGAATCTCCATCGTACCTTCCAAACATGCACTTCGACAAGTTCCTTTTCAAAATCTCGATACACAGTAATTCCATTATCTACTTTATTAAAGAAGTGGGAAGATCCGCTTACGCTGTAACCTGAAGCGACCTCAACCTTCCCATTTTCCTTCTTTAATTTTTGTGGGTGTGCTACTAACATAACTCCACAATCATATGCTTCTTTAAATATTTTGATCTTCGACAATTGAAGTCCGGTATATTGATGTTCATTCATACCTCTTTCAATCTTATGTTCAACAAAAGCCCAATTGTCTATAATCAAACAATTGATTCCCATTTTTTTTACTAATTCTTTTCCTTTATTAAGTATTCCTTCTACTGTTAAATCATTGTCTTTTAAGTTTATGAAATAGAAATGTTTATTGATAAAGTCTATAGCCGGATCTAATTCTTCAGGTTGCAAATTATCGACAGATCCTCTGCCAAACTTTTTGCCTGCATACTTTTCAATTAATTCAGCAACATGAACTTTAATAGGTTGTTTTTCAGCAGAAAATACTCCAAACTTCCATCCTTGCTTTGCTAACTCTACAACAACTTGATCAACAAAACTAGATTTACCATGTCCAGGAACACCTGTTACCAATGTAAATTCTGATGGCCTCCAAGACATGAGTTTATCAAAATTATCATAACCTATAGTATTTCCTTGAGGCATTCCATAATTATATAAATTATGTATTTCTTTACGAGAATCTGATGCTTTACTTACACCTTCTAGTGGAAAAGGTTTTGCAGAATCAATACACTTGACTAATACTTCTGATCCATGCTTAAGTAAAACATCATTGGCATCCTTACATCCTTCTGGAAAATTTACTAACCAAATTCTATCTTTGCCAATTCTTCTTGATAACTCATCTCTTAATTTAATACCTGGTGCATCGTTATCTAATGCTAAATATATCTTTTCTTTATTTTCAAACTCATTTATGCTGTTGTCTAAATAAGTAAGGTTTTGATTTCCTGTTGATGCTCCATTAGGCACAGAACAGGCAAACATAAGTCGCTCCTGCTGTAATCCTGCTTCATAAAAAGCCATAGCATCAAACTCTCCTTCAGTTATAATACACCATGAAGAGTCTTTAATAACATCTAAACCATACATAATAAGTTCAGATCCTTTGTTTAATTTAAAGTTCTTCTCAGCGTCTCTAAACTTAACATTGACCCTTATACCCTTTCTTATGTAATTAAATTGAATAACAGCCCTCTCAGACTGTACCTGAGGCATATACTCCATGCCTTCAGTAATCCCATAGTATCCTATTGTGTCTTCATTAATACCTCTTTCTTTAAAAAAAGAAATAATTTTATCAGATATTGGTAATGATCTAACGGTAGGAATTTCATATTCTGTTTCATATTCTGCAACAGATCCGTTATCTCCACAATGGTGACAGTAATAAGTTCCTGTTTCTACCCATACCCTTAAACATTTTTCGTTTTTATTTTTTTTCCTAGTATGCGAACACTTAGGACATGTAGTTTTTTGTGGCTCGGTGCCTGTGTTACTCTTTACATTAATACCAAGTTCTTGCAGTTTAGATAAATTGTCTGTCATATTATTGCTATATTCTTTCTATTGGGGGTGACCTTACTCATTGTCTCCCACTCTGTATATTGTATTAAATACTTTTCTATAAATTTCTTTCCAAATATTACCTCAGGAGTAACTGAAGATTGATACTTTTGGCTCCAATTATCTTTACACCACATAAATACTTTAACCATTGTTGATCCTGTAATTGGCTTTCCATTAAACTTTTTAGATAAGATGCTTTTAAATCTTTTCTCATAAGTTCTAGGAACGTACTTGTTTCCGTACCTTTCATTAATGTAGTTTATAACATCTGCACATACTTTTTGGTACTCAAGGGAAACACTATCATCATTCTTATTGTCTGATACAGCGATCTTAAACCACAGGGGAGTGGTTCTATACTTTGGGTGTGCCCTGGTACCTATGTTTTCAATTAAAATTTTATCTGACAACTCAGAGACATATCTGCTCATAGTTCTAGAAGATGAATTTAATTGTTCAGCCAAGTCAGATAGTTTGACATCGCAAAAACCATCATTAGATGTATACTTATAAATTAAATCACACAACATATATGCTATAGGAGACAGATCTTGTTTCCTTAACACATCATAAATAATTGTTGTTGATCTAATCATGAAATCATTATTTTATGAAAAAACAACTCAGGATTTTTCTTGTTTCTGTGTGACTCTAATCTACATTCTAATGTTGTAATATCTCCAACCTTTAATCCCTCTATTTTTGCCATATGATCATCCCATGCGTTAACTGAGATAAATGAATCCTCTAAAGTTTTAATCCATAAACTCACAAATTTGTGGTTTACTTGACCTTTAGTCTCTTTTACTTTTGAGATATATTTTACTTGTCCTAATACTTTTATGTTCATTTGATTTTTTCTTTAATTATTTCTGCAAGAGAAATTGTTTTACCATGCTCTATTCTAATATGATTAAGAATTAAATTAGTTTTTATAAAAAAGGCTTTGGCTGTTGTACTGGGATCTTTAGTATTAAAATAATCATCTAAAATTGTTAAAAATTTATCTTCTAAAAACTTTATGTGATGAAGATCTTCTGAAAGAAAGTTTTCTATTTCTACTATAGAAAAATTATACATCCTTGCAACTCCTACAAATATGCAAGTACCAAAATAAGAATTACCTTCTATTACTGAATCTACTTCTAATGTGTGACGATTTTTGACCGCTAAATTATTAAGTATGCCTTTTTTTATATCTGATAATTTCATATTAAAAATTTACTTTTTCTGTTTCTTTAAATCTTACGTTAAAGGTCTTTCCCCAAACGATCTTACCATTATCTCCAAAGTCTACTTCTTGTGCACCTCTATGAATAAGAATTTGTTTAATATGTTGCATCGCTAATTGCTTTATGTTCTTAGCATTTTTTTCATTGTCTCTGCTTTCAACATATCTTCTTGTAAGACTTAACAATTCATCATCAGAATCTATTTTCACTCGATCAACCATTGCTTTATGTTTTTCAGATAAAAACTGATCAAGATCAACTTTATATTCATCTTCTACATCAGGTTCTAGATGAGATATGAGTCTATATTTTTCGTTGGTGTTTATTACTTCACCTTTAATATCTATAATGTTTCTTGCTTCCTGAACGCTGTGGTAAAATCTCTCAGCCTCTTCAAGAATAGTCTCCTGTATGTTATGATTTGCTTCTACAGTAAAAACATCCATATGTCTACCATCTTTTAAGAAAGCAAACTGTCCGTATTCATATCCCAGAACAAGCATGTATAATTGGATCTGTGCGATATAGTAAGGAGGTATTCCTCCCGACCATTTATCAGCATTATATCCTGATATAGTTTTTATCTCTAGAACCCCTTTACCATGTTGTTCATCGTGCATGGTGATCTGTCTGTCAATATTAGCAAACAGAAATGGATACTTTGGATTTATAAAAATTGAATTTCTTCTAATTGATTTTCTTAATTTGTTTTTTGCCTGGTAGTTATTAATCATCTCTATCGGATCTCCTGTCCAATATTGCCACAGATCTGCTACATAGTCTTCCAAAAGTCTACCATGAAACATAACTTCATTGTCAATGTTTTTAATCTTTGCAGTACCTACAGATTGATTCCATCTTGTGATCTTAGATGTCCAGGGATTTAGTCCTAATAGCGTAGATGCATCAGATCCTCCGACCATTCCCTTGTACACTAGTGACTTTCTTAATTCTACCCACTCTTCATAAGTGAGTTTTGCAGTTGGTATTCTTTGAATTTTACTCATATTCTATAGGTTTCTTTTAATGCTCCTCTTATTGCTTCAGAAATGTTTTTACCCTGTAGTTTACACTCTATATGTAAGTTTGTAACTTCACTTGGTGTAAGCCTAAAGGTTATTCTTGTGGACTTTTTCTCTGTAACTCTCTCTAACATTTTTAATTTTTTGATAAAGGGAGGTCTAGTAAAAACAATTGGCTCTTACTTGTTTGGTTGTTGGTTTGCGACCTCCCTAAAATTATTACTTGCTTGCTTGTGCTATAGCCTTTTTAGACTTTTCGGAATTAATCAAATACTTTAACTCTTTAATTTGTTCATTAGTTAAGTTTGATTTATTAGCAGGAATTCTTTTTTCTACTGCATTATAATCAACTGATACATATGCTAACATAGATTTAAAAATATCTGATCCGCTTGATCCTTTGTTTCTTTGAAGTTCACTTGCTTCGTCTTCGTCCATGATAGAGTCTTCTTCGCTATCTACTATTCCAAGAATGAATAATGCACGATTTAATGCTCCTGATTGGCATTTTTGAAAAGAAAATGGCTCGTTTGTTTTTTTGTGTGCTACACCATCCGCAACCATTATTCGGTCTGAGTTGTATACCCTTCCGATCATCACTATAATACTATCGTTCATATCAATAACGTCAGTTTCTAATGTGTAGCCACTGGGTCTAAAATAGTCGTTAAAATAATTTAACCTTTCAATCCATGGAACAATTAGTTTGTCCCTACCTATTGATATTTTTTTAAGTTTTCTTTTTAGTTTCATATAATTTTGAGTTTTTTAAATTGTTTAAATAAAAGTTAATAATATAATATTTTCTTGCGTGAAACAAGATAGATTCCCAATCAAATATCCATCCTTTTATTCTTCGCCCCATACATATGTCTTCGTGATGTGTGAGCATAAAAAGTTTGAAATCTCTAAGAGAAAATCTCTTACGATCATGAATGATTTCGCTATTTTCGTAGTCAAATCTGACCATGTTTTTGTATGGTGTTTCATGTCGTGGTGATTTATAATAAAGGTAAGACAATTTAATTACAATGTACGATCGTATTATTAACATTGTTTGTATTTATTAACAATGGTAACTTTATTAAATATTGATGTGTTTAGTATTTAGATTTAAATATATTGCTTTTGTTTTTCTATAGACTCTGTGTTAGAATGCTTCACATATCTATAAAAAGCAGTAGATCCATTGGCATGGCCACTAATATTTCTAGTTTCTATTTCACTTAATCCTTTTGACAAGTGATATGTTATTCCACTTGATCTTAATTTGTGTGGAGTTATTATTTCATACAAAAACTTTTCTTCATGCACAGGATTTCCGTTATGATCGTAAGTATATACTATTCTTTTATCCTGAAATTCTTTATAAGATTTTAATAAGGTTTTGAGTTGAGTCCTAAAGTATTGTGGAGAATGTGAAAAAGACCCTTTGCCTTCTAAAAATTTACGCACATCTTTTGGTAAGTAAAAAGATGATATAGCACCAACTCCTTTCTTAGTAATTATAGTGACCACACTTCCATCAGATGATGCTTGAAAGTTTACCAGGTCACTTACTCGCATACAAGAGTATAACATTAGTCTTGTGTAGTACCAAACGTCTTCGAGTTCGATTCCCGGGTTGTTGTTATGTATCAACTCCACTTGTGTTGGATTTAAAGCAATTACTTCTGTTTGTAATTCTCGCATACTTTGAAGATTGGGAAACAAGTAACCATAATATGCTTCTGCTTTTTTAAGTGTAGTTCTAATTATTTTAAGATGATTCTTTCTAGTGTTGTTATGTTTGCAATCATCTAACATCATGTTAAGGTATTTGTTTACATGACCCTGTAAATTTTGGGTGACCTTAAGCCTATCTTTTCTATTAGTTACATTGTTTAGATCTAAATTTTCTATATTAAAATCAAACTGATAAGAATTCATTTGATTGTACACCTGTCTGTAGGAAGTTATAGTAAGATTAGAAAATTTTTTTCCATAATTTAAAATTAATCCACTTTCTAAAAGAGTAATGATTTCTTTTAATAAAGACATGAAGGTTTCTGTATTCATGGAAAGTTTTTTTTAGTTATTAATAAATATTTGTACAGTTGTTTATTCGTTAATTATGTCATCTACTTTATCGGCAAGGTGACCATAATATTCTATAATTTTAATTGCTTCTGCAAATAACAATGGAGAAGTACCTGTTTTTTTTTGGTTTAATGTGCTTTTTTTTAATTTACTCCCATACAGATACATACATACTTCTGTCGTAGGAATCTCTTTGATTTGTAATAGTTTTAGTGCTTTGTTTTTAAAATTTTCGTGGGTTCTTGCAATTCTTTTAGTTTTCAAATTTTCATAGTTAATAATAGTTTTAGGTCATATCTCCTGTTTTATGATTTTGGGCATATAAGTAGTCAGGTTGACTCTAAGTTAAATTTACAATAGTAAATGTGTTTTATTTACTTTGTTAGTGCAAAGATAATTTAAATTAAATTAAATTATAGGTCATTGCAATGTTTTATAAAAAAAATATCATAATCTTTCATTTTTTTTTAATAATATTTGATGTACTGTTTTTTGTAATGTTTTTGAACAGTTGTTGTCTGCCATTATTTTATGTAAAACCACATTATCAATAGGTTTTAGCATATCATTTACATTTTCTAAAACTTTTCTATGTAACGACCTAAGTAGCGATTCATATTTCTGCTGTACATCTATATGATCGGTTTGTAGATTTACATAGTCTACAATTATATCGTGAGGATCTATAATAGGGTTTTCAGAAAACTCCAAACTACTTATTACTTGCATTACTGCTTTGTAATTATTTCTAAACTGTCTATCTGTCTCAAACAAGTCGTCAAAATGTTTTAGACCATGTAATACTGAAGCGTGATTTTTATTAAAAAACCTTGCTGTTTTTAAATAGGTGAGATTTAATGTGTCTCTACATATTTTATAAACTATTCTCCTGGCATCAACATTTTGTCTTAATCGATTTCTTGCCATTGGATCGGCTTTTGTTACAACTCTTACTGTATCGCAGACAATTTGTATATCTTTTGTTACGGCATCCATTTGTTTAATTTTAAATTGTTATTGATTGATGTATATTTTTCCCAATCTCTTGAGAAATATTCCATTGGTCAGACCAATATTTTTTTGATCTATTAATTGATCCTATAGCATTTTTGCCAACTTGATATCTACTAGGTACCAACACAAAAATATTTACCTTATATTCTTGATAAGGTAAATAACACGCTCCTGTCAATAAGGCTTCCTTACATCGTTTAGTAATGGTGCCTCCTGATTTCCATGCTTCTCCTGAATTGATAAGGCTCTGATATAAATCGTATCCGAACTGTTTCTGAAGTTCTTGAATTTTACTTTCGTTCATAATAAGAGTTTTTTTTTTAGTTAATAATCTATCTGTCGGACATTGCAAAAATAGTTATTTAGTCTGACACACCAAAAATATTTACATCTGAAATTGAATCATCGTTCAACTTTTCTTCTCTCCATAAATACTGTTTACCCTTAATATTGTGGTACATAGCATTTATAAATTGATCTGGTGCATCTGGAAACATCTCCTTAATCTTGATGTATATATTGTCTTGTTTCATAATTACAACATTTGTTTTTTGATTTTCTCCAAAGAAACTTTTGCCTCATCTTCTGAATAATAATATATTTTACCAGGATTTTCTAAGTGCATCTCTTCAGATAAAGGATCCCAACAAGACCAAACTACTTTTCCGTTTTCAATAGTCCAATAGTGATCTCCTTCGTAAAAGGGATATACCCTTTCTTTTTTATGATCATGTATTGTTTTTACTTTGACCATGTAATCAATAGTTTCATCAACAGTTTCGATCACGTTTTGTAATTGTCCTTTGATTGTCATTAAATAATCTAAGGAGTCTGTACTGTATTCATATTTTTTTGATACAGTATCAAGGATGTTATTTTTAATGAATTCTTCCATCTCTAGATTTGCCATGATTAATTATTTAGTTTATGTTAGTGCTGTTTTTAATTGTTCTCTTGTCATTCCATATTCTTCTACTAGCCATTTTAAAAATTGATCTTCGTCTTTGGTTTTGACAATTACAGATGTTGCAGAAGAAAACAAATTACTTGTTAAACTAGT
>Ga0209634_1001195_pt1 | contig 19329 bp, 20 predicted proteins | sample LinPmetageLP40_FD_184043 | JGI IMG/M metagenome (GOLD analysis project Ga0209634, IMG submission 184043) | Marine viral communities from the Pacific Ocean - LP-40 (SPAdes) (version 2) | ecosystem: Environmental > Aquatic > Marine > Oceanic | place: Pacific Ocean | collected 2010-08-26 | reverse complement strand
ATATAATTATATTTTTGGGAGTTTTTGAGTCCATAAAATATATAATATTCATAAAAATAAATAAACCTATAGATGATAAAATGTGCCAAATATCATGGTAATCAAAGTAATCAAATAAAACACATGGTTTATTTAATTTGTTTGATTCAGGTATAGGAAGAAATTTATCAGTTACAGACATAAAAAAGAATTTTAATGATAGACTCATTATTATTCCATCAATTAATAACCAAATATATATGAGTTTATTTATTTCTTCTTTATTTTTTATTTTTTGAATAACATAATACAAAACATATACTATTAAATTTATAATACATACACCTAATAACCAATCAGTAAAATTAGGTTTAGTAATAGTAGCAAATATATACATAGCTAATGTAGAACCATTTAATGTTATTATTAATATTAATTTAGGAATATCATGTTGTTTTATATTCTTAATTTTTGTAATGAGACCTCTAAATGTTAATGATTCAATATCATATTCCTCATCATAATATAAATATATTGAACCGAAAATCATTAAATAAGCCATTAATAAAAATATTGCTCCCCAAAACCATATATCAAATCCATTACTTAAACCGCTAAGAGGTATAGTATTAATTAAAATTAATAAAGCAGAAAAACTGTATATTCTCATAGGAGATGGAGCCATATGTCGTTTTTGATATATTGTTATAAATGTAAGCATAGTTCCTAAAAACATAAATGTTGTATCAAACTGAAAATTTAATATACTTGGACATATATGAAATATTGCTGAACATAAACCCTCAAAAATTAGGGAAATACCAAGACTATAATATAAAGCCGGATTATTATTAATGGGAATGTCTAGAGACTCCACATTATTTTTACTTTTTAATCTAACAATAATTATAAAAATTAATCCAAATATAATATAAAATATATTGGATATTAGATTATTAAATGCTGGGATAAAATAGAAATCATGTTTACATAAATTATTATAATAACACGTTGAATTAGTTATATCTTTTGATTGATAAAAAACAAATTGTAGAGATGGAAGTATATAATAACATCCAATTATAATAAGAAATTTCCAGTAGTAATCAATATCTATAGGTTGCTTAAAATAACAAGATATAGAACTAAATGATCCGTAATCTGTCATAAATAGTTAAATAGTTCAATAATTCTTTAAGCGTTTACCAAATAATGAATTCTAACATATCTTCATCAAAAATTTTATTATTATTCACATTTGAATTAAAGTAATTAGATATATTATCACTTAATTTAAAGTTTTTAACATGTTCAAAAATTGCGAAATACATAATTAATTAAATTAATGTGTTAATAATTCTTTAATATTATTTATTATTATAATATGGGGTTTTGGGAGTATTCAGTTAGAATTTATTATGCTTTAAAAAGTTATTATGATTCTTTTTTTAAATCAAACACTAATTTAGAATATAAAAAAAATTTATCTGAAGAAAATAAAACAAAAATTGAAAATATGGAAGATCAACTTATTGATTTATATGAACAGATAGATATAAAATATATTTATAAGTGTTTAAAAGTTATAAATACAGAGTTTGATGAAAAAACTAAATTAACAAAAATATTAGATTTTCTTGAGAAAGAATCTCAATTTATTTTTCAAAATAAAGAACATTTAGATATTTCATTAAATAAAATAAAAGAAAATACATATGTTTTAGAACTTATAGGAAAGTTTAAATTATTAGATGAAATACATCAAAAAGAAAATGAATTAAATAAATTTAAGAAAAGTATTTAACTAAACATTGTTGTATAGTTATTCTATCAAAAACATTTTTATTTAGTAAACTGTCTATAATATTTTTCAATTTAGTTTGGGATTGTGTTTCATAATTGAAACAACAATATGTTTTTATATCAGTATACACAAAGTTTAAACAATATAATAGACGTCCAAAACAATAACTATCTATTTTATATACTAATTTTCTATTATTAATCATAGGGACTTGATAGTTTATTTTAATTAAGTCATTTGTTTCTATTTTAGGAAATATTGGAGAAAATTTTTGTGTTAAAAATTGGCAAGGAAAATAACCAGGTGTTCCTCTGATATTAAATACAAAATCATCAAATGGTTCTTTTGAACTAAAACCAAAATCTATTATTTTAAATGAATTATTGAATACCATAATATTTTCAGCCTTTATATCTAAATGACATATTTTATGTTCATGAAGATAAGATAATCCTTTTAAAATATGTTTTGTAAATTTTAATATCTTTTTATATGAACACCAAATATTAGAATAACCTTTATTATATAAATCATTTATTGTGAAATGAACATCTTGCTCACCAGCATAATCTATATAATAACAATATAATACATTATCAAAAATATTCATTTTTTCTTTTCTAACTAATAGTTTAATATAAGTATAGAAACTATTATTTTTATTTAGAATATATGATGTTTCATCAGGTATAGAATAATAATCTTTATTATTTGGTATTAAATGAACAATATTTAAATATTTAAATTCATTATGTGTATCGCATATTTTTGTTATCTTTAATAGTTTATTTTTTTTTTTTGGTAAAAAATCACCATAATGTCCAGGTCCTAAGATTATAGATGATCCACCGGTTCTAATTAAATTGAAATTCATTACTTATTATTATAATTAAAACTTTATAACTAAATAAAAATAATAAAATTTTTTAAAAAAGATTAGACCAAATATATATATATATATATATGAATAAAAGTTGTAAAAATAAATGTAGAAAACAAATAAATTTATCGCAAAAATGTATAATACAAAAATGTAAAAATAATGTTAATAGTTTGAAAAAAAATAAATCATTAAAAAATAATGCGTCTAAAATAAAAAAATGTTTGTCTAGTAAATGTAAAAAAGAATTAAATAATGTGAAAAAATCACAAAAATCTAAAAATATTAAAGCGAATATAAATTTAGGAAAGTGTTTAGTTAAAAATTGTAAACCAAATATAAATAGTATACAAACACAAACTAAAGATATATTAAATTGTATAGAAAAAGAATGTAAAGTTGAAAATCAAAATATAGCAAAATGTAAAATAAATCATTGTAAATTATTAGATAATTTACCTAAGAATATTAGAAACAAAGTTTTAAAAAAACTAAATAAAAAATAAAGAGTTTACATCAAAAATAATAATAATATAATTAATCTTTTTTGTAATGACAAGGTTTACATAATATTTGTAAATTAGATATTTCTGTTTTACCTCCATTACACCATTTTTTAATATGATCTCCATCATATAGAATATTTGTTAAATCGCAATTACACACATTACATTTATAATCTTGTTCTTTAAGTTTCTCATTTATCATTTTTTTACTAAATAGTCTATTATTATTTGTATCATCTTTATTATAATGTTTATCTATAATTTCATCTATAAAATTAATTAATTTTTTTTGAAATATAGCATTTCTTGATTTACAATCTAAAGTTCTTTCAATATCATCAATATCTAAAATTTTATTTTTTAAATCTATAAGAATATCTTCAATATGTCTATTGAAAATAGATATATCATTTAACTTGTAATATAATCTACAAATTATAAACTTATATGGTATAAAAAGTTTAGTAAATGTTCTCCTATCTTTACTAAAAATTTTATTACTTTCAAATCTAGTAATAATTTTTGAAATTAAATCTAATTTATTTTTAATTTCGTGTGTATTATTTTGTAAGAATATGTTTACATTTTCTTCTGTTTCACCAATACTCTTCTTTAAATAATTATCTATTAAAGTATTAATTGAAGACCAACTTGTAGGTAAATCAGAAGATAAAACCAAACAACCTATAATTTCCATTTCAATATTACCTCGTTTATCAGGTTTTTGAAAGAACTTATTTAAATTATCTTTATATTCTGAAATAATATCATAAAATGGATTATATAAAACTTTATTAAATTCAAATTCATTTAAAGTTTTACTTGAACGGTTTAAAATTTCATACATATCCTTTCTTTTATTTATATCAGTTCTATAACTAGAATCTAAATTATTAAATGTAAAATTATAATTTCTTATCTTTGCTTTATCATCAGGTTCAAAATCATCAAAAGTTTTTTTGTTATATTTTTTATATTCGTCTGTTAGATATTTATCATTTAATCTAAATTTATTATTTAAAAAATCTGTTGCTGTTGTTATACGGTGCATTCCATCTAATATTTCTTCAGAACCATCATCAGGATTTAATATGGTCCATATTGGATTCATTGCTCTTCCTATTAACATTGTTTCAACAAATCTAGTTTTAAGTTTATCATCCCAAGCATCATAATCTCTTTGAAAATCAGGATGTTTATTTAGAAAAGTTTGCCCAGAAGCAATAGCGTGCTCTTTATTAATACGCATATTTATCATTCCAAGATTAACATGAGTAGTCATTTTATTAATTAATAATTTTGTTTTTATTATTTTAAATCAATTTTTAAAATTGATTTAAAATAATATGATATTAATAAAAATATACATCATGGAAGAAATCAAAGTTATAGTGAATCCTTATAATTTTAATAATAAACTACTCACAGAAAATCATATTCACACCATTTTACAAAAATATGATATTAATGATAAAATTCATAGCACAAAATTTTATCAATTAGCTTTTATTCATAGTTCTTATACTAAAAAAGCACCAACTGAGATAGGAGAAAATGTTGTATTGGCTTCTAAGCCTGAAGGAGCATTAGAATTAATGGATCATGATTATGAACGTTTAGAATTTTTGGGTGATGCTGTTGTTAGTGTGGTTGTAGCCAAATATTTATATGAAAGATTTCCGGATGAAAATGAAGGATTTTTAACTAAAATGCGGACAAAATTAGTTAATGGAGAAATGTTGGGATTTTTGGCCAATAAATTAGGATTTGGTGAGTTTGCAATTATGTCTCGTCATATTGAAGACAAATGTAAAGGAAGAACATCACAACATATATTAGAAGATATGTTTGAAGCATTTGTAGGAGCAATGTTTTTAGATTTTAATGAAATAGATAATTATAATTTACTAGATAATTTTTATTCTGGAATAGGATTTCAGATTTGTGAAAAATTTATTATGCATGTTATAGAAGAACATGTTGATTTTTCAGAACTTATTTTAAAACAAAGTAATTATAAAGAAATGTTAAATAAATATTTTAGTGAAACATTTAATAGTCCTATTAATTTTAGTGAACCAACAGTTGAAGGAGGATTAAATGATAGATTATATACTGTGAATGTATTAGATGACGAAGATAAAATTATGGGAACTGGTATAGGTAAATCTAAAAAAAAAGCAGAACAATACGCTTGTAAAGATACTTTAATTAATTTAAAAATTATAAATTAAATTTAAATTATTTGTTATTATTATATGAGTAAAAAAGTTAAAGTAAGTCTTACATCACCTAAATCTAAAAAAGCATTATCTTTAGACTCAAAAACTGTTAGTTTAGGTAATGGTCAATGTATTTTTCCTTTTAAATATAAAGATACTGTTTACAACGAGTGTTTTCCTGGTAAAAAGGGAGATTGGTGTGCTACAAAAGTAAATAAAAAAACACAAGAAATGAACGCATACGCATATTGTGATTATACTAAATCTAAAAAAAAAAAAAATAATGTAGCAACAAAATTAAAATTTGAAGGCATGCTTAATGGTATGACTATGAAACCAATAACAAAAAAATCCAAAAAAATATTAAAAGTAAAATTTAATCCAGAAAAAGTAAATAAAAAATATATGATACCTAAAAAAGATAATTTAGATATAAAAATTTGGGAATTACCTAATAGAAAGACCTATCCAGAATGGTTTAATAAAACATATAAACCATATAAAGCAATAAAAGATTCTATGAAGACATCAAGTTCCGGGTTTGATTTATTTAATCATCAAAAATTAATACGTGATTATTTAAATAATAACAGTCCATATAGAGGAATTTTGTTATTTCATGGGTTGGGGGTTGGAAAAACATGCGCGTCTATTGCTATAGCAGAAGGTTTTAGAAGTCATAGAAATATAGCTATTGTTTGTTTTAAAAGTTTAGTTAAGAATTTTAAAGTAAATTTAATGAAATGTGGATTTGAGATGTTTAGATTAAATCAACATTGGGTATGGCATGATTTTTCAAATACAACGGATCCTATGATACCTTATGCTAAGTTTTTAGGTATTCCTCAAAGTGTAATATCTAAATATAATGGTGCTTGGTTTATTGATTTTACTAAACCAGCAAATTTTGATGAATTAACTGGTAGACAACAAGAAAGTTTAAATGCTCAGATAGAAGCATTAATAAAAACAAAATATTCTTTTTATCATTTAGATGGTTTAACTAAAACTAAATTAGAAACAATGAATAAAAATAGAGTATTTGATAATAAATTAGTTATATTTGATGAAGTTCATAATTTAACTAATGCGATGTCTAAAGCATATCCAGGAGTTCGCGCATCTGGATTAAAGGAACTTATAATGGAAGCAACAGATTTAAAATTAGTATTTTTATCTGGAACACCAGTTATTAATAATTTATATGAAGCAGGTCAATTATTTAATTTACTAAGAGGATATATTTATAGTTATCAAATAACTCTTATTAAAAAACCATCTTCTAAAGCATCATACGACGATGTTTTTGATGAATTAAAAAAAATAAATTTAATCGATCAAATAATACCTAAAAAAAGAGATAATATAATTAACATTGTTAGAAATCCTAAAGGTTTTATTAGTGTTAAAGGTGGTATAACATATTCAGATATAAATAATATAAATGAAGATCAATTCAAATCTATATTAAAAGAAGTTTGTAGTAAATTAGATTATAATATTGCTATTGTTAAAAACAGATTTACTGCTTTTCCAGAAAACGAAGAAGAGTTTATGACTTTATTTTATAATGAAGCCAAAAATGAATTAAAAAATCCAATGCTTTTACAATCGAGAATGATTGGATTAGCATCTCACTTTAAAACACAAAATAAAGCGTTATTACCAACTGTTATAGCAGATAAAGAAGAATTAATTCCTATGAGTAAATACCAGTTTTTGGCTTATAGTGTTGTTAGAAAAGCCGAAATAGAACAAGATAAAAGTAAAAAAACTACTGGAAAAGCAAAATCTAAAGCACCTAAAAGAAGTAATTCTTCACAATCAGATAGTGGTGAAGTATTTGATGATAAAAAATCAAGTTATAGAGCATATTCACGTATGCATTGTAGTTTTGTATTTCCTGAATCCGTGCCAAGACCATATAAAAATAATAATATGGTTGATAAAAAAGATATTGAAGATTGGTTAAAAAGATTTGGTAAAGATTTTAATAAAACAATAAGAGATAATGAATTTAAATTTGACGAACTTGTATTTAGTAAATTAGATATAGATTATTTTATTAAACAATTTGTAACACAATTATCTATTATTAATAATGACGAATCTGATGAACCTGAAAAAATGAAAGAAAATGACTTAGTTAAAAAAATAATAGAATCTAAATTAGCAGAATTAAATGCTAAAAAATTAGAATTAAGTGATATTGAACAAGATGAAGAAGTTGAGATAGATGAACAATTAAATAATGTTGGTGATACTAAAAAATCAGATTCTGGAGCATTATCTAAAAAAATAAATAAAAAATATGAAAAAGATAAAATAGCGGCATTAAAAAAATTAGATGAAGAAAAATTTAATTTATTTACTTTAGATGATCCAGAACAACTTCTAAAATATTCACCTAAATATAATGAAATTATAAAAAGATGTAATGCTATAAAAGGATTATCTTTTATTTATACGGAATATAAAACATTAGAAGGTATTGCTGTATTAGAAATAATATTAAAGGCAAATGGATATGCTCCATTTTTAATTGATAAAAATGAAGATGATGAATATATACAAGTATTACAACACCCAGATGATAAAGATAAACCTAAATTTGCTTTTTGGGGCGGCGATCAAGAAAAAAGTGATATTATCAGAAAGGTTTATAATAATCAATTTGAATTATTGCCAACTACTTTACGTAAACAATTAGAAGGGCAAAATAATATTTATGGTGACGTTATTAAGATTCTAATGACTACTAAATCAGGTGCTGAAGGAATTGATTTACAAAATGTTAGGCAAGTTCATGTTGTTGAACCATATTGGAATCCTATAAGAACCCAACAAGTTAAAGGAAGAGCTGTTCGTGTAGGTTCACATTTACAATTACCCCCAAAAGATAGAACTGTAGAGATTTATACTTATTTAAGTGTAATAACAAAGGAAGATTTAAAATCAGATCTAACTATATTAGACGATAAAGGTGGTTTATCATCAGATCAAGTTTTGTATGATATTTCTCAAAAAAAGAAAAAAATTATGACTGAATTTCTTAATTTGATAAAAGAAACATCTGTTGATTGTGAAATAAATTCAAAAGAAACAAAAAGTTCTAATAGTGAATTTAAATGTTTAGAATATCCTTCAAGTTCAAGTAGAGATGATTATGCTTTTGTTCCTAATATTAAAAATGAGTATATTGATTCTGAGAAAAAAAGAAGAATAAAATTAGTTCCAAAAGCTTTCACTTTTAAAAAAATAAATATAAAAGGTAAAATGATACATTTTGCTGTTAAAAAATCCAGTAAACCTACTGAACCCAATTTATTATATGACAAACAAAAAGTATTAGAAAATCCAAAAAAACCAGGTCCAGTATTAGGTGAATTTATGGAAGGGACAACAAAATTCAAATTTAATAAAGAGGTAAAATATTTACTAAAATAATTAATTAATTAGTTTAGTAATCCATCCTATTCCTTTTGTTTGACCTTCTCTAAATATAATTTGTTTATTTTCTTGTATGAATTCGGGTTTTTTTTTAAATTTAAACCTTACAATTGATGTATCACCAGTTCTAAGACAATTTTCATTTTCATCATCAATTATAGTATTATTTTTATTTTTAATTTCAATTAAAGTTGCTATTTGTCTTACTGATCCACAATGAATAGTTGCTTCATATTTTTTATTAATTGTAGTTGGATGATGTAAAATTTTTATTTTTGCCTCAAATTCTTTATAAGTATGATTATTATGGGTTTTATCCAATAAAATCATACCACGTTTTAAAATAGATCGTTTTAAATGAAAATGTTTATCCAGTGATTTTATATTAAAACATCCAGATTTACCAGATTCAATACTATTAATCAGTTTTCTAAAATTATCATGAATAGATTTTATTTGTATTTCATGGAATATTCCATTAAATGGACCTATCATTATTTTATCTCCTTTATTAATTATACCAGATATAACAGTTCCTGTGATAACTATACCTACTCCTTTAACAAAAAATATATCTTCAACTATACATTTTTGTTTTTGTAATTTTAATTCCTGCCAATTATATACATTTTTTATATTTAAAAGAAAATCTCTTAGAAGGTCTATGTTATTTCCTTTAACATTTGAAACATTGAAATATGGAATAACTTTTGAATCTGTAAAATTATAATTCTGTTTAGATGAATCTAAGGTCTTGATTTCTTGAAGTTCTTGATAAATTTTGTATTTTTTTAACATTTTAGTTAAGGTAGTAAATGTTTGTTTATAAATATTCGGAGGGCAAATATCTATTTTTGAGAAAACAATTATAAATGGTATTTTTAAAACTAATATTAAAGTTAAATGTTCTATAGTCATTTTAGTTACACCCATATTACTTCCTATCATTAATACTATATAATCTAAAGAACATCCATTAACACCAAAAATGGTTGTTTTATAATATTTTTCATGACCAGCTAAATCTATAAATGATAAAATTTTATTTTTAGATTCGTCTATATAATAGTGATGAGTAATACTAGATGTTCGTCCACTTTCTTGTTCATGTTTATGTTTAAGAATTTTTCTACGTGCTAATCCTCGTCCATTATCTAGTAGTTTTTCTTTTAAAACACTTATAATAGTGCTTTTTCCGCTATCAACATTCCCTAATATTCCTATACGTAGTTCATTCATTATGAAAATTATTTAAAATATTTTTAAGTAAACAAAATTGAATTATAAAATATGATTTAAGGTCTTAACAAGAATATAATATAACAATGGCTAGTAATTTTTTCCAAAACAATACTCTTGATCTTAATCAAATGTGGTTCAATTCACATAAGAAATTGATTAAACGAGTTCTTACTGAAACAGGACAATTAGATAAATATGATGAATTGGTTCAGAAATTTCTAGGTGATCAATTAAAAATTAAAAAACAAAGAGATCCACTGATGCCTAAACGTCCTAAATCGTCTTTCTTATATTTTTGTGATAAGCATCGGAATGATATTATGAAAAAAAATCCTAAATTTAAAATGGGTGATGTTATGAAGGAGTTAGGTAAAATGTGGAGAGCATGTGAAGATAAAGAAACATATAATAAAATGTCTTCTGATGCTAAATCTGAATATGAAGAAAATATGGAAGAATATAATAATAATAATTGTTATGAATAAAATATTATATAATAGTATATAATGTTTGATAATAGAATTTTAAGTAATCCAAGAAAACTAAGTAATAATGAATTATTAAAATTTAGAAAAGCAAAATCAAAATGGTACCCTAAACTTATACAAACTTACAATACTACTTTATATGAAATGATGGCTAGTCCATTTAAAAAAGCATTAATAATAGGTTTAATATTTTCTATTATCGTAGTAGTTTATGGTTTTGTAGATTATAAATTTAAATTAAATAACTTATTTGATAGAGGTAAAATTAATAAATTGGCTATGGTTTTTATAGTTATTTTTATTTTAATTACTATTGGAAGTGTTGCCATGGGTCAATATAAATTAAATGATAATTTATATTTATTTTTAACTTTAACTAAACCTGGTGCCACTAAATATGATTATGAATCAAGTTCTGTTATTCAAAGCAAACTTATGCGTGATGCTTATCGAAGCGGAAGTTCTGGAGGTAGTAGTAGTTTAATTGGGGGTGTTTTAGGTGGTGCTATAGGTTCTAGAATGGGAAGACGAAGACGATAATTTATATTTTTACTTATTTATAAAAATTGAATAATTTATATTTTATATTTTTTTTAAATAAAAATGTTTATACGAAAAAGATTAGTTCTTAGCACATTATTTGATACACCTTTATTATATCTTAATAAATGTTTAAATGTATGTGGATGGATTGAGACTATGAGAGTTCAACAAAAAAATGGTTTGGCATTTATTACATTAACAGATGGTAGTTGTATGTCTTCATTACAAATTATTTTAAATCCTGAAACACCGAGTGAGTTAGAAAAATTAGATACAATTTATCAAGATGGAACAAAAGGTGTATCATTACAAGTATTTGGTATTATTGTTGATAGTCCAGCAAAAGGACAAGCTATTGAGATGAAATGTATCAGTTTAAAAATTATGGGAAAGGTAAATGCTAGTGAATATCCCATTTCTAAAAGTAAATTAAAATTAGATTATATTAGACAATATCCTCATCTAAGAGTCAGAACTAAAACTATTGCTGCAGTTGCTAGAATGAGAGATGCTATAAGTATGGCAACACATACATTTTATAGAAATCATGGTATTAAATATGTTCATACGCCTGTAATAACTGGGAATGATTGTGAAGGTGCCGGAGAAACATTTGGAATTTCTAATATGCTTGGAGCACCAGGTGAAGAAGAACCATTCTTTGGTAAACCAGTAAATTTAACTGTATCAGGACAACTACATGGTGAAACGTATGCTTGTGGACTTGGTGATATTTATACTTTTGGTCCAACTTTTAGAGCAGAAGATTCACATACTACACGACATTTGGCAGAATTTTGGATGATTGAACCAGAACTATGTTTTATTGATTTTAAAGACCTTATTGATTTGGCTGAAGATTATTTGCGATTCTGTGTTAAAACAGCCTTAGAAGAATGTGGTGAAGAAGTTGATTTCTTTACAAAACATTATGATTCTAATCTTAAAGAATTATTACAAAAAATAGTAGAAACGCCATTTACTAGAATGACTTATAAAGAAGTGATTGAGAACATTAATAGTGATATTGAAAATGGTTTGGCAATTATTAGAGATCCAACATTAGAACACAAGAAATTTAAAAAAATAGCAAGAGGAAAACATATATTTGAAGGACCAGTTGAAACAACTGATAAATGTCTACCATTAGATTATGATTTGGATTCTGAACATGAAAAATATATGACTTCTAAAGTAGGTGGTCCATTAGTTGTAACAGATTTTCCAGCAAAAATTAAATCATTTTACATGAAACCTAATCCTATTCCAAATGAAGGTATTATTGATGGTAAGACAATGGAACCTGTTATTCCGACAGTTCAGGCAATGGATATATTAGTTCCTAATATTGGGGAAATTATTGGTGGTTCGATGCGTGAAGATAATTATGATCTTCTAAAAGAGAAAATGGATAACTTAGATATTTCTATTCCATGGTATTTAGATTTACGGAAATATGGTAGTGTTCCACATGGTGGATTTGGATTGGGTTTTGAACGACTAATTATGTTAGTAACTGGTATTTATAATATTAAAGATATTATTCCATATCCTCGATATCCGGGTCATTGTGAAATGTAACATTTAGTATAAACCTTTGGTAGTTTATTAGATTTAGATTTACCATAATAACTTGAAATCACATTTAATTGCGTTTATTTTTATTTTTATTAAAATATCCAGTTTATAATGGATTATTCAGATAATAGATACTATTCTCGATTACGTTTTGAAACAGAGTATGAATATGATAACGATAAGTATTTAAATGATATTTATATTCATTTAGTATTAGAATATGATTATTATGAAGTAAGAAATTATGTTAAAAATATGCCCGGTTTTACTAGAGATGATTTAAATGGAATCGCATTTTTTTACGATTTACATCCGGAAAACTATAAAACTAAACGACAACTTACAAGAGCTATACTTGATGTATTTGAAACTAAATTTAAAGAAGAACCAGAATATAAAAAAAAATTTGAAGAATATCATGGTTTCAAGCACTGTGACACAGATTTAAGATGTGGTTTAACAGAAAATTGATTTTTATTTTTATTTTGTTTTTTTTTATTAAAGATATGATTACTATTAAATGTGAATATGGTATTGAATCTAGTGTTAATTCATTTGATGAATTACTAACATTTATAGATTATGATTTTATTTCCGAAATAAATTGTAGTAATAATAATTTAACTAGTTTACCAAAACTACCTGTATATCTTGTAACATTAGATTGTAGTAATAATAAGTTAACACATTTACCTAAGCTACCACCTTTTTTAGAATGTTTACATTGTTGTAATAATAAATTAACTTCATTACCGGAACTCCCTAAAAAACTTGGATGGTTGTATACATCAGATAATAATTTGTCCGAGTTGCCTACATTATCTCTAAATATGCGGATGCTTTATTGTTCTAATAATAAATTGAATAAACTTCCGTATCTTCCATATAAAATTAAATACTTTTATTGTGTAAATAATAATATAACAGATTTACCAGATTTATCAGAGAATTTACATTCTATAGGTTTTGGTAATAATCCAATTTATAATTTTATAGATAACTATTTTGAAGGCAGAACAAAATTATATTTTGAATGGAAAAATTCATATAAAAAAAAATATGTTTCTAAATTATCAGATTGGTTTTTAGAATGTAAATACAATCCTAAATATAAATATTGTAGAGATAGGGTAAATGCTGATTATGATGAAGTTGTTATAGGTTAAGTAGTTTTACTTAAAGTTAGTTGTAAATAATTTCATCATACAATTCTTTTGTGCTTTCACGCCATTTGTAATCTTCTAATAATTTATTGATTATATGTTCTCTTTTTCTTTGGTTAATATATAATTTATAATTATCTTCATTTTTTACTAGAATAAGTGTATGAATAAATTTAATACTATATTCTTTTTCTAATTGATTATAAATTGGATCATTTGGTAATGGTAATTCTCCACACGTAAAAATCATATCAGATTTGTGTAAATTATGTATGATATTTTCTATTAAATAATTTATACAAATATCACTCCATTCTGATTCTTTAAAAAGCCAATATTTACAATTATCTATTTCAATATTAATGGATTTATTCTTTTGTTTATTCATAAAAGTTGTTTTACCAACACATGAACTACCATATAAAATATTTATATAAATCATAATTTAATAAATATATAAAGCTTTTAAGTGTAATTAATAAAAATGGGAAATAGTTGTATTAAAAAAAAAAATAAAATAAAACCAATTAAACTGGTTGATAGTTGTATTTTAAAATGGCAAAGCACTAAAAAAACAGAATATTATCATTGGTGGCCTATGCGTAAACTAGAAGAAAATGATGTGACAAATAATTTATATGCGAATGGAAATGCTTTATATAAATATGATAGACTGTTTGGTACATCGGCAATTGAATATCAAAAGAAACACTATTATATTTCATGTGATTCGCAAAGAGATGATAAGTCTTGGGCAGGATTCTGTAATTATGGTGCTATTATGTCTTCATTATATACATATCCTAAATATGGTGTAACAGTAAAACATAAAAATAAATTAACTACTTTTACACCAGAACAAATAGAACAACTTCTTATTATAGCATGTAAAAATGCGATTAAACCAAACATATCATTATTTTTTGGAACTAGGAATAATACAGATTCTAAAAAATCTAAAGAAGAACCTTTGCCATCAGAATTACTAAATATATTAGATATTATGTGTAAAAATGATAGACCCTTTATTATGGACATCGATCACAATAAACAAGTTTGGAATTATGCTTATGATGAAGTATCAGTCCATAAGTATAAAACATGTCCATTACAATATGTAGTTCCAAGAAAAGGAACAACAGATTATTATAATTTTAAAATAAAAAGTACAGCTTATCCAGAACAAAATCAAAACTTATGGGGATATGTGAATACAGTTCATGATATATCTGGATATATATGTGAAAAAAATGAAAAATGGATTTCAGATAGTCATCCTGATTTTGTATGGGCTAAATATCCTATAGATAAACCTTGGGATGGAAAATGTGAAATAAATCCAGAAGTAAATGCTAGAATTATACATGAAATATATAAATTATCATTATGTTCATATTCTAATACATTAATTATAAATTAAAACATCATGGATAAATAGCGATCCCCTCTATCACAAAAGAAAGTTACTATAGTATCATTAGGATTTTCTTTAGAATATTTTTCTGCTCCTAAAATATTTGCTGCTGCAGAAATACCTACAAAATAACCATTTTTACATAAATCTTTGGCTTTTTCTATAGCATCATCTGATTTTATTCTTATAATATCATCCACAATAGTCATATCAACTAAAAATTTACTGCCATCACCTATACCTTGTATTTTATGTAATCCTGGATTTCCACCAGACATAACTGGGGATTCATCAGGTTCAATAACAATAACTTTTAATTTAGGATTTAATTCTTTTAATTTTTTTGATACACCCATTATAGTTCCACCAGTTCCAGTTCCACTAATTAAAACATCTGGAATTATAATTGGTTTTCGTTCATTTCTCATTTGATTTACTATTTCTGTTCCAGTTGTTTCATAATGGCAATCTATATTTAATTTATTATGAAATTGATTCACATTAAACCAATCATTTTTCTCTGCTAATTCATTTCTTAGTTTTATGGCTCCTTTAAAATCTCCTGGTTCAACTTCTATAAGTTCAGCTCCAAATAATTTTATATATTTTTTACGTTCATTACTCATATCAGATGGCATAATAATTTTACATGGATGGCCTAATAATGATGAAATAAATGCTACAGATATTCCTGTGTTTCCACTGCTGGCTTCAACTATAGTTTGATTAGGTTTAAGGGTATCATTTTTAATTGCTTTTTTTATAATATAAAAAACTGGACGGTCTTTAATTGATCCTGAAGGATTATATGCTTCAAATTTAGCATAAATATTTTTTTTATATTCTACTAAAGGTGTGTTTCCAACTAATTTATATATAGATTCCATTGTGATATAAAATATAGACTATGTTTTTAAATAATTTAAAAAATTTAAATTAATACTTGTAATGTTCACTAAATTGTTTTTGTGCTGATGAAATTTGAACTTTCTTAATATTGCTTAGATTTGTAACTACCATTTTACCATTTTCATCTGAATAACCTATTTTCGTAAAACCCAAAGTAGTCAATTTATTAATACACATTTTACAAGGCATTGAATTCATATATTGACTATTCAATTGTGCTTTTTTGTATGAAGGTGCTCGCACTACCCAAATTATATATTTTTTTAGATAGTTTTTATATTCATTTCTATTTCTTGTCTTCTTTCTAATAAATCTGTTTATCAATTGACTTGCCACTGCTATCTCAGCATGAACACTACTATGAATCTGTCCCAATGTGCTGGTTCTATTGCCTTGGTTCATGCTACTAACAATTATTTTTGCTCCTTTAGTAATAATAGCACCATGTTTAAATGTCATTTCAGATCTAAGTGCTTGATTATAAGCCAAAGAAGCAAATTTACTATTTCTACACATCTTTGGATTAATGTTATTGTTTATTTATTTAAAATAAATAAAAGAATCAATTTTATTTATACTATGATTTTACTATTATTACTATAAGAGTTACTATAAAGAGAATTATTAATATTATACATATAGTGTGAAAAGTATATTTACCAATTATTTCATATTTTAATTTTCTACTATTAGATTGAAATTTAGCAGCATTGATTTCTAACATATCAGAAATAGATTCTATATTATTTAATTTTGATTTACGTTCATTTAAATCAATTAAATTTTTCTTAAGTGATTCTTTAGTTTCATCTATACTATCAGACATTTTTTCAGTATCATAATATGTTTTTTTTTTAGAATTATTTATGTTCCAAGAATTATCAAAATTAGGAGACCAAATATCATGATGTGTGTTACTAGGTTGATGTAAATCAATAGACCTGAAAGTTCTACTTTCATTTATTTTTCTATTAATACTAGCATTAAATTTGTTATTATTATCACTATCATTATCAGCATACTTTAAGGCTTCATTATCTTCTTCTATAGACATATATAATGAGTTATCTGGTTCAGATTCTTGATCTTCAAATTTAGTATAATTACTATTAAATTTATCCATTAATCTTACTATCTTAATATTCTTTAAACTTTTTAGAAAAAAGTTTTAATAAAATTGAATAATAAAATTGTAAAAAATACAATAAATAAAAAATGACATCAGAATCTAGTGAAAAACATAAATGGAGTTTAATTGATAATATTATTGTGTGTATGGGTTATTTACTATATATTAAACCTTATATCTTAAACTATGTGTTATATTATATTCCTCTTAAATCAATTGAAATGAAATATAAGAATTGTTTATATTTACATAAAGGAGAAGTTTCTGGTTCTTTAAAACATGTTTCTAAAGAACATAAAAAAGTTTGGGATTTCATTTATAATTATTCATTCTTAATTGGTATAGGTTTAATGTGTATAGCTTATATTAATTGTTGCTAAAAGTTTAGATAAAAAAAGATTTTTGTTAAACTTTTTCTTAAAAAGTTTTAATAAATAAAAATAAAATAAATTTTTTTGCTTTACTTTTTTATAAAAAGTAATTTTTTGCTAAAGCTTTTTCTTAAAAAACTTAGTTGGAGTATGCGAGACCACCCATACCACTCATGATTCGGAGAACATTGTAGTTGACAGCGTAAACTTCAACTGCTGCACCATCACCTTGAACAAGTTGGGCGTTATCAATTCGAGAGAAATTACATGTTCCAGATGGTTGGTGTTCTTCTGGTTTGAGGGCGAATGAGTATACACCTATAGAATCACGTGCGGAAACTCCACCAAAACCAGTGTGGTGAGACCAGATTTGTGCACGTGTGAAGTAAGTAAAGTTTCTTGCGGCAAATCTATCATGTCCATTTAATTTAAGTTGGTATGTATTTTGAAGGGCTGCAGGTGTAAAAGTAGTGGCGCTGCGCGTGCCAGTTAAAACAAGTTCTTTAACTGGATGGTTAAAGTTAAGCTCTTTAGCTTTGTTAGTGTCACTAAATGAAGAGTGTTGCACTTGTTCAATAAGGTATTCGTGTGATTGTTGAGCGAATCTACGTCTTTCCTCAGTATCAAGGTAAATGTAATCACACCAAGTTGTAACGGTTTGATTAGTTGCATGTTTAGCAGAACTGAAGGCAATAACAAGTTTGACTTCGTGATACTGAAGGGCAATAAGTGGAAGAGCAAGACCTGGGTTTCGGCAGAACCAGAATTGAAGTGGAACATGATAAGTAGCACCCGTCAACTGACCGGCAGCAACACCACCTGCGCCAGCCATTCTTTGAAATCTTGTACCAGTAGCAAAGGTGCTATCTTTGGAGTTTGTTGCATCAGCAATATTCTGTGTACCACCAACAACGGTGGCAGCTGCTTTATGACCAACATCATTTGGTTCAGTTAGTTCTGACCAGACTTCCATCCAGTGTCCATAATGTTTATCGATTCGTTGACCTCCGATTTCAAGTTCAACATAATCTAAAATATTGTAGCCTTCATTTTCAATGGTGTTTACTGCTGGAACACCACTAGAAACATTTTGTAAATAAACTTTACTGATTAAATCACCATTTCTAGAGATAGTTACAGTTGATTTACCACTAGTAGTTTGATTACCACTCATAGTTTGTTCAATAGCTTCCATAGAAAAATTAGTGTGTCTTCTGTAAACTACTTTGAAAAAAGTAATTTGTGGATTTCCTGTAAGATAGATATCTTGAGCGCCATAAGCGACTAATTGCATTAAACCTCCTCCCATTTTATACTATAAGCAAAGAAAATAATTTTGGAAAAAAACGTAAATTAAATTTAATTAAATTATAATAACATTTTAATAAATAATAATTTTATGGTATTTATTAATAATAAAATTATTAGAAAGGGATAATTATTTTTGTTAATTAATTTATAATTAAATGGAGAATTTCTATAATTAAATTGGAAATTTCTATAATTAAATTGTTAAATTAAATTACTTAAAATTATTTTCTTTGCTTATAGTATAAATGAGTGAATCAGGATGTTTAAAAGATGGAAATTTTCAAAATTTAAATGTAGAAGGTAATACTATTCTCAAGGATACCTCAATAAAAGGTTTTGT
>Ga0209634_1001194_pt1 | contig 19335 bp, 14 predicted proteins | sample LinPmetageLP40_FD_184043 | JGI IMG/M metagenome (GOLD analysis project Ga0209634, IMG submission 184043) | Marine viral communities from the Pacific Ocean - LP-40 (SPAdes) (version 2) | ecosystem: Environmental > Aquatic > Marine > Oceanic | place: Pacific Ocean | collected 2010-08-26 | reverse complement strand
ATACAGCCAGTATTCATCATTTGTTTGGAGACCCAATTAACCCAATCAACTCAATTAACTTAATTGAGTCTCAGCAAATGACAATAAAAACAAATAGAGCAATCCACACTAAATTCGTGGTAGAACCTTAAAATTTACTCGGACGACAGTAAAAAAAACCAAAAGAACTAAAAAAAGCCCTAGCTTTCGACAAACCAGGGCTTTGATAATAGCATTTCGGGATGTCCTACAGCTTACGCTTCACTTCTCTTTCTTCGTAACTTTCAATCACATCATCTTCCTTGATATCGTTGAAGCCTTTGATACTTAGCCCACATTCGTAGCCTTTCTTAACTTCCATTACATCTTCTTTAAATCGTTTCAGCTGACCCATCTGACCAGAATAAACCACGATACCATCTCTAATAAGTCTGATAGGGTTGTTTCGTTTGACGTTACCATCTATTACCATACAACCTGCTACCGTACCTACTTTGGTGATTTTAAAGACTTCTCTTACTTGGACATTACCAACAATCACTTCCTCAACCTCTGGTGCTAACATGCCTTCCATGGCATCCTTCACATCATTGATCGCATCGTAGATGATAGAGTATAGTCTTATTTCTATTTCTTCATTTTCAGCAATACGCTTCGCACTTATTGATGGCCTTACTTGGAAACCAACAATAACCGCATCAGAGGCAGTTGCCAGCAATACATCAGACTCTGAAATTTGCCCTACTGCCTTGTGAATAATATTTACCTGAACTTCATCAGTAGATAATTTCAACAGCGAATCGGAAAGTGCTTCAATAGAACCATCCACATCACCTTTCACAATGACATTCAGTTCCTTAAAGCTTCCGATAGCAAGTCGTCTACCAATCTCATCAAGTGTGATATGTTTCTTAGTACGGATACTCTGCTCTCTTTGAATTTGTTCTCTTTTAGTAGAGATTTCTCTAGCCTCTCTATCGGAGTCCATTACATTGAATTTATCACCAGCTTGTGGTGCTCCATCCAACCCAAGCATTTGCACCGGTGTAGAAGGGCCAGCTTCTAGTACTTTACCTCCTTTGTGATCAAACATAGCTTTCACTCTTCCAAAGTTAGATCCGGCAAGTAGAATGTCTCCCACTTTCAACGTTCCGTTTTGAACAAGAATGGTTGTCACGTATCCACGCCCTTTATCTAAGGTCGCTTCTATTACAGTACCATCTGATTTTTTGTCAGGGTTAGAAGTAAGCTCCAATAACTCTGACTCAAGCAAGACTTTCTCAAGTAGGTCGTCAATTCCCTGTCCAGTTTTAGCCGAAATCTCTTGGCACTGGTATTTCCCACCCCAGTCTTCTACTAAGATGTTCTCTTTAGAAAGTGCTTCCTTGATCTTATCAGGATTAGCTCCATCTCTATCCATTTTGTTGATAGCGATTATTATCGGAACACCAGCTACTTGTGCATGATTGATCGCCTCTTTAGTCTGTGGCATCACATCATCATCTGCAGCAACAACTATTATTACGATATCAGTCACCTTTGCTCCACGAGCACGCATCGCTGTAAAAGCCTCGTGACCCGGTGTATCCAAAAATGCAATTTTTTGCCCACTTTCAGTCATCACATCATATGCCCCAATGTGCTGAGTAATCCCCCCTGCTTCTCCTGCGGTAATCTTAGATTCCCTGATATAATCTAGTAATGATGTCTTACCATGATCTACGTGACCCATTATGGTCACAATAGGCGCACGGTTTTTCAAGTCATCTGCACTATCTTCTACAACCTCTACTTCCAATTCATCTTCTGTCGAAGTGAATGAAACATTGAAACCAAATTCATCTGCAATTACTGTAATGGATTCTGCATCCAATCGTTGATTTATAGAGACGAACATTCCAAGTCCCATACAAGTAGAAATCACATCATTGACAGAAACCTCCATAAGCGAAGCCAAGTCATTGGCAGACACAAATTCTGTTACTTTTAATGTCTTAGATTCCTCCTGCTCTTGTATGATCTGCTCTTCACGAGCTTCTGCAAATGCCGATCTTTTTTCTTTTCTATACTTGGCACCGCCTTTCTTGTTGGTTCCCCCACTCAATTTAGCTAATGTCGCCTTTATTTGATCTTGGATTTCCTTATCACTAGGCTCTTCCTTCTGAACCCTGGGTCGTTTTGCCCCTGGTTTTTGAAATGGAGGTCTTTTATTGTCTCTCCCAGCGTATCCGCCTGGTCTTCCTACTCCACCAGGTGCTTGTCCAGGACTTGTTATACGCTTACGAGGGCGTTTCTTCTTGTCACCATTTTGGTCTGAAGACGCAACTGGCTTTGGTTTATCTTTGCGAGTATTTTTTGGTAGTTCAATCTTCCCAACCACCTTAAGTCCTTTAAGCTTGTCAGCTCTGGCCTCAATCACTTTGCCAGTAGGTGAGGTAGTCGGTTCTTCCTTTGTTTTACGCTCAGTGGGAGTTTCAACAGGAGCAGTTTTAGCCTCCTCAACTGGTGCTTTCTCTTCTGTTACTTCCTTGGTTTCGACTTCTTTCTCTTCAGAAGATACAGGTGCCTTTTCTTCAACAACTGCTGGCTTTTCTACTACTTTCTTCGAGCTTACCGAAGCTTTAGCAGAAGCGCTTGGAGTCTCTGCTGGTTTCTCTTCCTTAGCTGGCTTAGGGGTTTTTTTGCCATCTATATCGATCTTACCAAGTACTTTTATTCCTTGTAGTTTAGGAGCCTCTGCTTTCTTGACGTCCTCTTTGGGTGCTTCTGGTGCTGATGCAGTTTCTTTAGCCTCAGGAGTAGTAACTTCTTCAGTGGTAAGATTCTTTATCAGCATGCTATCTTCCTCTTCCTTCCTTGGAGCTACTGCAGGCTCACTTCCAAATGCCATATCCTCAGGCATTTTTGTACCAATCGTCAGACTAGAGGCCTCTTCTTTGTCATGTGCAGAATCAGCAAACTCACTAGCGAGCATACCATATTGCTCTCCTGTGATTTTGGTATTAGGACTGCTGTCTATCTTGATGTCTTTTTCCGCAAGGTATTCAATGATGGTATTTCTACCAACATTGAGCTTTCGAGCCACTTGGCTCAACCTCATCATTTTTTCTTCTGACATACTCAAATATCCCCTTTTTTTGTGATTTTAAAAAATTTGTCTTTCGACTTAAGTGTTGTTATTAAAGTATCTGTTGTTTACTCAAATTCCTGTTGCAACACTTTAAACACGCCTTCAATGGTTTCTTCTTCCAAATCTGCACGAATAGCTAAATCCTCTTTTCCTAGAGTCAATACACTTTTAGCAGTATCTAAACCAACGCGTTTCAATTCATCGATCACCCAGCTATCGATTTCATCAGAGAATTCATCCAAATCTACATCCTCATCTTCGACTCCTGCTAATTCACGGAATACATCTATTTCATGCCCTACAAGCTTACTAGCTAATTTAATATTCTGTCCCCCTCTACCGATTGCCAATGAAACCTGATCTGGCTTCAAGAATACAGAAACTCTACCGTCATCAGCGATTTTCATGCTTACAATTTTTGCAGGACTCAATGCTCTTGCGATGTATAGCTCCATGTTATCAGTAAAGTTGATAACATCAATGTTCTCATTTTGCAGCTCTCTTACAATACTGTGGATTCTAGAACCTTTCATACCAACACATGCTCCTACTGGATCAATTCTGTCATCATAAGATTCAACAGCCACTTTAGCTCTCTCACCTGGTTCTCTTACTACTTTTTTGATAGTGATCAATCCATCGAATACCTCAGGAACTTCACTCTCAAACAATCTCTCCAAGAATACTGGAGAAGTTCTGGAAAGAATAATTTTTGGACTTCCATTGACCATGTCAACGCGGTCAACAATTGCTCGGACAGTTTCGCCCTTTCTGAAACGATCCTTTGAGATTTGTTCATTCTTAGGAACAGCAATCTCATTGCCATCATTGTCAATCAACAGCACTTCTCTACCCAGTATCTGGTAAACCTCACCAGTGATGATCTCCCCTACTAAGTCTTTATATTTTTGATACAGAATATCTTTTTCAAGATCCTTCACTTTCTGAATCAATGTTTGACGTGCCGTCATCACTGCTCTTCTACCAAAGTCAATTAATTTGATTTCTTCAGCTACTTCTTCATCTATTTCAAAATCTGGCTCAATCTTCTTAGCCTCAGAAAGGCTAATTTTGTCATGATCCCAAATGTCTTCTGAATTGTCATCCACGATCCCGCGGAATCTCCAAATTTCTAAATCACCCTTGTCCGCATTGATAATAATATCAAAATTATCATCTGTCTCATACTTCTTACGGATCATTGTTCTGAATACATCCTCCAAAATACGGATCATAGTAGGTCTATCAATATTCTTTTGACCTGCAAAATCCGCAAACGACTCAATTAAATTTATGCTTTCCATGGTATTAAATTATATATCTTGTGATTAGATATTATTATTAAAATTTCACTAAAATTTCCGTTTTCTTAATTTGATCAAAGCTGAAAGTTAGCTCATTCATCACCTTCTTACTGCCCTTACCTGTTTCTTCTTCTAATACAATTTCTTTGTCATTGGCCACTGCCAATATCCCTTCATGCCTGGTTTCTTCTAGAGTAGTAACCCTCACATTTCTGCCAATATTCTTCACATACTGTCGTAACAATACGATTGGGTGATCTAGCCCCGGAGAAGACACTTCCAAACGATAAGCGTCTTCAATGATTTCTTCTTCCTCAACAATAAACCCAACCTTTCGACTCACTTTAGCACAGTCGTCAATGTTGATTCCTTCATCACCATCAAGCAGTATCAATACCTTCTTTGGTCCGTTTTGTCCAGATATTATGATGTCAACAAGAAAGTGTTGTTCGCTTTCTAAATTGTCATTGACCAGCTTTTCTAATTGCTCCTTTAGCATAATATTCTATACAAAAAGAGGGGACTCTTTGTCCCCTCGATATTCAAAACATACCTTATTTCTTTGCAAAAGTAGGTAATATTCGACTAAAAACAAATACATCTCAAGATGAAAAACCATAATATTTCCACTACGTATTTATAACGACTTTAAACCCTGGTGAAAATTCTGAATTTTTAGGAGTTGATTTTATTACATTTGTGGCTATGCTTGATAAACTAAGAGTATTCAATACGCTTTCACGTAAAAAAGAAGTTTTCGAACCCATCAATCCGCCACATGTAGGCATGTATGTTTGTGGGCCTACGGTCTATAGCGATGTCCATTTGGGGAATGTGAGGACATTCATGAGCTTCGATGTGATTTATCGTTACCTACTGCATTTAGGATATAATGTGCGCTATGTTCGCAACATTACAGATGTTGGTCATCTGGTGAATGATGCAGATGAGGGAGAAGATAAAATTGGCGAAAAAGCCAAGTTGGAGAATTTGGAGCCAATGGAGATTGTCCAGCGCTATACGAATGACTTTCACAATGTACTCGAGCTATTCAATTTCCTACCAACAAGCATAGAGCCAACTGCCACTGGACATATAGTCGAGCAAATCGAGATGGTGAAAAATTTGCTTGATAAAGGACTAGCGTACCAAGTCAATGGATCTGTTTATTTCGATGTCAATAAGTATGACAAAGACCACAACTACGGCAAGCTATCAGGAAGAGTGCTAGAAGAGCTGATGGCAAGTGAGCGAACGCTAGATGCACAAGGAGAAAAACGTAACAAAGTAGATTTTGCACTCTGGAAAAAAGCCTCTGATGAACACATTATGCGATGGCCATCTCCCTGGGGACTTGGATTCCCAGGATGGCATCTTGAATGCACAGTGATGAGCACCAAATATCTCGGTGACACCTTTGATATACATGGTGGAGGGATGGATTTAAAATTCCCACATCATGAATGTGAAATCGCACAGGCGGTTGGCGCTCTTGGGAAAGACCCTGTAAAGTATTGGTTACATACGAATATGCTTACTGTGAATGGGCAAAAAATGAGTAAGTCGCTCAATAATTCATTCTTACCAAGAGAATTGCTCGCTGGTGATCATAAATTGCTTGACCAAGCATATAGCGCAATGGCCGTCAGGTTCTTCATGTTGCAATCTCACTATTCAAGTACATTGGACTTTTCCAATGACGCATTGCTGGCAGCTCAAAAGGGGTATAAAAAACTTATCAATGGATTGCGAATTGCTAAAGGTTTAATTTATCAATCAGAAGAAAATTCTGAGATAGATCAGCAACAAGTTGATCAAATTAAGCAGATCATTGGCAATTGTTCAAGTGCGATGAATGATGATTTCAATACTGCAAAGACGATAGCCCATTTATTCAACTTATTGAAGAAAATAAATTCTATCTATACAGGTAGTTTGGTGATGAGTGCTATTGGTGAGGATACTTTCAATGAAATGATCACCACCTATATCACTTTTATAGAAGATGTACTTGGTCTTAAAGAAGAACAAACAGCTTCACCTGATCATTTGATTGAATCATTGATAGAAGTATATAAAGAAGCGAAGTTCAACAAGCAGTATGACAAAGTAGATGCTATTAGGGCCTCTCTCAAAGAGAATCGCATTATCATAAAGGACATGAAAGATAAAGTTGATTGGGGATATGAAGAGTAGTTTAATGAATCAATCCGCCAAAGGTCGGACAAGTTTTGATAATTTGATTATGAGAAAATTAGTGCCTGTTGTACTTGTTGGTATATTTTTGATCGGTTGCGGAGATAGCAAAAAAGAAATTACTTCAGTTCCAGAAAAACCAGCCGTAAAAGTACCTGTATTCAATGCGGATAGTGCTTTTACATTTATTGAAAAACAAGTAGACTTCGGCCCTCGCGTTCCAAATACAGCCGCTCATGGATTTGTAGGTGACTACCTAATCGATCAACTCAAGGCATTTGGTGGAACTGTTAAAGTTCAAGAATTTGAAGAAACTACTTTCGATGGAGAACGGCTCACTCTGAGAAACATCATGGGACAATTTAATCCTACCGCTAAGAAAAGGATCTTGTTGGCAGCGCATTGGGATACACGTCCATATACTGATAAAGATGCCGAAAATCCTTCGGGCATTGCTGATGGTGCCAATGATGGTGCAAGCGGAGTGGGGGTGCTATTGGAAATTGCACGAGTAGTTGGCAAAGAACAACCTAATGTCGGTGTAGATGTTTTATTCTTTGATGGAGAAGATTGGGGTGAAAAAGAAGCGAGTAATAATCAAGTTCCTACTCCCGATCACCTACAATCATGGTGGGCTCTAGGTTCTCAGTATTGGTCTAAGAATAGAGGGGATTATAGTGCTTTCTATGGCATCTTGCTAGACATGGTAGGAGCTAAAGGGTCGCAATTTCATGTTGAAGGAAATTCCGATAAATACGCTCCGAAGATTGTCAAGAAAGTCTGGAAAACTGCTAGTGAAATTGGATATAGTAGTTATTTTGTTTATCGACCGCAAAGTGGTATCAATGATGATCACGTTTACGTCAATCAACATGCTAAAATTCCTATGATCGATATTGTTCATTTCGATCCACTGGTCGGATACTTTGGAGACTATCACCATACACTTAAGGACAATATGGAGATCATCGATCGCAGAACCCTGAAAGCTGTCGGCCAGACAGTTCTTCATGTGTTGTATAATGAATAATGGATGAATGTCATTGCGAGATCAGAGTTTAAAAAACCCAGCGTAGGGCAATGACAAGCAAAAACTATTGCACACTTATCATTTCCCTGTAAATTAGCTTCTATGAATATCGTGATGATCGGTTCTGGAAATGTTGCATGGCATTTAGCGCCTGCATTGGAAAATATCGGTTATAAAGTAGCCGCAGTTTTCAGCAGGGATTTGGGCCATGCGAAGGCACTAACCAAACGCCTATATGAAGCTATACCAACCGATTCTTTAGATTTTAATGAATTAGATGCTTCCATATTTATAATAGCCGTAAACGATCAGGCAATTGAAGAAGTGGCAAAAGAGCTCATATTACCAGATGAATCAATCGTAGCACATACTTCAGGTAGTCAAGCATTAGATACGCTTAGTTACATTCCTACTGACCAACTTGGTGTATTCTATCCCTTGCAAACTTTCAGCAAAGGAAAGCGGGTTGAATTTACAAACATTCCCATGTTGATTGAATCTGAGGATAGCTTCACTAAAAAAATGCTCGTTAAAATTGCCAGTCAACTGAGTAAGGAAGTTCTCCATGTAGATTCAGCAGATCGAAGGGCATTACATGTAAGTGCCGTCTTTGCCTGCAACCTTACCAATCACCTGTTTACCATTGCTGAAAAACTACTCAATGAGCATCAAATGGATTTTAAACTACTAAAGCCTTTGATTTCAGAGACCATCAATAAGAGCCTTGAAATAGGCCCTAAAAATGCGCAAACTGGTCCAGCCATCCGTGAGGATTTGGATACCTTGGAAAAACACATGGAGTATCTTGAGGTCAATGAGGAATATGCTCATATCTATAAAATCATCACTCAGAACATCATAGACACTTACACGAAATAAACATGTCGTCACATCACATCGTACGAGATGAACAAGAGCCAGCTATTCTAATCACTGAAGTGAAAAAGCAGTACTGGCCTGGAATAGAGCAATTACTAGGATGGATTCCCACAGTCATTGTAGATGAAAATTGCGTCAACGATGTGTTATTGAGAGGTTTTAAAATAGACATAGTTATTTGTCAAGAACAGAATTTAACAGCTCTGAAGGAGCTTCTGCAAGATCAACAACCGATTAAATTTTTGTTGAAAGAAAAAGGTGATATTGTTGAAGTTACTGTGAAATACCTTGATAGCAGAGGCTATAAAGGAGTCAATATCTTTGGAGGTTTTGATCCTACAAAATCTTTATCAATCAATCGTCAGATTACAGCCATATGGTATGATGCTGAATACCGATACGTACTTTCCAAGAAAACCATTTTTCAAAAATGGATGACTGCCAACAACATGTTTTGTCTTAAAAAAACAGAGAGTAATCAAAGTTTTAACATTGAGAATGCTGACAAGGTAGATAATGCCAATGTTTATAGATGCTCCTCAGATGGAAAAGTCAAGATCTTATCTGAAAGTGACTTTTGGCTAGGAGAAGAGCTAAGACAATGAGCAGTGTAGCTCCAGATCAAGGACTGTATTTTATAGCCATCATTCCTGGCGAACCTGTGCTCAATGATGCACAAAAGTGGAAGGAGCACTTCGCTACTGAGTACAACAGCAAGGCGTCACTTAACTCCCCTCCTCACATTACACTTCACATGCCTTTCAAGTGCAAACTAAAAAAGGAGCAATCACTGATTGAATCTCTAACTATTGTAGCCAGACTCTCTTCTTTCTTTGATCTAAAGGTAGAGGGCTTCGATGCCTTCCCTCCTAGGGTTATTTTTTTGAAAGTTCTCAAGACTGAATCTCTGAAATTGCTAAATGAGAATATTCATCAAGTCATGAAAACGCAGTTCAATATATTCAATGCAGACTATAGAAATCATCCTTTCATCCCTCATATTACATTGGCATTTCGAGATTTGAAGAAAGATAAATTTGAAGAAGCTTGGAGAGAGTTCGGGTCAAAACCCTATCAACAAGAATTGCATGTTGATCAATATTGGCTGTTGAAGCACGATGGGAAGAAGTGGCAGTCTTATCAAAAATTCAGTCTATAATTGTTACCTTTTACTCCCTCCGTTGTCTCGCGAGCGAGACAACACCTCCCTCAAGGGAAGATTCGCACCGAAATCACATAGTACGGACTCAGGTCAAGAAACGCTTCGTTCGTACCCTGCCTATAATGGCAGGTAAACTCTCTCGTAATGACATGCTATTTAGTGTCTATAAGAAAACAGGTCATCTTTCACAAAATGAGTGATTTTCGATGAGGTTTCAATTTTCTTTCTATGAGTTGATGCCTGAGCATCAATCGATTAGAAATAAATTGAAAGATCGCGAAAAGCAACATTTTTGATTTTGAGGTGTTTTCTTATAGACACTATTTATCATTCACCAAATTCAAAACACCTTCCGCCAACACATCCGCTGCCGCTGGATACAATCTAAACCACAGTTCTGGCTCGATCAATTCTAATTCAGAGAGCGCCAATTGATCATCATTGTCCCAAACAATATCGACCCGGGCATATAAAGGCAAAGGCTCGCAAGCATTCATCACGTTCTGAGCAAAGGCGATCTCTTCTTGAGTGGCCTGATGAGATTCAACGGAACCTCCGAAGTCATCTTGTACGCGAAAGTCACCAGCCTTGGCCTTTTTGATCACAGCATGAGTGAATTGACCATTCATCATCATCAACGATAGCTCTCCTTTCAAAGACACATTCTTCAAAAATGGCTGAAGCATCATTGATTCTTCGGTGATCAGTTCTTGGAATACACTTTCATAGTCTTCCAAGTGATCTTTATGCAGTTTGTAAGTGTGTCTTCCACCAGCAGAAATTGCAGGTTTGAGAACTGTGATGGTCCACCCATATGCATTATGCAATTCTGATAGCGTAATCTTCTGACCAGGTTCAATAAATACACTATCTGGAATATTGATTCCCTTTTGTTCTAAGTCTTGTAAGTAGTGCTTGTCCATGTTCCAACGGATCTGTTGATAAGGATTGATCAGCACTGTCTTTTTCATCACATCTTCACACCAAGTACTGAACTCTCTAAAACGCTCAGCATAGTCCCAGGTACTTCTAAAAACAGCATAGTCAACAGAATGCCAGTCAAAATCCTTTCGTGCCCAATCAACTTTGATGACAGTTAGGCCTACTTTTTCTAAGGCGTCCTTTAAAATTTTGTCTTCTAAAAGAATGTTTTCGCTGTATTGATTAACTACCTCTGGAGATTCGTATCGAGCATCTGTTAAAATTGCAATGTCGTATTGTTTCATTTAGAGTATAAGGGAGGGTTATTTTTTCCTTTTCTTTTTGTTCCAAGTGCCCCCGGGACCGCACTCTACATTACTTTTCACTTTTTTGTGGCGTATGTAGGTCTTAAACACAATATAGGCTCCCCCGCTTGTCACTTCCTTCCTTGTTAAAAATGGCAAAACATCGCTAATGCCCAAGGCCAATGGTCCAACTCTCATCCCAAAGCCCAAATTGGTAGTGCCTTTGAAATTGGCATAAATGGGTGCATGAAATCCTAGCCAATGATTTTCCCATCGAGGTGTAATAGTAAGGTTAGAAAGGTCATGGATACTAAAATCAGCTCCTTTTAGCCCAGTAATATTAAGTCCTAAATTGGCATTGACGAAGGCTCCTCCCTTCAAATGATAATCGACTCCTGCCTGGACGGAAGTTGGTAATCCAACGGTAAAGGACCCTGTCAAATTTTCCAGTACTAGAAGATTGTTGAGAGAGTCTCTAAGTTCATTGGGGTCTCCAAAAGTACCCTTAAGTGAAGTCACATCAATAGCGTTGATATTGTTCAACAAAGCTGAAGACTGTGCATTTTGAGACCCATGATCGTATTTGATACGCCCTATGTCGAGTATGGAAAATGACAACTTATACTTATAAATATCCTTCTCACTATTGTTAGCTCTGTAAAGTTTGAGATATTTCGAAAATGCTGGTTGATAATCTGTCTTATGATAGTGCGTGTATTCTACCCCTATATCTAGTCCAAAATTGAATTTATTCCCCTTCTTCCATTTGTAGTCATCATCAGCTACTCCGGTTAAATTGCCAGAATATCCATAGGCAAGGTTGAATCCCGCAAGGTTTATAATCCCGGTATCTACATTGCTAAGCGTGTCTGCCTGGAAAGTGGTAAATGCGGCTCCATTGCCTATTAAAATCTTAGGCGTAACTCCTACGGTCACCCGTTTGTGTTTATTTCTTTTGATCACTTTGGCCCACGTTAGTCCATATTCCTGCCAGCTCATCGTTGTCATGTCAAAGCGTTGATTGAGGTAGTTTATATTGAATAACTCTGAATTCTCGAAGCTATCTGCTATAGTTTCTGAAAAAGCCGCACTCACGTTGTCAGCATTGGCATAATTCCTTATCCTTGGGATAAAACCAATTGTTCCCCAATTCTTTGTTTTGAACATAAAGGATGGCAATGTTACCTCTAGATTGGCCATTGCATACTTTGTTTTATCATTTCGAAATAATGACCCTGTAAAATCACTAAAGTTGAAATTGAGAAATGCGCGGTCTCTTGATACTTTTCCAAAATTGTTGTCACCATAGGCATTGATCCCGAGAAAAACCATATCAAACTTCTTTGGATAATCTTCGATAGAAGCTGGATGAATGGTCGCTCCTATTACTCCGGCATGGTTAGACGTATTGAGACCAATATAAGATTGGGCACTCCCTGACAAAGCAACAATAGAAAGAAGGGCTGTGATTATTTTTTTCAAATCCTTCAAAGATAATATAGTATTCGATAACGATCAATCATTAATGATCTTGTGTTTTTACACAATCAATACAATCATCTTCCAATATTCCCTATTTTTGCTCGATAAGCAAATCAACTATGCAAGACAAAGTAGTCATCATTACCGGAGGATCATCAGGCATTGGTAAAGCCCTTGCGGAGGTGTTTGGAAGCAATGGATCGAAAATCCTAATTACAGGAAGAAAGCAAGAAGCACTTGATAATGCAGTGAAGGAATTGTCTGAAAAGGGAATAGAAATCGCGGGCTTCAAAAGCGATGTGAGCAAGGAAGAAGACAATGAGGCAATGGCAAATAAGGCCATAGAACTATACGGAGGAATTGATATTCTAATCAACAATGCAGGCATTTCTATGCGTGCGCTTTTTCAGGACTTAGATCTTGAAGTAATCAAGCGTGTCATGGATATCAACTTCTACGGGGCGATATATGCCACCAAATATTGCCTTCCATCTATTATGGAACGTAAAGGATCAGTGGTAGGTATTTCTTCCATTGCTGGATATAGAGGACTTCCAGCCAGAGCTGGGTATTCCGCTTCCAAGTTTGCCTTGCAAGGATTCTTAGAAGTATTGAGAACAGAGATGCTCAAAACTGGCGTACATGTACTTACCGCCTGTCCAGGATTTACGTCTTCGAATATTCGGAAGGCTGCCTTGACACAAGATGGAACAGCTCAAGGCGATTCTCCAAGAGATGAAAGCAAGGAAATGAGTGCTGAGGAATGTGCTAGGTACATCTACAAGGCTACCAAAAAGCGTAAGAAATTCTTGACGCTAACAATGCAAGGTAAAGTGGTTGTATTCCTAAACAAGTGGGCGCCAGGATTTATGGACAAAATTGTATATAATACCATGGCTAAGGAGGCTGATTCTCCTTTGAAGTGATGGTTTTACAGTTTTAATAAACTATTTGAAGCAATTCCAAAATTTTGATATCTATCTTTAATGAACTGGTTGATTGGGTTAATTAGTTGAATAAGTGATATAGTGGAAATACGCTAAATACTAAATAAACCCAGTCAACTCAATTGACGAATCGAGTAACCACAGATGACTGTAAAAATAAATAGAGCCACCCACACTAAAACAACAGTAGAATCAAAGTAGTATGGCGAAAGTAAAATCAACATATTTCTGTCAAGAATGTGGCTATGAGTCTGCCAAGTGGTTAGGCAAATGTCCTTCTTGTGATACTTGGAATACATTTGTAGAAGAGGTTGTTCAAAAGGCAACAAAATCCTCTACCGAATGGAGAGCAGATAGCAATTCATCTAAACGAACGAATAAGCCTCAACCTCTACAAAAGATTACTTTTGAAAACGAGCAAAGGGTTTCTTCCAATGATGCCGAACTCAATCGCGTTCTTGGTGGAGGAATTGTGCCTGGTGGAGTTATATTGATTGGTGGTGAACCAGGAATAGGCAAATCAACACTGATGTTGCAGATAGCCTTATCTATGCAGAATAAGAAGATCTTGTATGTCTCTGGTGAGGAAAGTGCACAGCAAATCAAAATGCGTGCTGACCGAATGGGAAATGTATCAGATAACTGTTTGATCCTTACAGAAACCAACACACAAAACATTTTCCAACAAACAACTGCTACTACACCAGATGTTTTGATTATTGATTCCATCCAGACATTGCATTCCAACACGGCAGAGTCTGCTGCTGGCAGCATCTCTCAAGTCAAGCAGTGTGCTGGGGAATTGATCAAATTTGCCAAAGAAACAGCTACTCCTGTTTTCCTTATCGGTCACATTACCAAAGATGGAGCGATTGCTGGGCCGAAAGTCTTGGAACATATGGTGGACACAGTATTGCAGTTTGAAGGAGATCGACACCTGACTTATCGCATCATCCGCACGACAAAAAATCGATTTGGATCTACCTCTGAATTGGGCATCTACGAGATGGTCAATACTGGCCTTCGTCAGGTGTCCAATCCATCAGAAATATTGATTTCTCAACGAGAAGAATCCGTAAGTGGAATGAGTATCGGAGCGACCATGGAGGGCAATCGTCCACTGATGATTGAAATTCAAGCCTTGGTAAGTACCGCCACTTATGGTACTCCACAGAGAACGACTACAGGTTTTGATAATAAACGACTGAACATGCTTCTGGCTGTACTAGAAAAACGCGGTGGGTTTAGATTAGGACTGCAAGATGTATTTCTCAATATGGCTGGTGGCATCAAAGTAGAAGACCCTGCGATGGACTTAGCTGTTTGTGTGGCCATTATTTCCTCACTTGAAGAAATTTCTATTCATGACAAGGCAGCCTTTGCTGCAGAGGTGGGGCTTGGTGGCGAACTTCGCGCAGTCAATCGCATTGAAAATCGCATTGCCGAAGCGGAAAAACTTGGTTTCAAAGAGATCTTCATCTCCAAATACAATCAAAAAGGGCTTGATCAGAAGAAACATAATATTCTCATCAAGCCCTTTGGTAAGTTGACTGAGGTTTTTGGAGGATTGTTTGGTTAGTAAACTCTAACCGCGAGGTGCGCAAAGTCTATACAGAGACCAACGCAAAGAGCGCAAAGTTTTTTTCTTTCTAGTCTTACTAAGTCTTAAAGACCTAATAAGACTATTTTATTAGAGACTCTTCGGGCTATGACGTATTTTTACAACTATTTGAATATCAGATAAAGTTTGCTTTGCAAACGTAGTTATTTCCGACCCTCTGGGTCGGGGAATTAGACCACATATCGATTAAAAAAATGGAGCAATTAGATAAAAAGGCACTGAAGATTAAGATTTTAGAAGAAATATCTAAAACAGAAAAAGACATTCTCAATTTGAAAGATCTCACTGCTCCAATTTCTCCAGAAAATGCCGTTGGTCGCATAAGCCGAATGGATGCTATCAACAACAAAAGTGTCAATGAAGCATCTCTAAGACAAACCGAAGAGAAATTCACAAAACTACAAAGAGCACTCGAAAAGATAGATGACCCAAATTTTGGCATTTGCGTACGCTGTGAAAATCCTATTCCACTCGGACGCATCATGCTTATGCCGCAGGCCGTCAAATGTGTGAATTGTGCGTAGTTCAATTTGATAAACAGATTAATACAGCACCTAAGAACCCTTAAGAAGAAGTATATCAATACTAATTATAGTACTTTTGCTGCCTAATTCAGTATTTGAAATGAAAGAGCGGGAAGAGGAAAAAGCAGCAAATAAAATTAGTCAAGATCAGATTCTTGAATGCATCGCTATTTTGAAAACATTGAATGCTGATACCAATCAAATATTTGAGATCCCTAAAGAAGAGCGATTAGCACTTATTATGGCTGCGGGTGAGTTTTCAAGACCCAGTAAAGAAGAATTGCTCAAGCGCAAACGAGGAGCTAAAAAAATGATGAAGAGAAAGGTCTTGGCAAAGGACAAACACTCACGAAACACTACTGGAATAAGGAGTGCTCGCGAAGCGTCTATTTTTACTGCGCCAACAATGGTCTCATTGACAGGTGCTGATTCTAATTCTAAAAAGGAAGTTGAGTTAGAATCCCCACGTCAGTGCTACGTGTGCAAGTCTGTTTTTAATAAGCTTCATCACTTCTATGATGCGATGTGCAAAGCGTGTGGTGACTTCAACTATGCCAAACGTTTCCAAACGGCTGATCTTGCGGATCAAGTTGCTTTAGTTACGGGTTCTCGACTAAAAATTGGATATCACATTACCTTGATGATGCTTAGAGCTGGGGCAACCGTCATTGCAACCACGAGATTTCCTGTGGATTCTGCACTCAGATACGCGAAGGAACCTGACTTTACCACCTGGGGACATCGATTGAAAATACATGGGTTAGATTTGAGACACATTCCAAGTGTTGAGATTTTTTGCAATTTTATTGAGCAGCAATATGACAGACTTGACGTTCTGATCAATAATGCAGCACAAACGGTTAGGCGTCCGGCCGGCTTTTATCAACACTTGATAACTAATGAGGAGAAGTCGATTTCCGAGTTACCTCCATATGCTCAAGCCTTATTGGCTGATCATGAGTCTTGTTTAGAGGAACTTAGGGTTCTCAGTGCTGGATTTGCCAACGGGCAAAATAAGAACTTGCCAGTGACTTGGCATGGAAAACAGCTTGGTATAGGATTGAGTGCTTCCGCAAAGCTATCGCAGATTCCATATAGCATTGACAACTCTATCAGAGCCGATGAAGTTTTCCCAGAAGGAAAATTAGATGCTGACTTACAACAGGTTGACCTGAGAAAAACAAATAGTTGGAGGCTGAAATTAGGCGAAGTCCATACAACTGAAATGGTCGAGGTTCAGTTGGTCAATTCAGTCGCTCCTTTTGTCTTATGCAATCGCTTGGTCAACTTGATGAAAAAAGAGAATACTGGATTGAAGCATATCATTAATGTTTCCGCCATGGAAGGCAAGTTTCATCAATTTCATAAAGAATCTCGCCATCCACATACGAATATGGCCAAAGCTGCTCTCAATATGATGACGCTGACATCGGCTTCTGACTTTGCCAAATACGGAATATATACCAATGCTGTTGATACTGGCTGGGTAACGGATGAGGATCCAGCCGAATTGGCAAGAAAGAAGGAGGAAGATCACGATTTTCAACCGCCCTTAGATATCGTTGATGGAGCAGCTAGAGTAATGGATCCCCTATTTGATGGCATCAATACTGGCAAACATTGGTGTGGAAAATTTCTAAAAGACTACAAACCGACTTCCTGGTGAGCAAGAAACTATGAATGACAAGTACAAAGTGCCTGTTAAGACTTGCGCTAATCTTTTTACAACTTTCCCTTCAAATACCTGGCCGTATGATTTTCCTTCAGCTGGATCATGTCTTCGGGCGTTCCTTCGAAGCATACCGAGCCACCTTCATCACCACCTTCAGGGCCAAGATCGATGATCCAGTCTGCGCACTTGATCACTTCCATGTTGTGTTCAATGATCACCACGCTATTTCCTTGAGCGACTAAGGCGTTGATGGACTTGAGTAACTTGGTGATGTCATGAAAATGAAGGCCTGTAGTAGGCTCATCGAAGATAAATAAAATATGTCCATCATTCGCTCTAGTGTGCTTGCCAAGATAAAACGCCAATTTGACACGTTGTGCTTCTCCTCCACTAAGTGAATTAGAAGACTGGCCAAGTTTCACATATCCAAGACCAACTTCATAAAGCGGTTGCAGCTTATTGGTGATGCCAGATATTCCCTCAAAGAAAGGCAAGCTCTCCTCCAAAGTCATATCAAGTACTTCTGCGATATTTTTATCCTTATAGGTGATGTCCAGCACTTCCTGTTTGAAACGCTTACCCCCACAACCATCACAAGTCAAGTGGATGTCTGCCATGAACTGCATTTCTATTTTGATCTCTCCTTCTCCTTGGCAGGTCTCACAACGACCACCATCTACATTGAAGGAAAAATGTGAAGGCTTGTATCCTCGCTGTTTAGACAATCCTTGATCGGCATATAACTGACGAATCGCATCATATGCCTTGACATAGGTGACGGGGTTGGAACGGGAAGATTTCCCAATTGGGTTTTGGTCAACAAATTCGATTTGTGTGACTTTTCGATAGTCGCCTTCTAGCAAATCATACTTGCCAGAAATATCGGATACGGTTCCCAATATCTTTCCTATACCAGGGTACAGTATTTTTTTCACCAAGGTAGATTTGCCTGATCCACTGACTCCGGTGATCGCTGTCACCACTCCCAACGGAATAGCGACCTCTATATTTTTGAGGTTGTTCTCCCTAGCACCTTTGACTATTACTTTGTCCTTCCAACTTCTGCGCTGAGTAGGAATCTCAATCGAATCTTCACCAGAAAGATATCTGGCAGTATGTGTATCTATGGACGCATTGATATCTTCCAACTTACCCTGAAACACCAACTCTCCTCCATGAGCTCCTGCATCTGGTCCAATATCTATAATCTGATCAGCAACGCGCATTACTTCTTCTTCATGCTCAACGACCACGACTGTATTTCCCATATCGCGCAGCGTTTTGAGTACCCCGACCAACTTTGTGGTATCTCTAGGATGGAGTCCAATGCTTGGCTCATCCAATATATACATCGAGCCTACCAATGCACTACCCAATGAAGTCGCCAATTTTATTCTTTGAAACTCTCCTCCGCTCAAAGTGGAAGTGACCCTATTAAGCGTCAGATAACCGAGCCCCACTTGGTCAAGATAGCTTAGCCTAGAAGTGATCTCTTTCAAAAGTCGATCAGCAATCTTAGCTTCCTGAGCAGATAACGAAGTGAGTTGCTCAAAAAACTCAGAGATCTTATTGATAGGCATCAATATCAAATCACTAATCGAGCTTCCTCCTATTTTTACATAGGCGGCATCCTTTCTTATCTTCGTGCCGCGACAATCAGGACAAATAGTGCGCCCCCGATATCGGGACAACATCACTCGGTACTGTATCTTATAGGTTTGTGATTCTAGGAAATCAAAGAAGGCATTGAGCCCTTCAAAATATTCGTTCCCTGTCCAGAGCAACTCTTGGTCTTCCTTGCTCAAGTCACTATATGGACGATGTATGGGGAAGTCAAATTTGATTCCATCCTTGATAATCGGAGCCAGCCACTTTTTCATAGTTTCGCTCCTCCAAGGCACCACTGCGCCTTCAAAGACAGACATGCTCTTGTCTGAAATCACAATGTCTTTATCTATCCCCAGCACCTTTCCAAAACCTTCACATGTGCGGCAGGCACCATAAGGGTTATTGAAGCTAAATAGGTTGACTGATGGATGTTCAAATTTGATACCATCCAGTTCAAATTTATCACTGAAGCGTTGGCTGTCCTTTCCAGGAATAGTGACCAAACAAGTGCCTTCGCCTTCGAAAAATGCTGTTTGAGTCGAATCAGAAAGTCTAAACTGTGTCTCTTCTTCTTG
>Ga0209634_1001191_pt1 | contig 19372 bp, 20 predicted proteins | sample LinPmetageLP40_FD_184043 | JGI IMG/M metagenome (GOLD analysis project Ga0209634, IMG submission 184043) | Marine viral communities from the Pacific Ocean - LP-40 (SPAdes) (version 2) | ecosystem: Environmental > Aquatic > Marine > Oceanic | place: Pacific Ocean | collected 2010-08-26 | reverse complement strand
ACACATTTAGGTGAATTTGCTTTGTATGAACAAACATCCACAGTTAGCAAACGTAGAGCAGGAGCAGAATTAAAACAAAAACTTAAAGGAGTACGCTCAGATGGGTTTGGTAAATATGATGCTACTATTTATGGGTTAGATAGTGATGGTAAAAGGGTTGAATTAAAATCTTTAAATGATTTAAATAAATTTGATAAATTTGAATTAGCTGAAAGCGAATCAATACCTTTAGATTTACCTATGTTAAATGAATTTTCATTACCTAAATTTGATGTAGTAAAACCTATTATTGATAAATTTTTAGGTGGAATAGAAAAGGCAGGTAAAAAATTAATAGAAATTGTTAAACGAGAAGGTAAACAGACTTTAGTATTAATTAAAGAAATAGCCGAATACGTGGTAAGTGGAAAAAAACCTACTCCCGCTGAACAGAAAAAAATTACAGAACAATTAAAGGATTTAGGTTTTTTAGCTTTTTTAGGAATAGCAGGTAATATTCCTTTTTCATTATTTTCCATAATTTATTTTATAATAGATGAATCAGGCATAGCTAAAGAATTTTTAAAATTAAATGAAGATGCAAATGGAACTTATATGTTAAGAGTTACTAATGCAATGAGAAATACAGGCAAAGGTCAAGAATCGGATAATGTACCTCCATTTTTTATGAAACATATGAAAGATGCTGGTAATTTAAAAGAAAAACTTAAAGGATATAAATTAAAAGAATCCAAAGAAGATTTAGACGAAGCTGAATTTAAAGGTAAAAAAGTAGCATTAGGTAAACCAAAACGTGGTGGGCCTAAAGCATATTATGTTTACGTTAAAGATGGAGATAAAGTTAAAAAAGTAACTTTTGGATCCGGTGGTTTAAGAGCTAAAATCAAAAACAAAGAAGCACGTAATGCATTTGCAGCACGTCACAATTGTAAAGATAAAAAAGACAGAACAAAAGCAGGATATTGGTCATGTAATTTACCAAGATACGCTCCAGCATTAGGTTTAGGTGCTAAAATGAATACTTTTTGGTAATATGAACCCATACGAAAATAAAGGTAATATAAGAACATTTTCTAAAGATGTAGACCCAATGGAATTGGTATGGCATCAAGATAAAGAAGATAGACATATAGAAGTTCTCGATGGTGAAGGATGGTCAATACAAATGGACAATCAGTTACCTTTGGTATTATCAAAAGGAGATCGTATATTTATAACAGAAGGTCAAGTACACCGAGTACTAAAAGGTATAACAGATTTAAAAATAAAAATAAATGGATAATTTCGATTTAAGAAAATATTTAGCTGAAGGTAAGCTATTAAAAGAAGAATTAACTTGGTATGTTGAAGATGAAAATGAAGACATACGTTTTCAAAATGATGAATATTTAAAAGAAGTAGGGAAGAAAATAAAAGAAATCCATCCTGATATATCTAGTGAAGATTTAAATAAAATTATAATCATGACTGGAGAACAATATTCTCGAGAAGAAGATTTTCATGGTGATAGTATTCCTTCAGGTAATTTTGTTGAAGCAGCAGTAGAAATATACCAAACGGATGTCTTGGGTAGTAGGGGTGATAAAGATGATGAGGATTTTGATGAATGGGCCCCAGAGAATCTTGATGGTGATTTTCCAAAAGATAGTATATTTGCAGGTTGGACACAGGCACAATATGATGCATATCAAGAAGAACCACGTAAATATGAAAAATATCTTGGTGGGGGATCATTTAATTTATCTGAAGGTAATTTTGATGAATTAAAAAAATACCAAAAAATGCTTAGCGATGCTGCTGATTTTTATAGAAATAAAGCTGAAGAATTAGGTATAGATTCAGCAGATATTCAATTATTTAATAAAGGAATTAATAATCTAGAAACTGCTATTTTTGATGAAGACAATAAAAGATCAGGTGGTAAAATAGATTAATATGAAAGAACTATATAGATTTAGACAATTCCTTACAGAAAGTGTAACTGCAGATGAAATTGCTTCAAGAGTTAGGAAATTAGGAAAAGAAAAAGGCATAGAGGATAAATATATTGAAGATTATATAGATGAACTCGATGGAAATTTTGAACCTGATGCCTATGAAAACTCTACAGATAAAGATTTACTTGATGATTTGAAATCATATATAGATTTATCTGAAGGTGTAATTAAAAAAGAAGTAACTATCAACGGAAAAACAATAGATGTTTCTTCAATAAAAATCGAAGGGGTAGATACATCACAAGGATATGACGACGGAACAACAGATGCATTTGCTTCGTATGCTGAATTTAAAGATGGAAGTGAGTTAAGCGATAATGAGCTAGATAAGCTTACAGATGAAAATTCAGACTTAATACATGAACTTGCTTTAGAGGTATTCCAAATGGGAGAATCAACACCTGGATACAAAGAATTAAAAGAAGGTCATAGTTTAGATTCAAAAGATATGCAAGTATTAAAAGATGCATTTAATCATCTTTTTTCATCTGGTAGTGGGTTCACAAAATTAAATGACTTAAGAAGAGTTATTAAATACATAATGGATACTAATGCTAAAGAATTAAATTAAAATAAATGAAAGAACTATATAGATTCAGACAATTCCTTGCAGAAGAAGATTTTAAAAATCCAATTCTAGACAAATATCTAAAACTAAAAAAATCAATAGATTATAAAACAGTTTTTCCTACTGACTTACAAAGTTTTGTAGATTCACTAGATAATACTGAACGTGAGGGATTAGAAAGTGATTTAGCTGAAGGTAAGCTAGCTGAAGATGATGTATTTAGAGATAAAAAAGGAAGTTTTAGAAATCAATACTCTATTGGTAAAGCTTCTGATATATATGATGATTTTGAAACTTATTATGAACGATGGGAAGATGAATTTGTTGAAGGTAATTCATTTGATTTTAATGATGAAGATGAATGGAATGAAACTAACACTCCAGGAGATAAAGTAGCTTCTCATTCTTGGGAAATTAGTTATGAAGAGGAAGATGACTATTATGAGCCAATTATTAATAATATGCTAAACTATCTTAAAAAAAATAAAATATACAAATATAAAAATGATGATGGTATTGATGCTGAGTTTACTTTCGACGATAGGTCTGATTCAATTGATATGGTTATTTATTATACTGCTGATGATATCGAAAAATACAAAAACTAAAATAAATAACATATAGACAGATTCATAGCCTGTCGCGATTAAAAATAAACAGATATCTGTGGCGTCTCATTTGGAGACGCCATTTTAAGTTCGTATATTAACACATAAATAAGGATACAATATGAGTAAAAATGTAGTAATGGTTGGAGCAGGTGTAGCAAATGTAAACGCTGCTACTAAGCTAATTGACAATGGATTTAAAGGTAAAATCACTATTATTGATATGGGTAAAGATCCATATTTAAGACCATATGAAGAGGTAATGACAGGTTTCCTAGGAGCAGGAGGTTGGTCTGATGGTAAATTAACTTATCATACTTCAATTGGTGGTCAATTATCTAAATATTGTGGTGAAGAAAAAGCAATGGAATTATTTGATCAGGTGATTGATAATTTTAAACGTTTTCACCCTAAACCAGAAGAAGTACAGTGTTCAAATCCAATTGCAGAACCAGATTTTATTAAACCTTATTTTGGATTACGATTATTCCCTGTATGGCACGTTGGTACTGATTATTTACATGAAATTGGTAAAAATTGGTATGACTTTTTAGTAGATGGTGGTGTTGAATTTTTATGGGAAACTAAAGTAACAGCTATTGATTTTGATGATAGTTCAGTATTTTATGTTAATGCTCAAAATACAAGATTACTAAAATATGATAAACTTATTTTTGGTGTAGGCAAATCAGGTATTGATTTTGGTAAATTATTAGCAGAACAGTATGAATTACCTACCGAACCAAAACCAGTACAAATAGGTGTTAGATTTGAAGCACCACAAAAACACTTTCAAAAATTAATTGATATAAGTTATGATTTTAAATTATATAGAAAATTTGAGGAAGCAGGAGTATCACTTCGTTCCTTTTGTACTAATAACAATGCAGCTTATGTAGCTGTAGAAGAAACATATGGTGATCATTCATATAATGGACATGCTAAAAAAGACGAATCATTTAGAAACGATATGACCAATTTTGGTATTCTAATGGAAGTTCAAGGTATTGATAAACCATTTGAATGGTCTAGAGATGTAGTAAATAAATTACAAAAAGATGGTACAGGGTTATATTATAGTCCAACTCGTGAACCATCAACTACATCTGAAGGTGCAAATGTGTCAGCAGTTAAAGTAGATACATTACATGAAATAACTAAAACTATGCAACCATATTTTTGGTATGTATTAGATTTTATTGAAGACATGAAAAAAGTTTTTCCAACATTAAAAGACGATTGGGGTATTTATGTACCTGAAGTAAAATATCTTTCACCTGAGCCACTTGTCGATTATACTAATCTAGCTCTCACCAAATATAGTAATGTCCACTTCGTTGGAGATGCTTTATCAGCTAGGGGTATAACGGTAAGTGGTGCACAAGGGACTTATGTTGCAGAACATATATTAAAAAATTAGGAGAACACGTATAAATTTCGTATATTTACGATAAATAATAACACTATGGCTAGAATAGAAAAAACACCGTTTCCACAAAGTAAAAAATTAAAAAAAACAGATGGGACTATTGCTTATGTTTGGGATGGTAAACTTCACAATTGGGAAGGACATGCTTTAATTCCTGAAGGTAATGAAAGAAAAGGAGAATATCATTTATATGGAATTAAACACACTAAGGAAGAATGGAGCGAAGTTAGACAACAAAGAGAAGGTTTACCATATTATAAAAACCAATCAATGAAAGCATCACTTTCAGACTATAGAAATTAATGAATAAAGTTATTATAGTATCAGGTTATTTTAACCCAATACATAAGGGGCACCTTGAATATTTTGAAAAATCAAAGAAACATGGTAATCAACTTTGGGTAATTGTTAATAACGATTATCAAAGAGAATTAAAAAATTCTAAAGAATTTCAAAAAGAAGATGAAAGATTAACTATAGTAAGAGCAATTAGAACTGTAGATTTTGCAACACTATCTATAGATAAAGATAGAACAGTTATAGAATCTATAAAACAAATCCACTCAGATTTAGGAGAAAACCATAGTTTATATTTTGCAAACGGGGGAGATCAAAATAATAATTCTATACCAGAAGCTAGGATATGTGAAGAACTTGGTGTATCTTTAATAGATGGGTTAGGTACTAAAATTCAATCAAGTAGTTGGTTATTAAAAAAACAATAATATGAAAATAGGTTTATGTGGTACAATGAGTGTAGGTAAAACTACATTAGTAAATGCTTTAAAAGAAACAAAACAATTTAAAGATTATATGTTTAGAACAGAACGTTCTAAGTTTTTAATGGAGCAAGGCATTCCATTAAATACTGATTCTACATTAAAAGGTCAAACAGTATTTTTAGCTGAACGTTGTGCTGAATTAATACAAACAGATGTTATTACAGATAGAACTGTTATTGATGTTATGGCATTTACTTTAAATGCAAAATCAATATCTCATCAAGATAAGGATGCATTTGAAACATATGCTAGTGAATTTGTTAGGGATTATGATCATATATTTTACATATCTCCTTATGGGATAGAAATTGAAGATAATGGGGTACGTGAAACAGATGAACACTATAGAGATTTAATTGATTTTACTATTACAACATTAATTAAAAGACATGGCCATAAAGCAGGGTCAGTAGAAAAAATATCTGGATCTACAGAGGAACGTATTCAACAAATATTGAATATTACTAATCTTTAACATATTTATAATAAAACCCTATTATAATGAAAAAATCTGAGTTAAACAACTATATTAAAGAAAATATTATTTCTACACTATCTGAAGATACTGATGCAGAAATTGAAAAAACTAAAGAACTAACTTCTGCAATTCAAGATTTAGAAGCAGCTAAAAAAGAAGCGGGAATCGAAGAAAAAATTGCTCAATCATCAGACGATGTAATTGACCCAGCGGATTATGGAGATATAGGAAGAGGTTACTTATCAGGGTTTAATAGACCACATAGTTTAAATAATGATGATTTAGAAACCTTGGGTAGAAAAGTAGTAGACAAACTTTATAAAGGAGATTTTGATGCTGCTAAGGCTAAATTTATAAAAGAAGATTTAAGAGAAGACGAAGATAAAGAACCAACTAAAGCAGACCTTAAAAAAACTAAAGGCTTAGCAAAAGCAAAAGAAGAATTAGCTTTATTAACTCGTGAAATGAAGTCATTAGCTAAAAAATATTCTAAAGCTGAAGGTGAAGATAAAGAAAAATTAGTTAAAATCTTAAAAGATAAAACTAAATTAAAAAAAGAGTTAGAGAGTATTTTAGATAAATAAATATGAAATTTAACGAAAGGTTTTTGTATTCATTAAAGATTGTTATTTTATTGGTTATTATAGCTTGGCTATTATTTTCTAATGAAGAAGATTATACTGAAGATTACAATGCTAAAATAGTAGCATTAGAACAAAAAGTCGATTCGTTACATTATATAAATGATGAATTGACTTTTAAAATTGATACTTTAAATAATCAAGTATCAAAATTAGATCAGCAGATTGATTTAAAAGATAATAGAATAAAAAATTTAAAATGGAAAGTAAATGAAAAAGTTAATGCCGTTGATTCTTTTGATGATAATGAGCTTGAAAGGTTTTTCACAGAACGTTACGGACAGTACATCGATTCAATTAAAAAAACCAATAGCAAAACTAGTAATTAAGGATTTAATTACTGGTGATGGTATTAAAGAAGAATTATCACTTAGTGTAAGTAAAATAAGGTTATTAGAACAAAAAGTTGTTTTAAAAGACAGTATTATTTTTAACCTAAATTCTCAAGTAGGAAATTTTGAATCTATAATGCTTACTAAAACAGACCAATTAACCCTTTCCCAAGAATTATCTAAAAGGCTCCAATTAGATTTAAAAAAACAAAAAATTAAAACTAAATTAATGGGTGGCGCAGGTCTAGTAGCTGTTATAGGGGCAATATTCTTATTAAAATAATATATGTCAGACATAAAAAAAGTAATAAGACAAGAATACCTTAAATGTGCCCAAAACCCCGTGCATTTTATGCGTAAATACTGTTATATACAGCATCCCCAACGTGGTCGCATACAATTCAACCTATACCCATTTCAAGAAAAAGTACTAACGTTAATGCGCGATAATCCATATTCGATTATCCTTAAATCTAGACAATTAGGTATATCAACTTTATCAGCAGGTTATTCATTATGGTTAATGACTTTTCATAAAGATAAAAATATATTATGTATTGCAACAAAACAGGAAACTGCAAAAAACATGGTAACTAAGGTTAAATTTATGTATGAAAATTTACCTTCATGGCTTAAAATAGACGCTTCTGAAAATAATAAATTAACACTACGATTAAGTAATGGATCACAAATAAAAGCTACCTCAGCATCAAGTGATGCAGGTAGATCAGAAGCAGTATCCTTACTACTAATTGATGAGGCTGCTTTTATTGATAATATTGGAGAAATTTGGGCATCAGCACAACAAACATTAGCAACTGGTGGTGGTTGTATAGCACTGTCTACACCTTATGGTACAGGTAATTGGTTCCATCAAACATGGGTTAGAGCAGAATCTAGTGAAAATCAATTTTTACCTATTAAATTACCATGGTTTGTCCACCCAGAACGAGACCAAAATTGGAGAGATCAACAAGATGAATTATTAGGTGATCCTAGAATGGCGGCACAAGAATGTGATTGTGATTTTAGTACCTCTGGTGATATTGTATTTTACCCTGAATATATAGATTTCTATGAAAAAACATATGTAAAAGATCCTATGGAAAGAAGAGGTGCAGATCAAAATTTATGGGTTTGGGAATCACCTGACTACACAAGAGATTATGTTGTTGTAGCTGATGTTGCTCGTGGCGATGGAAAAGATTATTCTGCATGTCATGTAATTGATGTAGCAAATAATGTACAAGTTGCAGAGTATAAAGGACAATTAGGCACAAAAGAATTTGGGCATTTATTAGTAGGTTTAGCTACTGAATATAATGAAGCAATGTTAGTAATAGAAAACGCTAATATAGGATGGGCAACTATACAAGTTGCTTTAGATAGACAATATCCTAATCTTTACTATTCACAAAAGAGTGACTCCCCAGGAGCAAGTTCGTATTTTGACAAATATCAGGACCATTCAAAAATGGTAGCTGGTTTTACAATGTCATCTAGAACACGTCCTATGGTAATAGGTAAATTTCAAGAATATATTGGTGATAAAGGAGTAACAATACAGTCAAAAAGGTTAATAGAAGAAATGAAAACTTTTATTTGGCGTAATAATAGAGCAGAAGCACAATCGGGCTATAATGATGATTTAGTTATGTCCTTTGGAATTGCTATGTATGTTAGAGATACTGCTTTAAGATTAAGACAAAAAGGATTAGACGGTACTAAAGAGGCATTAAATCATATGTCAGTAAATAGAACCCCTTATCAAGGAGGATATGGAAGTAACCAAAGTGGTAAAAATCCTTACGAACAAACAATGGGTAATAATAAAGAAGATATTAGATGGCTCTTCTAATTCATATTTATAACAATAACACAAATTATGGCTGATAAAAGCGTATTTACAAGATTAAAAAGATTATTTTCAACTGATGTTATAATCAGAAATGTTGGTGGTAATCAAGTAAAAGTAATAGATAGTGGTAAAATCCAATCTGCAGGTGAATTAGAAACTAATTCATTAATGGATAGATATAATAGAATATATTCAACAAGTCCTTCATCTTTATATGGGGCTCAATTTAATATTAATTATCAATATCTTAGACCACAATTATACTCAGAATATGATTTAATGGATCAGGATGCTATTATTGCATCCGCTTTAGATGTATTAGCCGATGAATCAACCCTTAAAAATGATATGGGTGAAGTACTTCAAATTAGAAGTGCTAATGAAGATATTCAAAAAATATTATATAATCTATTCTATGATGTATTAAATGTAGAATTTAATCTTTGGATGTGGGTTAGACAAATGTGTAAATATGGTGATTTTTTCTTAAAATTAGAAATTGCTGAAAAATATGGTGTTTATAATGTAATACCTTATACTGCTTATCATATTGAAAGACAAGAAGGATATGATCCAGATAACCCATCAGCTATTAGATATAGATACGCACCAGATGGTATGGATAATTTAAGTTCTGGGATGTATCCAGTACCCGGGGCAGCTGCAGGAAATTTAATGAATGAACAAGGTATTTTCTTTGATAATTATGAAATGGCTCATTTTAGATTATTATCTGATGTTAATTATCTTCCTTATGGTAGAGCTTATATTGAACCCGCTCGTAAATTATACAAACAGTATGTTTTAATGGAGGATGCAATGTTAATTCATAGAATTGCACGTGCTCCTGAAAAACGTATTTTTTATATGAATGTTGGTTCTATACCACCAAATGAAATAGAAACGTTTATGCAGAAAACAATTTCTCAACTTAAACGTACACCATTCCAAGATAATAAAACTGGAGAATACAATTTAAAGTATAACCAGATGAATATGTTAGAAGATTTCTATATTCCAATTAGAGGGAATGATGCAACTACTAAAATAGAAACAACACCGGGGTTACAATACGATGGTATTCAAGATGTAGAATATTTAAGAGGTAAGTTATTTGCCGCACTTAAAATTCCAAAAGCATTTTTAGGATATGAAGAAGGTGTTGAAGGTAAATCTACACTAGCTCAGCAAGACATTAGATTCGCCCGTACAATTGAAAGAATACAAAGAATACTACTCTCAGAATTAAATAAAATTGCCCTAGTACATTTATATACACAAGGATATTCAGATGAAACATTAACAAATTTTACACTTCATATGTCTAGTCCATCTATTGTATTAGAACAAGAAAAAATTGAATTGTTAAAATCAAAAACAGAACTATCTGAACAATTACTTGCTCAAGGTTTAGTCCCATCAGACTGGATTTATGATAATGTATATCAATTTAGTGAAGACCAATATGATGAATATAGAGATTTATCTAGGGAAGATGCTAAACGTAAATTTAGAATGGCGCAAATTGAAGCCGAAGGTAATGACCCAGTAGAAACTGGTAAATCATATGGTACACCTCATGATTTAGCTTCATTATATGGTTCAGGTAGAATGTATACTGACCCAGGAGCGGTACCTAAACCAGAGGAATATGCTGCTGATGATCCTAAATTAGGTCGACCAAAAGATACTAATGTAAAACGTAATACACAGGGTGATAATTTTGGTAAAGACCGTTTAGGAGTTAAAGGTATGAAAAATAAGGATAAAAATGATTCTGATTCTATTAGACCTAAGTTTAATGGTGGGCCTTTAGCACTTGAAGGTGCTCATATAACTTATTTAAAAAATAAACAAATATTTGAAGATTTAGATAAAAAGAAACTAGTGTTTAATGAAGATAAAGATAACACTACTCTTTTAGATGAAGACCAATTAAAGGAACAATAATTTTTACATATTTATAAATAAATATATTTTGATGAAGATAAAACATTCAAAGTACAAGAATACAGGCATATTATTTGAGCTGTTAGTACGACAAATTACTGCTGATACTTTAAAAGGTAGTGATTCCCCAGCAATTGATATACTTAAATCTTATTTTGTAAAAACAAGTTTAGGAAAAGAATATAAGTTGTATGAATCTATTATGAAATCTAAGATATTAAGTGAAGGTAAAGCTCATTTAATAATATCTACTCTTTTAGAATCCTCAAATAAACTTAATAGAAAAACTATAAAAAAACAAAAGTATAATTTAATTAATGAAATTAAAAAACATTATAGTTTAGAATCGTTTTTTGGTTCAAAAATATCTAATTATAAAGAAATAGCTGCTATATACACTTTAATTGAAAGTTTTCATAGTGAAAAGTTAAATTTAGATCAAATTAATAGTAGTAAGATTATTATATTAGAGCATTTAACTAGAAAAGAAATTGATTTAGATTCCAAACAGGCAGTACTTGAAGAATTTTCTACTTATGATAAAGATATAAGAACTTTAACTTATAAAGTATTACTAGAAAAATTTAATGATAAATACGATACCTTAACAAAGGATCAAAAACAAGTACTTAAAGAGTATATAAATTCTGTAGATTCAACCCCTGATTTAAGAAATTTTTATAATAATAAAATTACAGAATTAAAAAATAGTTTAAATAAAGAATCCAAAAATATTAAAGATAAAGCTACCAAAGTTAAAATTACTGAAGTTGCTAAATTTTTAACTGAATTAAAGAAAACTGATAAAGTTGGAGATAACAACTTAGTCGATTTGTTACGTTATTATCAATTAGTAAATGAAATTCAGATAGCAAATGGCAAAGAAATATAAACTTAAAGAAATAGAAATAGGTGATGTAAAAGTTGATGGTGGAATCAAATCTACTGTTACTGATATTGATGATGCTACAGGAGCTATAACTTGGGATATTTTTCAAGTACCCGATATAGATAAATTACTTGATCAGTCTGATGATTTAGTTCAAACAGCTAAAGGAGTTTATACTAAAGTTAAAGATGATAAAGTATTTTTAGATATTTACAAACAAGCAAGACTACTTAGAAATGCTATACGCACCCACACCAGAAATAACTACCCAGAAGAATATAAAAAATCTAGGGGAGTAAATGAATCTGACGTGGAAGAAGCATCTATGTCTGGAGCAGCTGGTGCTTATTTAACACCATATGCCTTTAGAATACCTAAAAAAAAGAAGAAAAAAAAGCTTAAAGAAAAAGCTTTACCTTTAGTTAGAAAAAAATTAGCAAAAGTACCTAAAGCAAAAAAAGTTACATCTAAACAAAGAATGAAATTACCATCTGGTATGGTTAGTTCTTTTGGGTATAACGTAAGCGAGGATGCTACTAATTCTGCTAATATACATAAACAGGGACAACATCCTGGAGAAGATTTAGGTCCTGGACCAAAAGCAGGTCCTGATGGGGTTACTGATAATGCTTATACAAAACAATTTAAATATAAATTAGTTCCTAAAACAAAAGATGGTACTTATGTACAAAAAGGATCAGGAATGATAGTTAAAAATTTATTTTAATATGTATAACCGTAATATAAAGGAAAACGAAGATAAAGCATCTAAATTTCACGAGGAACGTATAGAAGCTTTTGATAAATTAGAAAATAGATTTGAAGATATTAAAAAATCAATCAAACTAGCTAAAATAGAAACAATAAAATATTACAGAGATAATCCAGAAAGTTTTTCTGTTGTAATAGGCACAGATATGCTAAATGATTATTTTAACGATATAGAAACATTATTACAATAACACAATTATGAAACACACACCAAACGAATTATTTAATAAACTTACAAAAAAGTTTAATCCTAAGATTGAAAAGGAATTAATCAATGAAGAATTAGGTAAAATAATTGAATTAAAACCTATAGTACAATTAGAATCAACTATTAAAGAACCATTTTGGTCTAAGTTTGAAACTTTTTTAGCTGAAGGTGGAACTTTAGAGCCTATCGTAAATAACGATATGAAATCTAATACAAAAGAAGCTGAAGAAAAAATTAAAGCTGATCCTAAGTTAAAGTTTGAAATGGAAAACAAATTAGCTGGGTCTTATAAGGTTTCTAAAGAAGTTGAAAATATTGAATCTCGTAATTACGATTATAAAGCAGAAAATATTAATAATGTTAATGCACAAGAAGTACTAACTGGTATTCAATGTGAAATTAATTATAATAAGGAATTAACGTTAGATGAAGCTAAAGAATTAGCAGTTAAAAATTTATCTAAAAACCCACTACATTATGTAGAAGAAGGTCAATTTGGTATTAAAGGTTTAGGATACACTGAATCAAAACAACAACAAAGTGATGGTGAAAGTTATGGTGGAAGTGGATTTAGTGAAAAACTAAAAGATGGAGGTGATAGTTTAGTTCCTGTTAAAGAATCTAAATATTCAATTCTTAACTTAGTAAAAGAATCTTTAGGTTCTGTAATGACACAAGGAAACCCAAATTCATATGCCGCCCAATCGGGAGCTATTATTAACCAAATGATGGCTGAAAAAGAAGAAGAGAAAAAATTACCTATGGATGAAATGGAAGATGAAGGTACAGCAGTATCTTATTCTGATACTAATGAAGCTGCTAAACCAGATTTTGCTGATATAGATGGTGATGGAGATAAAGAAGAAACAATGAAGCAAGCAGCTAAGGATAAAAAGAAAAAAGCTAAAAAGGAATCAATTGATTCAAAATTAGCTGAAATAGGAAAAGAAGCTGAAAAAGTAAAAATGGAAGCTCAATTAGATTTTCTACATGATCATATTCAAGAAAAAGCAGATAGAGTTAATTCAATTCAGGAAGATGAAAACCTTAGTGAATTAATTGATAAAGCTAAAATGAAACAAATGCAGAGAGAAATCAAAGATTTGGAAAGAAAGAAAATGAAAATGGAAAGAATTTACGAAAAGTCTTGTGGATCAAAGTATGCTAAAAAAGAAATTGTAGACGAAATGGATGCTGTGAGTTGGAATGATAAAAACAATCCAACACGTGGTGCTGCAGGTGAAAGAGACCCTAAAAAAGTAGGTAAATCAACATCGGCTTATGCTATTAATGAAGTACTTTTTAAAATGGATAATAATAAAGCTAAAGAATATTATAAACCTTTAGCTGATGTAATTAAATCTATGGGGTATGAAACTAATCTTAAAGCAGAAAACCCAGGTTCAACACAGAGTATTGATTCTTTACCTCAGGCGTTTTTATATTATAACACAGAATTACCTACTGAAGAGGAAGGAGTTCATAAAGGAAAAGATGTAAGTTTAACTTCTTTAAAAGGAGGTCCTAATAGTGTAAATAAATTTATGAGTGATGTAGATCCTCATCCGGAAGACACAAAAAAGGAATACGATTTTACCGTAAATGGAGGGGAATATTATGCTAAATCACAAGACGTTTTAAAAAGATTAGAAAATGCTATGGGAGATTCAGTAGATGCTGATCCTATAAAAAAATTAACTAGTACTTTTACATCAAATAAAGACTTTAAACCTGTTACTTATTATAAAATGATAATGTTTCCTAAAAAACAGTAAATGAGCAAAAAGCTATTAATAGAAACTCATGCTATAAAGATATCCCCTTCTCAACTAACTGAAAATGTTAGTAAGGAAAGTGGAAATCTTTTAGTTGAAGGTATTTTAGCTACGGCTGAAGTACAAAATGGTAATGGTCGTTATTATTCTAAAGGTTTATGGGATCGTGAAATGGACAAATATAATGAACTTATTGAACAACGTCGTTCAATGGGGGAATTAGACCATCCTGAATCCACTGTAATTAACCTAAAAAATGTATCACATCTTATATCAGAATACTGGTGGGATGGAGATAATGTAATGGGTAAAATAGAAATTTTACCTACACCTTCAGGAAAAATATTAACAGAACTTATGAAAAGTGGAGTTACAGTAGGTGTATCTTCTCGTGGTATGGGTTCATTAGAAGAAAATAGACAGGGTGTATTAGAAGTACAAGATGATTTTGAATTATTATGTTGGGATTTTGTTTCAACACCCTCTAATCCTGGTTCTTATATGCATACTATAAATGAAGGAAAAAATACAATTACATATGATTACTCAAATGTAAATAAAGTAATACACGAAATTCTTTGCTCAAAAGGAAATTGTTCTATTTTTTAATTTTTACTTAATTTACATATACGTATAACTGCAATGTGTCATGAGTACTTAGATATGACACCGATATAAAATATTCCCTATTACGATTCCTAATAATCGTATTTCACAAAAAAAATTTTGAGATTATGGCAAACAATGATTTGTTAAAAGAAGCAATCGCTGATGCTAAAGCTGTTAAAGAAACTGCTATAGCAAACGCAAAACTTGCTCTTGAAGAAGCATTCACACCACATTTAAAATCTATGCTTTCAGCAAAATTAGAAGAAATGGACAAAGAAGACGTTGACGAAACATACTCTAAGTATGAAGAAGATGACGTTAAAGAAGAAATGGATCCTAAAGATGACATGAAAGAAGAGAAAGATGATATGGATGAAGCTAAAGAAGAGCTTGACGAGATTAACCTAGACGAGTTACTTGCTGAACTTGAATTGGATGAAGACGCTCGAACAGACGCTGAAGAAGAAGGCTACAAAGACGGTATGAAGGACGAAAAAGAGGACTTGAAAGAGGACGATCGTACTGATGCTGAGGAAGAAGGCTATTTAGATGGCGAAAAAGACGAGAAAGAAGACATGGATGATGATATGGACGAGGAAATTGACCTTGAAGATATGTCAGAAGATGACTTAAAAGGATTCATTGAGGATGTTATTAAAGATTTAGTAGCAGACGGAACAATTGAAGCAGGTGAAGACTCCGAAGAGGAAGATATGGAAATGATGGATGTAGAAGATGTTGAAGACGTAGACGTAGATATCGAAATCGCTGAGGAAAAAGAATACATGACCCGAAAAGAAAAAGAAGAAGGTGATGACAGACGCTCAGACGACAAAATTGAAGCAGAAACAGAAAAAATGCGTAAAATGGAAGAAGATCTTAAATCTGCTATTGATTCAGTAAATGAATTAAAATCAGAACTTAATGAAGTAAATCTATTAAATGCAAAACTTCTTTACACTAACAAAGTTTTTAAATCTAAAAACTTATCTGAAGACAAAAAAGTTAAAGTGCTTAAAGCATTTGACAAAGCGTCATCAGTAAAAGAAGCTAAAGTTATTTTTGAAACATTAAACGAAGGTTTAATTTCAAAACCCGTAGCAAATGTAAGACCACAAGGTAGTGCATCTAAAGCAACTGGGACAATAACAGAAGCTAAAAAACAACCAATAATTGAATCAAACGATGTTTACAACAGAATGCGTAAACTAGCTGGTTTAATTTAAAAACTAAAAATTAATTAACCCTAAAAACTTAAAAAAAATGAGCTTAAATACTCTTTTAGAAAGCGCAAACCCATACCAGTCTTTACAGTCTGATGCGGCCAGATTAGCTGGTAAATGGGAAAAAACAGGTTTATTAGAAGGTTTAGGAGGTTCCCATAAAAGTAACATGGGAATGATTCTTGAAAACCAAGCTAAACAACTTGTAGTAGAATCTTCACAAACAGGTGGAGGTGCTGCATCTTCAGGTACATTTCAATCACAAACTGGCGTTAACGTTGGTGGACAGTGGGCAGGAGTTGCTCTTCCGTTAGTACGTAAAGTATTCGGACAGATTGCTGCACAAGAATTTGTATCTGTACAACCAATGAATTTACCTTCAGGTCTAGTATTTTATTTAGATTTCCAATATGGATCTAATAAATCTCCATTCCAAGCAGGTCAATCATTATACGGAACACAAACAAATGAATTTGGTAACACAAACGAAGGTGGTCTTTACGGATCAGGTAGATTTGGATATTCTGTCCAAAATACTCAATCCTTAGTTGGTGGTGCAACAGGAGACAATGTAACAGGATCTGATGCAACTTGGGATCAAGTAAATTTCAATAGTAATTATTCTGCTTCTGTAGCTGCTGGACAATATTTAGCACTACAAGTACCTACTTCTTCTTTAGCGTTTATGGATGCTAAAGGTGTTAAAGGATTTCAATTATTCACAGGTTCGCTTGATGGTGTAGTACCAACAGGATCTGGTGATCAATTTGCTGGAGTACAAGTATCTGAATTTACAGATTACGATGGTGGTGCAGCTATTACTTTCCTTGTTTCAAAATCTAATTTTGCTAACAATGCAGGTACATTTGAAGGACTTTCAGGTACTGGATCTGCGTTTATAAATTACCAACTTCAACCAACTGATCAGTTCAGAGGTGATTTCGAATCTGGTAATTCAAAACCAAACTCATTTAATGATATTCCTGAAATGCCAGGTACTGGACCAGATAATTGCTGTCCTGACCAAGTAATTCCAGAGATTAACATTCAAATGCAATCAATGGCAATTGTTGCTAAAACTAGAAAACTTAAAGCTGTATGGACTCCTGAGTTCGCACAAGATTTAAATGCATACCATGCTCTAGATGCTGAAGCTGAATTAACTTCAATCTTAAGTGAGTACATTTCATTAGAAATTGACTTAGAAATCTTAAGTATGTTAATTGATAATGCTGCTGCAGGAACAGAAAACTGGTCTGCTGTAAATAATCAAGCTATAACTGGAACAGGTGCTGGAATTGTACAGTCTGATCTAGGTTTCTATAACTCACAAGGACAATGGTTCCAAACATTAGGAACTAAAATCCAGAAATTGAGTAACATCATTCACCAGAAAACTCTTCGTGGTGGTGCTAACTTTATGGTTGTTTCTCCAACTGTAGCTACTATCCTAGAATCAATTCCAGGATTTGCTGCTGACACAGATGGTGATGCTGCTAAAATGAGCTATGCATTTGGTGTACAAAAAGTTGGTAGTTTAAATACTCGCCAAAAAGTATACAAAAACCCTTACATGACTGCTAACCAGATCCTATTAGGATATAGAGGTACACAGTTCTTAGAAAGTGGTGCTGTATTTGCTCCTTACATCCCGTTAATTATGACTCCTCTTGTATACGATCCAGATACGTTCGTACCAAGAAAAGGTCTATTAACTAGATATGCTAAGAAAATGGTAAGACCAGAATTTTATGGAATTATCAACGTAGCAGGTTTAAATACTCTATAATTAGATATTTAACTTTTCTTAATAAATTAACCCGGCTTTATGCCGGGTTTTTTTATGTTTTTCATATGTATAATAAAATGCGTTATACACAAACTATATTTATCTCATTATATAGTTATATTCAAATTTTACTGTTTTTTAACGTATTTACAACGGTTACATTCACTGATAACATAACCCTTAATTTCAAGAATCGATGGCAAGTAAACCCCATACGGACGACATATACCGTCCTAAGAGAATTCCTAAAAACCCAATTAAGTTCAAACTCCAACTTAATGAAGAACAAAAATTTGCAAAAAAACTTATTTTAGAAAATACTATTACCCTCCTAGGAGGAGGAGCTGGTAGTGGAAAAACATTACTAGCATGTAATGTTGCATTAGATGGTTTACTAAGAAGACAGTATGATAAAATTATTATAACCCGACCAACTGTATCAAAAGAAGAAATTGGTTTTCTACCTGGTGATTTAAGAGAAAAAATGGATCCCTGGGTTCAACCAATATATCAAAATTTTTACCAATTATATGATAAAGTTAAAGTTGAAAAGCTTATTGAAGATGGTAAAATAGAAATAGTACCTGTATCCTTTATGAGAGGTAGAACATTTTTAGATTCAATGATTATAGTTGATGAAGCACAAAATGTTACTCATGAACAAATGGAAATGATTACTTCGCGTATTGGATTAAGAAGCAAAATGATGGTTTGTGGTGATTCTCACCAAACAGATCTAAAGAAAAAATCTGAGTCTGGGTTTAAATTTTTATATGCAGCAGCAAGGAAAATAAAAAAACTAGAAGCTATTACATTGCTTACTAATCATAGAAATGAAATAGTTGAGGATTTATTACATTATTATAATGATGCTATAGATAAAGGTTTAAGTATTACTACTTCTGGTTCATATATTTATAATAGTAAGAGTTAGTATCATATTTATAACAAAATAGAATTATGGCATTATGTACCACTACAGGTTCATTAGAAGTTTTTTTACGTGAAAGTATAACTTTACCTAATGGTAATGAAGAAGTAGCAACAAATAGTATAAAAATAGCTAATGTAAATCAATTAGTAAGAAGAATAGATACGATATCCGCAAATTGGGAAGGAACAGGAGTTGAAATTTTAAGATTTGTAGATAATGAATCTTCTCAAGTAGCAGGATCATTTGTTAGAGATACAGTAAAATATTTAAGATTTACTAATTTAGATTGTGACAATTATCTTTCATTATATCTAATACAAAATAGCCCAGATGCACAATCACCTAATACAGGTAATGTAGGATCGGGAGATGAAGGTGTATTTAAAATAGATCCAGGTAAATCTATGATGTTATCTAATGCACAGTTCGAAAGTAGTAATTATTATGATTATGTAGTAGAGGGATATGTTGATTTACAATATTTTTCATCTTTTGCATCATTATATAGTATAAAAGCAAAAGCAAACGCAG
>Ga0209634_1001190_pt1 | contig 19375 bp, 22 predicted proteins | sample LinPmetageLP40_FD_184043 | JGI IMG/M metagenome (GOLD analysis project Ga0209634, IMG submission 184043) | Marine viral communities from the Pacific Ocean - LP-40 (SPAdes) (version 2) | ecosystem: Environmental > Aquatic > Marine > Oceanic | place: Pacific Ocean | collected 2010-08-26 | reverse complement strand
AACTACAAATAGAGGGTACAGGATTATACTACAGTCCAACACGTAAACCATCTACAACATCAGAAGGTAAAAATGTATCAGCTATCCAAGTAGATAGATTACATGAAATTTCTAAAGCAATGCAACCTTATTTTCCTTATGTGTATGATTTTATCAATGACATGAAAAAAGTATTTCCAACATTAAAAGACGATTGGGGTATTTATGTACCCGAAGTAAAATATCTATCACCTGAGCCACTTGTCGATTATACTAATTTAGCACTCACTAAGTATCCCAACGTACACTTTGTTGGCGATGCATTATCAGCTAGAGGTATAACGGTAAGTGGTGCACAAGGGACTTATGTTGCAGAATATATTTTGGATAATTAATAATAATTTCGTATATTTACAATAAACAAAAATTATGGCAAAAATAGAAAAAACACCGTTTCCACAAAGTAAGAAATTAAAAAAAGCAGATGGGACTATTGCTTATGTTTGGGATGGCAAACTACATAATTGGGAAGGACATGCATTAATTCCTGAAGGTAATGAAAGAAAAGGAGAATATCATTTATATGGAATTAAACATACTAAGGACGAATGGAGTGAAGTTAGAAAACAAAGAGAAGGATTACCTTATTATAAAAACCAATCAATGAAAGCATCACTTTCAGATTATAGAAATTAAAAATATGAAAATAGGTTTATGTGGTACAATGAGTGTAGGAAAAACTACACTAGTAAATGCTTTAAAAGAAACAAAGCAATTTAAGGGTTATATGTTTAGGACAGAACGTTCTAAGTTTTTAATGGAACAAGGTATTCCTTTAAATACTGATTCTACATTAAAGGGTCAAACTGTATTTTTAGCCGAACGTTGTGCTGAATTAATACAAACAAATGTTATTACAGATAGAACTGTTATTGATGTTATGGCATTTACTTTAAATGCAAAATCTATACCTTATCAAGATAAAGAAGCATTTGAAACATATGCTAGTGAATTTATTAGGGATTATGATTATATATTTTATATATCTCCTTATGGAATACCAGTAGAAGATAATGGGGTACGTGAAACAGATGAACATTATAGAGATTTAATTGATTTTACTATTACAACACTTATTAAAAGACACGGACATAAATGTCCTACAATAGAAAAAATATCAGGTTCTACAGAAGAACGTATTCAACAAATATTGAATATTACTAAACTTTAACATATTTATAATAAAATACCTTTATAATGAAAAAATCTGAACTAAAAAAATACATTAGAGAAAATATAATTTCTGAATTAACTGAAAATACAGAGGATGAAATTACAAAAACTAAAGAACTTACACAAGCAGTTCAAGACCTACAATCAGCTAAAAAAGAAGCAGGTATAGAGGAAGATGCAACACCCAAAGGTGAAGACTTTTTTTATGATTATTTAGACATTGGTATGTCTTATTTAGAAGGATTTGGTAAAAAACATTCTTTGGACGACACCCAGTTAGAAAAACTAGGTAAAAAAATAGTAGATCAATTATATAAAGGTGATGTTGGCAAAGCATATGATGCTATTGTTAAAAGAGGTGCAATGAATGAAGATGAAGATAAAGAACCATCTAAAGCCGAGCTTAATAAAACAAAAGGTTTAGCTAAAGCAAAAGAAGAATTAGCTTTATTAACTCGTGAGATGAAATCATTAGCTAAAAAATATTCTAAAGCTGAAGGTGAAGATAAAGATAAGTTAGTTAAAATCTTAAAAGATAAAACTAAATTAAAAAAAGAGTTAGAGAGCATTTTAGATAAATAGAAATGAAATTTAACGAAAGGTTTTTGTATTCATTAAAGATTGTTATTTTACTAGTTATTATAGCTTGGTTGTTACTATCTAATGAAGAAGATTATACCGAAGATTATAATGCAAAAATAGTGGCATTAGAACAAAAAGTTGATTCATTACATTATATTAATGATAATTTAACTTTTAAAATCGATACATTAAATGGTCAGATAGTAAAATTAGACCAACAAATTGATGTTAAAGATAATAGGATAAGAACTTTAAAATGGAAAGTAAATGAAAAAGTTAATGCTGTTGATTCTTTTAATGATAATGAGCTTGAAAGGTTTTTCACAGAGCGTTACGGACAGTACCTCGATTCAGTTGAAAAAGCCGATAGTAAAATTAGTAATTAAAGATTTAATAACAGGTGATGGTGCTAAACAAGAATTATCACTTAGTTTAAGTAAAATAAAATTATTAGAACAAAAAGTTGTTTTAAAAGATAGTGTTATTTTTAATCTTAATTCCCAATTGGGGAATTTTGAATCCATAATGCTTACCAAAACTGACCAATTATCCATTTCACAAGATTTATCTAAAAGACTTCAATTAGATTTAAAAAAACAAAAAGTTAAAACTAAGTTAATGGGTGGAGCAGGTTTAGTGGCTGTTATAGGAGCAATATTCTTATTAAAATAATATATGTCGGATATAAAAAAAGTAATAAGACAAGAATATCTCAAATGTGCTCAGGACCCAGTGCATTTTATGCGTAAATATTGTTATATACAGCATCCACAACGTGGTCGCATACAATTTAACCTATATCCCTTTCAAGAAAAAGTATTAACGTTAATGCGCGATAATCCATACTCGATTATCCTTAAATCTAGACAATTAGGTATATCAACTCTATCAGCAGGTTATTCATTATGGATGATGACTTTCCATAAAGATAAAAATATATTATGTATTGCAACTAAACAGGAAACAGCAAAAAACATGGTTACTAAGGTAAAATTTATGTATGAAAATTTACCTTCATGGCTTAAAATAGATGCTTCTGAAAATAATAAGTTAACACTAAGGTTAACAAATGGGTCACAAATTAAAGCTACATCAGCATCTAGTGATGCTGGTAGATCAGAAGCAGTATCTTTACTGTTAATTGATGAAGCAGCTTTTATTGATAATATTGGAGAAATTTGGGCATCAGCACAACAAACATTAGCAACTGGTGGTGGTTGTATTGCTTTAAGTACACCCTATGGTACTGGTAATTGGTTTCATCAAACATGGGTCCGATCAGAAAACAGAGAAAACCAATTCTTACCTATTAAACTACCTTGGTTTGTACATCCAGAACGAGACCAAAAATGGAGAGACCAACAAGATGAATTGTTAGGGGACCCTAGAATGGCAGCTCAGGAATGTGATTGTGATTTTAGTACCTCAGGTGATATAGTATTTTATCCTGAATACATAGACTTTTATGAAAAAACATATATAAAAGATCCTATGGAAAGGAGGGGGGCAGACCAAAACTTATGGGTTTGGGAATCACCTGATTATACAAGAGATTATGTTGTTGTAGCAGATGTTGCTAGAGGTGATGGAAAAGATTATTCTGCATGTCATGTAATAGATGTAGCAAATAATGTGCAAGTAGCAGAATATAAAGGGCAATTAGGAACTAAAGAATTTGGACATTTGTTAGTAGGTTTAGCTACTGAATATAATGAGGCAATGTTAGTAATAGAAAATGCTAATATTGGATGGGCAACTATACAAGTTGCCTTAGATAGACAATACCCAAATCTTTATTATTCACAAAAGAGTGACTCCCCAGCTTCTAATTCGTATTTTGACAAATATCAAGACCACTCTAAAATGGTAGCTGGTTTTACAATGTCATCTAGAACAAGACCTATGGTAATAGGTAAATTTCAAGAATATATTGGTGATAAAGGAGTAACAATTCAATCAAAAAGGTTAATAGAAGAAATGAAAACTTTTATTTGGCGTAATAATAGAGCAGAAGCACAATCTGGGTATAATGATGATTTAGTTATGTCCTTTGGTATAGCTATGTATATTAGAGATACAGCTCTTAAAATGAGACAACAAGGATTACAAGCAACTAAAAATGCTTTAGGTAATATGTCGGTAGACAGAACATCGTACCAAGGAGGGTATGGTTTTTCACAGGGTTCGGATAATCCTTATCATATAGAAACACCAAATGGTAAGGAAAACATTAAATGGCTCCTTTAATAATATTTATAACAATAATAATATACTATGGCTGATAAAAGCGTATTTTCAAGATTAAAAAGATTATTTTCTACTGACGTAGTAATACGAAATGTAGGTGGAAATCAAATAAAGGTAATAGATAGTGGTAAAATCCAATCTTCTGGTGAATTAGAAACTAATTCATTAATGGACAGATATAATAGAATATTTTCTACTAGTCCTACTTCATTATATGGGGCACAGTTCAACATGAACTACCAATACCTTAGACCTCAACTATACTCAGAATATGATTTAATGGATCAGGATGCTATTATTGCTTCTGCTCTAGATGTATTAGCTGATGAATCAACTTTAAAAAATGATATGGGGGAAGTACTTCAAATTAGAAGTGCTAATGAAGATATACAAAAAATATTATATAATTTATTTTATGATGTATTAAATGTAGAATTTAATCTTTGGATGTGGGTTAGACAAATGTGTAAATACGGTGATTTTTTCTTAAAGTTAGAAATTGCTGAAACTTATGGAGTATACAACGTTATACCTTATACAGCATACCACATTGAAAGACAAGAAGGATTTGATCCAGAAAACCCAGCGGCCATAAGATACAGATATGCTGCTGATGGTATGGATAATTTAAGTTCTGGGATGTATCCAGTACCTGGGGCTGCTGCAGGAAATTTAATGAATGAACAAGGTATTTTCTTTGATAATTATGAAATGGCCCATTTTAGACTATTATCTGATGTTAATTATCTTCCTTATGGTAGAGCTTATATTGAACCAGCTCGTAAGTTATACAAACAGTATGTTTTAATGGAGGATGCCATGTTAATCCATAGAATTGCTCGTGCACCTGAAAAACGTATTTTTTACATGAATGTAGGATCTATTCCACCAAATGAAATAGATGCATTTATGCAAAAAACAATAGGTAATTTAAAACGTACACCTTTTCAAGATAATAAAACAGGTGACTATAACTTAAAATATAACATGCAAAACATGTTAGAAGATTTTTATATACCTGTTCGTGGGAATGATCAAACAACAAAAATAGAAACTACCCCTGGATTACAGTATGACGGTATTCAAGATGTAGAATATTTAAGAGGTAAACTATTTGCAGCTCTTAAAATACCAAAAGCATTTTTAGGATATGAAGAAGGTGTAGAAGGTAAAGCTACGTTAGCACAACAAGATATTAGATTTGCTCGTACAATAGAAAGAATACAAAGAATATTACTATCAGAATTAAATAAGATTGCGTTAGTGCATTTATATACTCAAGGGTACACAGATGAAACATTAACTAATTTTACTCTTCATATGTCTAGTCCATCTATTATATTAGAACAAGAAAAAATTGAGTTATTAAAATCTAAAACAGAATTATCTGCTCAATTATTAGAACAAGGTTTAGTACCTTCTGATTGGATTTATGATAATGTATATCAATTTAGTGAAGATCAGTATGATGAATATAGAGATTTATCAAGAGAAGATGCTAAACGTAAATTTAGAATGGCTCAAATTGAAGCAGAAGGAAATGATCCTGTAGAAACAGGTAAATCATATGGTACACCTCACGATTTAGCTTCATTATATGGTAGTGGTAGAATGTATACTGACCCAGGAGCTGTCCCAAAACCAGAAAAATATGCTGCTGATGACCCTAAACTAGGTAGACCAAAAGATACTAATGTAAAACGTAATACACAAGATGATAATTTTGGTAAGGATAGACTAGGAGTTAAGCGTATGAAAGATACAGATAAAAACGATTCTAATTCTATTAGACCAAAATTTAAAGGAGGAAGTCCTTTAGCTTTAGAAAGTGCACAAATGACTTATTTAAGAAATAAAGAAATATTTAAAGATTTACCTCAACCTAATAAAAAACAATTAGTATTTGAAGAAGATAAAGATAATAGTTCGTTGTTAGATGAAAACCAATTAAAGAAGTAAAATACTTTGCATATTTATAATAAATATATTTTTTAGATGAAAATAAAACACTCAAAATACAAAAATACAGGAATTCTTTTCGAATTACTAGTTCGCCAAATTACAGCGGATACTTTAAAAGGAGGAAATTCACCTGCAATAGATATATTAAAAGAATACTTTATCAACACTAGTTTAGGTAAGGAATATAAACTTTATGAATCTATACTTAAATCTAAAGTAATAAATGAAAGTAGAGCTACTATGGTAGTTGATACTATATTAGAAGCTTCTACTAAATTTAATAGAAAATCTTTAAAAAAACAAAAATATAATTTAATTAATGAAATTAAAAAACATTATAATTTAGAATCATTTTTTGGTTCTAAAATTACAAATTATAAAGAATTAGCTGCATTATATACTTTAATAGAGAATATTAATTCAACTCATATTCCTAACTCAAACCAATTAGTTGAAAATAAAATAACTTTACTTGAACATTTAACTAAAAAAGAAATTAATTTAGATACTAAACAAACGGTACTTGAAGAATTTTCTACTTATGATAAAGATATAAGAACTTTAACTTATAAAGTATTATTAGAAAAGTTTAACAATAAATATGATTTACTTACTAATGATCAAAAACAAGTACTTAAGGAATATATCAACTCAGTAGATTCTACTCCTGATTTAAGAAATTTTTACAATAGTAAAATTTTAAATTTAAAGTCTATATTAAAAGAAATAACTAAAAAAGTTAAAGATAAAGCCACTCAAGTAAAAATTACCGAAGTGACTAAGTATTTAACTGAATTAAAGAAAACCGATAAAGTTGGAGATAATAATTTAGTTGATTTATTACGTTATTACCAATTAGTAAACGAAATTCAAATAGCAAATGGCGTACAAATATAAAGTTACTGAAGCTCCTGCCCCAAATTTAGCCAAACAAGGTAATTATAAGTTAGGGGATATTAGTTACTCTAAAGATGGTGGTACCAAATTTATAGTAAACACAGTAGACTCAGAAACAGGAAAAGTAGGGTGGAAAATAGTTAATTTACCTAATTTTGAAAAATTATTAGAAGATGTGGATGAAGCTACATTAACCGCTAAAGGAGTTTACACTAAAACTAAGGATGATGAAAAGTGGAGAGAAATATATGAGGATCTTCGTGTAATTAGAAATAAAATAAGAACACATCTTAGAAATGAATACCCAGATGAATATAAAAGAATGAAAACTATAGGTATGAATGAAGAAGATGTAGAAGAAGTTTCAACTTCTGGAGCTGCGGGTGCTTATTTAACACCATATGCTTTTAGAAAAAAAGGATCTAAGTCTGATGATGAAGCTTATAAAGAATTAGGCTATAAATTAGTAAAAGAAAAATCTTTACCTGTAGTTAGAAAAAAACTAGCAAAGGTGCCTAAAGCAAAAAAAGTAGCATCTAAATATAGAATGAAAATGCCATCAGGATTAGTTAGTACACTAGGATATACAGTATCTGAAGATGCCACAAAATCAGCAAATATACACAAACAAGGACAACACCCAGGAGAAGATTTAGGTCCTGGTCCAAAAGCAGGAGATGAAGGAGTAGTTGATAGTGCTTATACTAAACAATTTAAATTTAAATTAGTTCCTAAAAATAAAGATGGTACTTATGTACAGAAAGGATCAGGAATGATAGTTAAAAATTTATTTTAATATGTATAATAGTAATATAAATGAACAAGAAGATAAAGTATCTAAATTCCATGAGGAACGTATAGAAGCTTTTGATAAAATAGAAAATAGATTAATTGATATTAAAAAATCAATTAAATTAGCTAAAATAGAAACAATAAAATACTACAGAGATAATCCAAAAAGCTATTCCGTTGTGATAGGAACAGATATAATAAATGATTATTTTAACGATATAGAAACATTATTACAATAATATAATTATGAAACAAACACCAAACGAATTATTCAATAAACTTACAAAAAAGTTTAATCCTAAAAAGGAAAAGGAAGTAATTAATGAAGAACTAGGTCAAATTATAACACTAAAACCTATAGTACAAATGGAAGCTACTCCAAAAGAATCCTTTTGGACTAAATTTGAAAGCTTTTTAGCTGAAGGTGGTACTTTAGAACCACTTGTAAATGACAGTAAAAAAATCAACACTGAAAAGGCTGAAGAAAAAATAAAAGCTGATCCAAAATTAAAATATGAAATGGATAGCAAGCTAGCTGGTTCTTATAAAGTTTCAAACGAGGTAGAAAATATTGCTTCTCATAATTACAATTATGATCCTAAAGTAGAAAATATTAATAATGTTAATGCACAAGAATTATTAAGTGCTGTACAATTAGAAATTAACTACAATAAAGAATTAACTCTAGATGAAGCTAAAGAAATAGCAGTTAAAAACTTAGCTAAAGATCCATTATTTTACGTAAAAGAAGGTCAATTTGGTGTTAAAGGTGTAGGGTATGAAGAGCAAAAAATCTCTGAAAATGATGGAGAAGATTATGGAGGTAGTGGATATAGTACAAAATTAAAAGATACTGACAATGCTATGGAAGTAGTAAAAGAATCTAAAGATGATGATTGTGGGTGCAAAAAAGAAGTAATTAATGAATCTTTAGGCCAAGTAGTAACTTCAGGAAACCCAAATTCATTAGCAGCAATGTCAGGTAATGTTATTAGACAAATGATGGCAGAAAAAGAAGCTAGTGAAATGAAATTACCAATGGATGAAATGGAAGATGAAGGTTCAGCAATATCTTATTCTGACACACAAGCAGAAGCTGCTAAACCAGATTTTGCAGATATAGATGGTGATGGAGATGAAAAAGAATCAATGAAACAAGCAGCTAAAGATAAAAAGAAAAAAGCTAAAAAAGAATCTATTGATTCAAAATTAGCTGAAATAGGAAAAGAAGCTGAAAAAGTAAAAATGGAAGCTCAATTAGATTTTCTACATGATCATATTCAAGAAAAAGCAGATAGAGTTAATTCAATTCAGGAAGATGAAAACCTTAGTGAATTAATTGATAAAGCTAAAATGAAACAAATGCAGAGAGAAATCAAAGATTTGGAAAGAAAGAAAATGAAAATGGAAAGAATTTATGAAAAATCTTGTGGTTCAAAATATTCTAAAAAAGAAATGGTAGATGAAGTAGAAGACTTAGATGAAATGGATGCTGTAAGCTTTAATGATAAAAATAATCCAACTCGCGGTGCTGCAGGTGAAAGATATCCTAAAAAAGTAGGACAATCAACTTCTGCATATTCTGTAAATAAGTAATATGAGCAAAAAGCTATTAATAGAAACTCATGCTGTAAAGATATCCCCTTCTCAACTAACTGAAAATGTTAATAAAGAAAGTGGAAATCTTTTAGTTGAAGGTATTTTAGCTACGGCTGAAGTACAAAATGGTAATGGTCGTTATTATTCTAAAGGTTTATGGGATCGTGAAATGGATAAATATAATGAACTTATTGAGCAACGTCGTTCAATGGGAGAATTAGACCATCCCGAATCTACGGTAATTAATTTAAAGAATGTATCACATCTTATATCAGAATATTGGTGGGATGGAGATAATGTAATGGGTAAAATAGAAATTTTACCTACCCCTTCAGGTAATATACTTAAAGAATTAATGAAAAGCGGGGTTACAGTAGGTGTATCTTCTCGTGGTATGGGTTCATTAGAGGAAAATAGACAGGGTGTATTAGAAGTACAAGATGACTTTGAATTACTATGTTGGGATTTTGTTTCTACACCATCCAACCCAGGTTCTTATATGCATACTATAAATGAAGGTAAAAATATAGTTACATATGATTATGCAGATGTAAATAAAGTAATACATGAAATCCTTTGTTCAAAAGGAAATTGTTCTATTTTTTAATTTTTACTTAATCTACATATACGTATAACTGCAATGTGTCATGAGTATCTAGATATGACACCAATATAAAAATATTCCCTATTACGATTTCTAATAATCGTATTTCACAAAAAAAATTTTGAGATTATGGCAAACAATGATTTGTTAAAAGAAGCAATCGCTGATGCTAAAGCTGTTAAAGAAACTGCTATAGCAAATGCAAAACTTGCTCTTGAAGAAGCATTCACACCACATTTAAAATCTATGCTTTCAGCAAAATTAGAAGAAATGGACAAAGAAGACGTTGACGAAGCATACGCTAAGTATGAAGAAGATGACGTTAAAGAAGAAATGGATTCTAAAGATGATATGAAAGAAGAGAAAGAAGATATGGATGAAGCTAAAGAAGAGCTTGACGAAATTAACCTAGACGAGTTACTTGCTGAACTTGAATTGGATGAAGACGCTCGTACGGACGCTGAAGAAGAAGGCTACAAAGACGGTATTAAGGACGAAAAAGAAGACCTTAAAACTGAAAATGCTAGAACTGACGCTGAAGAAGAAGGCTACAAAGACGGTATGAAGGACGAAAAAGAGGACTTGAAAGAGGACGATCGTACTGATGCTGAGGAAGAAGGCTATTTAGATGGCGAAAAAGACGAGAAAGAAGACATGGATGACGATATGGACGAGGAAATTGACCTTGAAGATATGTCAGAAGATGACTTAAAAGGATTCATTGAGGATGTTATTAAAGATTTAGTAGCAGACGGAACAATTGAAGCAGGTGAGGATTTTGACGAGGTAGATGTTGAAGACGAAGTAGAAATGGAAGACGACGTAGATGTAGATATCGAAATCGCTGAGGAAAAAGAATACATGACCAAAAAAGAAAAAAAAGAAGGTGATGATAGACGCTCAGACGATAAAATTGAAGCAGAAACAGAAAAAATGCGCAAAATGGAAGAAGATCTTAAGTTAGCAATTAATTCAGTAAATGAATTAAAGGCAGAACTTAATGAAGTAAATCTATTAAACGCAAAACTTCTTTACACTAACAAGATTTTCAAATCTAAAACATTATCTGAAGACAAAAAAGTTAAAGTGCTTAAAGCATTTGACAAAGCGACTTCAGTAAAAGAAGCAAAAGTTGTATTTGAAACATTAAATGAAGGAATAGCATCAACTGCTAAACCATCAATTAATACTATCAAAGGCAGCGCTTCAAAAGCAACAGGTGTAATATCTGAAGCTAAAAAACCAATTATTGAAAGCAATGATGTATACAATCGTATGCGTAAACTTGCTGGATTAATTTAAAAAACAATTATAATTAACCTATTAAAACTTAAAAAATGAGCTTAAATACTCTATTAGAAAGCGCGAACCCATACCAGTCTTTACAGTCTGACGCGGCTAGATTAGCTAGCAAATGGGAAAAAACAGGTTTGTTAGAAGGTTTAGGAGGAAGCCATAAAAATAATATGGGTCTTATCCTTGAAAACCAAGCTAAACAACTTGTAGTAGAATCATCACAAACTAGTGGTGGTGTAGGAAATGGTGGATCTTTCACTTCACAAACTAACGTAAACGTTGGTGGACAGTGGGCAGGTGTTGCTTTACCTTTAGTAAGAAAAGTATTCGGACAAATTGCTGCACAGGAATTTGTATCAGTACAACCAATGAATTTGCCTTCTGGCCTTGTATTCTTTTTAGATTTCCAATATGGATCTGCTAAGTCTCCATTCGCTGCAGGTGGGTCATTATATGGTGACAAAGGTGGTAACAACCCTTTTGGTAACACAAACACAGGTGGTCTTTATGGATCTGGTAGATTTGGATATTCTGTTCAAAATACTGAATCTTTAAATATTGTTTCAACAACATCAAACGCATCTTGGGATCAATTAAACTTTAATTCTGTTTATTCTGCTTCAGCAGCTAATAACGAATTTCAAGCAATTGTAGTTCCATCTTCTTCTCTAAAATTTGGAGATTTCGAAGGTGTTAAAGGATTTCAAATCTTTACAGGAAGTTTAGCTTCTGTTGTAATTACTGGATCTGACGGTCAAGTAGCTGGATCACAAGTATCTGAATTTACAGCTTATAACGATGTAACAGGTGATGTAACATTTATCGTTACAGGATCTGCATTCACTGTATATACTGATGTATCTGTAAACTACCAACTTCAACCTCAAGATAATAACAGAGGTGATTTTGAAGCTGATAATCCACATCCTAATAAATACAATCAAGATCAAGGTGGCGATGCAGGTGCATGTTGCCCAGATCAAGTTATTCCAGAAATCAACATTCAGATGCAATCATCTGCAATCGTTGCTAAAACTAGAAAACTAAAAGCTGTATGGACGCCAGAATTTGCACAGGATTTAAATGCATACCATGCATTAGATGCTGAAGCTGAATTAACTTCAATCTTAAGTGAGTACATTTCATTAGAAATTGACTTAGAAATCTTAAGTATGTTAATTGAGTCTGCTGCTGCTGGAACTGAAAACTGGTCGGTTAAAAATAACCAACAACTTTCAGGAACAGGTGCTGGTATCACAGATACTGATCTTGGATTTTACAATTCTCAAGGACAATGGTTCCAAACATTAGGAACTAAAATCCAAAAGTTAAGTAATATCATACACCAGAAAACTCTTAGAGGTGGTGCTAACTTTATGGTTGTTTCTCCAACTGTAGCAACTGTTTTGGAATCAATTCCAGGATTTGCTGCTGACACAGATGGTGATGCTGCTAAAATGAGCTATGCATTTGGTGTACAAAAAGTTGGTGCTTTAAATAGCCGCCAAAAAGTATACAAAAACCCTTACATGACTGCTAACACAATCCTATTAGGATACCGTGGTACTCAGTTTTTAGAAAGTGGTGCTGTATTTGCTCCTTACATTCCGTTAATCATGACTCCACTTGTATACGATCCAGATACGTTCGTACCAAGAAAAGGTCTATTAACTAGATATGCTAAGAAAATGGTTCGTCCAGAATTTTATGGAACAATCAACGTAGCTGGTTTAGATACTTTATAGTATTTAGATTAATACACTTTAATAAAATTAACCCGGTCTTTGACCGGGTTTTTTTTTTACTTTTCATATGTATAATAAAATGCGTTATACCCAAACTATATTTATCTCATTATATAGCTATATCAATAATTTACTGTCTTTTAACGTATTTACAACGGTTACATTCACGGATAACATAACCCTTAATTTCAAGAATTTATGGCAAGTAAGCACCATACGGACGATGTATATCGACCTAAGAGAATTCCTAAAAACCCAATTAAGTTCAAACTCCAACTTAATGATGAACAAAAAGAAGCAAAATCAATTATACTTGAAAACACAGTCACTCTTTTAGGTGGTAGTGCAGGTAGTGGAAAAACATTATTAGCATGTAATGTTGCTTTAGATGGATTATTACGAAGACAATACGATAAAATAATAATAACCAGACCTACGGTATCAAAAGAAGAAATAGGATTTTTACCTGGTGATTTAAGAGAAAAAATGGATCCCTGGGTTCAACCTATTTATCAAAATTTTTTTCAATTATATGATAAGGTTAAAATAGAAAAACTTATTGAAGATGGTAAAATAGAAATAGTACCAGTATCTTTTATGAGAGGTAGAACATTTTTAGATTCTATGATAATAGTAGATGAAGCACAAAATGTTACTCATGAACAAATGGAAATGATAACTTCCCGTTTAGGATTAAGAAGTAAAATGATGGTATGTGGTGATGCCCAGCAAACAGATCTAAAAAAGAAATCAGATTCTGGTTTTAAGTTTTTATATTCTGCAGCTAGAAAAATTAAAAATTTAGAAGCAATTACTTTAATTACTAACCATAGAAATGAAATTGTTGAAGATTTATTAGAATATTACCAAGAAGCAATTGATAATGGAATATCTATTATAACTTCTGGTTCTAACAATTATAATAATAGAAATTAGTACCATATTTATAATAAAATAAAACAATGGCAATATGTAATCCAACAGGATCATTATCTGTAACTATTAGAGAAGAAATAAGATTACCTAATGGTAATATGGAGCAATCTATTAATACCGAGGTTATTACTAATGTTAATCAAATAATGAAAAGGACTGATACTATAGCTCCTACATTTAGTGGAAGTGGAATTGAAATATTAAAATTTGTAGATTCTGAAGAACAGCAAACTGCTGGTTCTTTTGTTAGGGATACAGTTAAATATATGAGATTTACAAATTTATGTAAAACAAATTTTGTATCTTTATATTTAATCCAAGATAGCCCAGAAGCACAAAATCCTAATGTTGGTAATGTAGGATCAGGAGATGAATCTTTATTTAAACTAGATGCAGGAAAATCTATGGTATTTTCAAATGCTCAATTTCAAGGAACTGACTATTATGATTATGTAGTAGAAGGATATGTTGATATTCAGTATTTCTCATCCTTTGCTTCTTTATCTTCAATTAAGGCAAAAGCAGATACAGCAAATGTACAAATAGAGTATTTTGTAGCATCTTCATAATATTTATAACAAAATTAAATTAATAAAAAATGGCATTAACATACAGAACAGGCTCAGACGGTAAAGGATCAGCTTTAACAATAAACGAGTTAGATAATAACTTTAGATATTTTACGGGATCACATCCTATAAATGGTGATTTAATAATTACTGGTTCAATAACAGTTTCTGGATCAAAAAATTCAGTATTTGATATTGACACTTTCGATTTACAAATTACAGGTGGGTTAGATGTTTCAAGAGATGTAGCAGTTCGAGACGATTTAACAGTATATGATGATACTAATTTAAGAAAAGATGTTAATATAGGGTATCAAGATTCTGCCCCAGGTTTTGGGTATACTTTAGCAGTAACTCAATCAAACAATACTTCAGGTTCAGCTAAGTTTATAGGTGATATAACAATGGAAAGTTTACCTACAGTAGAACCTGCCGTATCAGGCCAATTATGGTTATCAGGTAGTTTTAGTAATTCAAAATATTTAATGGTAAGAGATTAACTCATACTTAAATAAAATAAATAAACTTACGGAGGGCTCAATTTGAGTCCTCTTTTTTCATATTTATAATAAAACTAATTAGATTATGAATGTACCTATATACGATGGTAAGCCAATTTGGAATCCAGATGCAGTACCTTTTGGGTTTTATAATAATAGTATAGATTTTCAAGTAGATTGCGTAAAAGTAGCTGAATTTTGTGCTATTAGATTAGGTTACCCCCTAGTTGATATAGAATTACAATCTAGTTCTTTCTTTACTGCTTTTGAAGAAGCAATTACAGTTTATGGAAATGAATTATGGGCTTATCTTACTAGAGATAATTTATTAACTTTAGAAGGATTTGAAATAGAAGATTTTATATTTTTAAATGAAAGTATTATAACCCCTAATTTAGGAGCTATAATAAGAATGTCAGAACAGTATGGAGCTGAAGCTGGTACCGGAGGAAATGTTCCATGGTACAAAGATTTTATTCCCTTAACTGCTAGCGTTCAAGATTATGACTTAAAAGAATGGGCAAAATCAAAAAATATAACGGGTAGTATAGAAATTAAAAGAGTATTTTACCAAGAACCCATACCAGCTTCAGCTAGATACTTAGCTCCTTTTGATGGGTTTGGATTTGGTGGAGTTGCAGCTGCTGGATTAATGGGAATGGGAGGTTTTGGTGGTGCCGGTGGATTTTTAATGATGCCCCTTAACTATGATATGCAAGTTATTCAAGCTATAGGAATGAATGAAATGGTTAGAATGTCTAATTATAGTTTTGAAATGCATGATAATGTACTAAGAGTATTCCCAATCCCTGGACCTTTAGTAGCATCAAGTAATGATGAAAATATTAGTGGGTCATGTGTTGGTAATATGTGGTTTGAATATATTAAAGTAAACGATAGAATAAGTGGAAGTGTAGATCCTTCTTGTGGGAAAGTAACAAATGCTTCTAATACCCCATATGCTAATCCAAACTATGATTTAATTAATTCAATTGGTAGACAATGGATATTTGAATACACTTTAGCTTTAGTAAAAGAAATTTTAGGGTATGTAAGAGGAAAATATGGTACTATTCCAATCCCAAATGCTGATATAACTTTAAATCAAGCAGATTTATTGGGTGCTGCAACAGCTGAAAAAACAGCGTTATTAGAAAGATTAAGAGCATATTTTGATGAAACTTCACGCGCTTCTTTATTAGCTAGAAGAGCTAATGAAAAAGAAAGCAGAGATAAAGAACTAGAAGGAGTTCCAACATTTATTTATATAGGATAATATGGCAATGTATACAGGGCAAAGAGATGTATCTTTGCTAAGACACTTAAATAGGGAACTAATGGGTAATATTGTTACCCAACAATGTGCTTTATATCAATTTAAATTAGAAGAAACTAAAGTAAATATTTATGGTGAAGCCGCTGGTGAAAAATTTTATAATGGTCCTTTTTTATTTAATGTTTTAATAAATAGACAAGATCAGGCATATGGAGAAGATAATGAAGGAATTCAATTTTCTCAAGGTATTGATTTTTATTTTTTAAGAGATGATTTAAAAGTTGCAAAAGTAGTTCCTGAGGTGGGTGATATTGTTTTATATCAGGAAGGATATTACGGAGTACAAAGTACTATTGCTAATCAATATTGGGGAGGTAAAAATCCTGCATATCCTAATAATGATTCAGATGGTGAACCAAACCCACTAAACCCTGGTTTAGATAAATTTGGTGAAAGTGTATCAATATTGGTATCAACATATTACATTCCAGCTGATAAAGTTGCGATTTCACCATATAAAGAAAGATTTTAATGGCACAAATAAGAAAACCAATACCAAAAACTCAAAAAGAATTAGCTAATGATCAAATTAATCCTTCATCAGCTAGATATGGTAATCCAAATATACCTTTACCTTCTAATGAGAATGAAACAGGTATTCCTTTTAATAGATCAGAAAAAATGTCTTGGTCCGGGGATACAACAAAACCTTTTTCAATTGGGATTAAGGATTTAGATGAAGCAGTATTTTATTATTTTACAGAAGTAATCAAACCTTTTGTTTATCAAAATGGTGAAAGAAGAGAAGTACCTGTAATTTATGGTTCTCCCGAAAGATGGAAATCATTCCAAAAAGATAACTATTATAGGGATAAAAATGGTGCTATTATGTTACCAATTATTGTTCTAAATAGGAATTCTATAACAAAAGATAGAACAGTTTATAATAAATTAGATGCTAATGGTAATAATTTATATGGTAGTTTTCAACGTCCATATAACCCGAAAAATTTCTATAATAACTTTGATAATATAAACAATGCAATTCCTGCAAAACAATTTTATGCAGTTGCAGTCCCAGATTTTGTTAACATAGAATATAGTTGTTTAATCCAAACCTATTATATGGAACAACTAAATAAAATTATAGAAGCCTGTGAATACTCATCAGATGCATATTGGGGAAATCCTGAAAGATTTAAATTTAGAGCTTTTATTGATAGTTTTACAACAGAAACTTCTTTAACCCAAGGAAAAGATAGATTAGTAAAAGGAACATTTAATATTAGATTAAGAGGATATATAATTCCTGATACTATTCAAAAAGAAATGAATTCTATTACTAAATATAATTCTAAATCAAAATTTATTATTTCAATGGAAACAACATCTAATGCAGAAATATTTAAAACAGGTGTTACTAAAACTAAAGATGGTAGAACAAGAACAAATCGTGAATCTAAAGAAGACCTTAGTAATATTTATGATGTGAAACGTGGACAAGAATTAAAACAAAATTAATGGCTAGTAATATAAGATTTGTAGATTCCTTAAAAGTAGGTGCTTACCGAGTTAATGATGGTAGTGGGGGAAGTGGAGTAACTATTGATAATAATATTGATAATTATGTATTAGTAGCAACTGGAACTAGTGTTATAAATGGTGAAGCTAATCTTCAATTTGATGGTTCAAATCTTGGTATAGGAGGCCCATCAACAGGCGCTAGGCTTGAAATAAATGATGCTGGGGGGAATGATTTAATGTTAATAAAAAACTCTAGTGGTAAAGGAATAAAAGTAGATAATCAAGGTGTTTTACAATTAATAGAATTTAGTTCATTACCAACTGCAGTAGAAGGAGGATTAGCTTATGTTTCTAATAACTTTTATGTAGGTTTAGGGTAAAATATAATATGTATAATAAAATAAAAATTTAATATAAATGGCGAATTGGAAAAAAGTAATAGTTAGTGGATCCATTGCTGACTTAGCAGGTTTAGAGCTTAGTAGCTTATCAGCACAACCATCAGAAGGTACGGTTTTAACTATTAATCCTTCCGGAGTAGTAGGTACAAAAGAAGGTGCATCAGGTTCTTCAGGTTCTTCAGGAACAAGTGGCTCTTCAGGCTCAAGTGGTTCTTCAGGAATAGACGGCTCAAGTGGTTCATCAGGAACATCAGGTTCAAGTGGATCATCAGGAACTTCTGGTTCAAATGGTTCAAGTGGCTCATCAGGAACTTCTGGTTCAAATGGTTCAAGTGGCTCATCAGGAACTTCAGGTTCAAATGGTTCAAGTGGCTCATCAGGAACTTCAGGTTCTTCAGGTTCTTCAGGAACAAGTGGCTCTTCAGGCTCATCAGGAACATCCGGTTCAAGTGGCTCTTCAGGAACAAGTGGCTCAAATGGATCTTCAGGTTCATCAGGAACTTCAGGTTCAAGTGGCTCAAGTGGTACAAGTGGCTCAAGCGGATCAAGTGGTACTTCTGGTTCAAGTGGCTCATCAGGAACTTCAGGCTCTTCGGGATCTTCTGGAACGGCAGGCTCAAGCGGATCAAGTGGTACTTCAGGAGTAGCAAATATTACTGATGATGCTAATAATAGAGTAACTACGGCAACAGGGGTTAGTGGTGAATTACAAGCTGAAGAAAATCTAGTATTTGATGGATCAGGTGGCTCTACAGTAGGTGGATTATTAACAGTAACAGGTGATGTAGTAATTAGTCATGATTTAACAGTACAAGGTACAGCATCATTTCAAAATTCACAAAACTTATTAGTAGCAGATAGATTTATACTTTTAGCTTCCGGATCTAATTCAACAGGTGATGGTGGTATTGTAATACAACAAGGAACACAAGATTTTGGTGATGCTTTTGCATATGATGGTTTATCAACTGAAAGATGGGGTATAACAAGTTCTTTCCATGCAAGTGGTTCAGGATTTACACCAGATGCTTTTATGGCAACTGTAGTAGTAGGATCAGCAGGTGCACTGCCAACAAGTGCTCCTACAAGATACCAACAATCAGGAAATATATTTACATCTGCTTCAGGAGATGTTTATATTTATTCTTAATACATTTATAATTGTTTTATCAAAAGTTAAAAAGGTTTATGGGGTTTAAAGCTAATCAAATAAAGGTAAAAGGAGTACCAACT
>Ga0209634_1001189_pt1 | contig 19389 bp, 18 predicted proteins | sample LinPmetageLP40_FD_184043 | JGI IMG/M metagenome (GOLD analysis project Ga0209634, IMG submission 184043) | Marine viral communities from the Pacific Ocean - LP-40 (SPAdes) (version 2) | ecosystem: Environmental > Aquatic > Marine > Oceanic | place: Pacific Ocean | collected 2010-08-26 | reverse complement strand
AACCCATCTCCCCCACCTGGTGCTCAATCAGCTTGTTATTGTCCAAATCCAGTAGTTGATACTAATGATAATTTAACATCTTGTTTTACTCCTACTACAGGTTACAATATAACAGTAGCTGATTTTGGTAATTTTCTAACAAATTTTGGAATATCTAATATTAACTTAAATGCCTTTGGAGGATTTAATGGAGCATCTTGTGCTGGATGTTCACATATGGCAAGTCCAGCAGTTGCTGGTACAACACCTAATTATGGTAAAAATCCTTGGAACAATGCTCTAGCAGGAGGAACTGGAGGATGTCCTACAGATGGTTCAACTTCAGCAGCTACTTGGAATGGTCAGATGTCTCCAGATGAATTAAGTTGCTGTGCATTTTATGGGTGTGATCAAAGTGGTGCATCACCACAACCAACTGCATTAGCTACTTTTACTCTTACAGCAGGATCTTTAGGAACCATAACAGCTAATAATTCTGACTCTTGGTTTTATGATAATTCACCAGGTGTTCCTTGTGAATTTTTAGGATGTCCAGGATATACTGTTCCATTTACACTTGGGGGTGCTTCATATAGTTATAGTACAAATCAAACACCTATATCAGGTATTACAAATACTAACAATAGTTACACAATTACAAATACAACACCTACAACATGTGTAATGACTGCATGTTCAGATCCTAATATAGATGGTTTAACAGATCCTTTAGGAACTGCTTTAGCTACAAATTATATAGCATCAACAACTAATTACACAGTAACAAATGATGTAACTGAATGTGTAATAGAAGCTTGTACCACACCTGGAAGTGTAAATACTGTAGATACAACTAATTGGAATGCATCTTGGACTATAGTTGACACTACTCCTTCAATGTGTGATGCAATAGTAAGTGGATGTACTAATAGTACTCAAGGAGCTCCAAATTACACTGATACAACAGGAACATGTCCAGATGGAACAACAGGTACAGCAGGAACAGCAGGTGAATGTGCTAATGCAACTGGAGGTGGTTATGTAGCCCAAAATTACAATCCAGCAGCTAACCAAGACACAACACCTACAAGTTGTACATATGATGCATCTGTAATTAATGGTTGTACAAATCCATTAGCAACAAATTATTTTTGTGATGATCCTGCTGCAACGGGAACTTATGCTTGTACAGGAACAAATTCTGATATTTTACCAGTAGATGCAACAGGAGCACAATTAGTAGTTGATACTTCTCCTACAATGTGTACTTATACTGCAGGTTGTACAGATGATGGAGGTAGAGGAGCAACATACACCCATAACCAATTTTCAGCTACATTTCCAGCACTTCTTCCATCATCACTAACTTCTAGTCCTTATGGTGTAAATGTAGCAACAGGTAATGTTGAACCAGCTTTAAATTTTTCAATTCCAGCTTTATTAGGAGGAGAACTCAATGACATAGCAATTCCAACAGGTGTAGGTAATGGTAATACATCTTGTACCTACAATCCTGGATGTACGGATGATAGTTTTACAGAATATTATAGTACAACTCCTCCAGCAATTCATGATGATGGAACATGTGACGAACCAATTATCACAGGTTCACAAGGTAATTTAGGTTGTATGTTAGGACAAGTTATAAATACTCTTACCACTAACTATTATTCAGGCGCTGTTTTAGATGATGGTTCATGTGATGTTGAAGCTTGTGAAAAACCTGCGGCAGACAATTATGTTTGTAAACTTGTAGATTCAGTTGATGTTGAAGATTATTGTACAGGAGGACCAACAGGAACACTTAATATTTTACCAATAGCAAATCCAGGACAAGTTCCAATTAATCCTCTTTCAGTAAATTCTTTTACTCCTTTGGGAGATTATGATCCAGTCACTAATAATGTAGCTGGAGCTTGTCTATACACTATTACAGGTTGTACAATTCCTGGAGCAGAAAATTATGATACACCAGCTGGCGCAAATGTTGATGATGGTTCATGTTATTTTAAATATTGTCCTGATAGTACAACTCCTGCATTTAATTATAATATAAATCAACCTATTGCAACCTCAGGCCCAAATAATGGTCTAACTATATCATTCACTTCAAATGCTAATAATACACCAGACACTGAAAAATGTGAATATATAGGATGTGGTCAAGAAACTATAGGTAATCCTTTAATAACTGCAACTGTAGGAAATTTAGGACAAGATGATGGTTATTATAGTGGAAATGATGGATGTGTTGCAACCATAGCAGCAGGTCTTACAACAATTCCATCCACAATAGCTGTAGGTTGGCAAACAACAGGCTTACTAGATCCTCTAAACACTGATTGTTGTGAATTTTTAGGATGTTATAATGCAGGTAATCCAGATTACAATCAAGTTGTAGGAGGAATAACTACAACTGCAGTACCTTTAGGATATAATCCTGATGCAAATGTAGATGATGGATCATGTAAATATAATGGGTGTACAGATCCAAATGCATCAAATTATTTTTGTATAGCTAATCCTGATGTGTGTGGAGGAAGTCAAGGAGGGACACCAGATCCTGGAATTGGTATGGTAGCAGATGATGGAACTTGTGAGTATAATCATTGTGCAGATATTCAAGCAATTAAATGTGGTAATCCATACTCTCAATCAGGAGGAGGACAACAAATGGTTTATGATTTTGATTGTATAACAATTGATGGATCATTACCAGCATTAGGAACTAATGATAGATTTTTACTTCCTAACACCCCTCCAGATACCCCTCCTACAATAGGTCCAGTAGTATCAGAACAAATCAATAAAATGGTTGATATTCCTAATCCTGGAAGTACTTGTTATGAAGTAGTAGTAATTAATCCATCAAATTCAGGAAATCAAACAGATTATCCATCATGTGTTTGTCCTGATCCAACTTTTCCACCTACTTATGATTGTTGTACTTATGCTACTTGTCCAGGAACATTTCAATTACATTATGGACCTGGTAGTGCTTGGGCTATTGCTAATCCAGGTATGTCAACACCATCTATAGATCCAAATTTTAAATTCTGTCAAGAACGTTTAGACGGAACAGGACAATTTCCAACTTTAGCAGATTGTAATGCAGATTGTGGCGATGAATATTATAATTGTTCATGTTGTCGTAAAGATACTGGACAACCTCAATCTCCATCCCAACAAGTTAACCAAACAGTAGGAGGATGTTCAACATTAAATAGTACTATTTATAGTAATTGTCAACCTGCTTCCCAAACAAATCCGTCAATAGTAGATGTATGTAGGGAAATAGAGGTATTTGGTTGTACAGATCCATTAGCATCAAATTATAATCAATATGCTACACAAGATGATGGGAGTTGTGTATATGAAGGAGCTGATTGTCAATGTTGTGTGTTTGTTGAAAAAACTATTACTCTTTCTCCAATTACTATTACAAGTTGGTGTATAGGATATTATGGATACCCTTTTAGTAATTCCACTTCACCACCTTGCCCTTATGTTTTAGGACAACAAGTTACATCTCAAGGTTTTGAACATCAAGATTTTAGTGCTAATCCAACTTGCGAAGATAATAACACAGTAACTCCTGGTTCTAGTCCATACTCCGTTGGGGATATAACAATGTGTACACAACACCCATCACAAGGAGGATGGACTTGGGATTGTTCTAATGATATTATTGTAGGTTTGCCAAAAATAAAACCAACAGATGGAGAAATAGGTATAGATAAAGTAGAACCAAAAGATTTAGATGAACCTACAACATCAAAACCAAATAATGATTTAGAGGATAATTCAGACACACCAGAAATAAGAGAAAGTAAAAAATTAAGAAAATTAATAAAAAAATGGCGAAAAAACAACCTTTAATAGAACGTTTTCAACAACTAGCAGGCATTAAACCTCTATATACAGAACAATTAGGCCCAAGAATGAGTAATCCAAGACCAACAGGACCTAGTGATCCTAGAAGTTCTAAAGACATTGAATTTGATAATGCCCAAGCAATGGACAGATTAACTCCAGACGACAGAGATAAAGTTGGGAAAATCCAACAAATGATGCAAGGAGAAAGAAATCAATATGAAAAAGTAACTTTTGTATACACTGAACAAGGAGGCCGTTTTTATGGATTAGATGTTTATGAAAGTAAAGATCAAGATCAACGTTCAGATAAATTAAAATATGATGAAGCTAATGAATGGTTAAAAGGAGTTTTAGAATATATTCATGAAGATGATTTAATACCAAGAAAATACATTTCAGGTTTAGAAGATTTAGATTTAATAGTAGACAGATTAAAAGAATTAGGAATAGAAGCAAGCCATAATGATTTTATGGATGTAAGTTAAAATAAAAGTTATGTTAAAAAAAGAATTTAATAGAAAAGATGTAGAAAGAGCCCGTAACCTTATACAAGGTAAAGCAGGTGACTCTTCAGAAATACAAATTGGTTATAAGAAAAAACAAGTTGAATATAAAGAAGGTGATGTTTGGACTGAAAATAAAAAAACTTGGACAATTAAAAAGGGCATAAAACAAACAATATCTAAATTAGATAAAATTAAAAAAGAAGTATTTATGCCTTTGTGTTGTCCTGAATGTGGTAATGTAATGAAAAAACAATTAGACAAACCTAATTATAATATTCATAAAAAATGTTTTGATTGTGTAATTGATTTTGAAGCAACCCTTCATCATAATCCTGGCGATTATGAAGATTATATTGAAAAATTAAAATTAAGAAATTCACTTGACATGTTAGATAAAACAGAGTCATATTTATTAGATGTAGTTAATTCATCTAATAATGAATATATTTCAGAACAAGGTGAAGTAGAAAGATGGGTAGGGGGAGTTGATAAAGAAAAATATACTAAGGACATTACTAAATATGCAAGTGATGTTAGAGAAAAATTAGAAAAGCAACTAAATGACAAGGAAAGAACTTAAAAAACTAATACAAAGCATGATAAAAGAGTATATGAGTACTATAAGTGAAAGAGGAAATGCCACTGATGGTAATAATGTTAAATCTCCAAGACCCTTTGCTAATGCTAAAGATGAAATAGAAAATTACACAAACAAAAATGTATATGGGGCAGAAGGAGGTCATTACCGGAGAGAACCTGTTACTCATAATTATAACCGAACTAAATTTGGTAAATTTTAAAATAAAGAAAAATGGGACAAAACGATAGATTTACAAATAATGATAGATTTTTAGGAACTTACAATTCAATACCTCAAGGAGCAGTAGGTACAGCCCTTCTTATAGGTGATGGCGCAAATGTAGATTTTACAGGAACAACATCAAGAGCTTATGTGTTTGCAATACATGTTGTTGTAGCTGCAAAATTCCAAGTATTAAAACACTTTGAAACTACAAATCATACAATGGGTTCTCTTAGTACAGTTACAAGTGAAAATGATTGGGATGGAGCAGGAGGATTTAATGCAGCTGCAAACAATACAGATTACACAGCAGGTGCTAGTGGTGTTGAATTTCCAGTTGATTTTATGATATATGGTAAATGGGAAAAAGTAGAATTGCATGCGGGTACTGTTTTAGCTTACATTGCTCATAGATAAAAAAATAAAAAAATAAAAATGAAAAAATTCGAATACAAAAAATGGGTAACAGATCATAAACATGGTCTAATTATAGAACAAGCAGCAACAGGAAGTGCAACAGGAAGTGCAACAGGAAGTGCACCTAATATGTGTTATGGATGTGAATTGACAGGTAATCCTCAAAATTCTCAAATGTACCCTGCAGCTACAGGGCAAATAATCTCAGAACCTTTTACATTTCCTCCTTTTTCTATGGCAAACACATCAGCTAATTGGTATGCAGGACCTAATGGAGGACCAAATGGTTATTGTGGTGAACATTATGTTCCAGTAACAGGAACTTATCCTTCTAGTTATAATTCAGCTCAAACTCATTTTTATCAAGACCAACAATATGCTCAATCTGTTTGTGCAGCTAGTGCTTCACTTCATTTTACAGGTTCAGGGACAGGTTCAGGAACAGGAAGTACAGGTTGTGATACTACTGCTTGTGATGCTCAATGGCTTCCATCTAATATGAATTGGCCTAACAAATCAAATTTTGATTGTACAGGACAAAATACATTCCAAGGACTTATAGATAATTTAGCACCTCAAACTTCCCAATTAGGACAACAAGCAGCTAATGGTTATCCTTATTTTTCAGGTCAGGCTAATTATCCTGGAAGTTGGCAAGACATAAGTCAAAAAGGTAATCAAGCTTTTGGGGCAGGAGGTTCAGGTCAACCACAAAAAGGTCAATGGAAAAGAAAATGGGCTAAATTATCATGGGCACGATGTATGACAGGTAGTTGTTGTACAGGAATACCAGAATCAACTATAAATGAAAATGAAATGAAAAAATTCGATTATACAAATTGGGTAATAGAAAATAAATATAATTTACCTGAACAATCAAAACCTGATTTTTTTGATGCAGATAATGATGGAGACAAAGAAGAATCAATGAAAAAGGCCTTTAAAGATAAAAAAGCTGCTGAAAAGAAAAAAAGTAAAAAAGAAAGCTTAAGTAAACTTACAAAAGCAATTAAAGAAATAGTACAAGATTTAGACGAACATCCAGTAAGTTGGCCTCATTCACATGTTACAACTACATGTTATGGATGTGAAAATCAAGTAGTAACAGCTCACACAACAGAATGGTCTTTAAATCCAGCTGCGGGTAATGTTAATTATTGTAATGATCCAGTAGTTGCTCCCCCAATAGGAACAGCTTGGTGGGCAGATGATGAACAATGGATAGTAGACAATATATGTCAATTTCAACAATCTGCTGCATCAGGATGTGCAGCTTTAACTCAACCAATAGCTTCAAACTTTCAAGCAAATGTACAAGCACATAGTTGGGAAACTACTTTTGAATGTTTAATTGAAGCAGCTAATAATCCTTGTGCTTTATTAAGAGAAAAACTTAAAAGATATGCTGATAAATTAGCAAATGTAAATCCAGGTCAAACTGCTATAATAAATAGATTAAACAATAGAACTGCATTTGCAAATAATTTATACACAACTACTTATGATTGTGGTTTGTCTCCAAATCAAGGTACTACATTAACAGGACCAAATCCAGGAGCTCTAAATTTTGATCCAGCTTCTTGGACAGCAACTTTTACAGCAATGATAAATAGTGCCGGAAACCCATGTAATGTGTTACAAAATAAAATAGATGGTTGGCAAGATAAATTAAATAATATAGCAACTTGGTCAGTGTCTACTAAAGAAATGTTAGAAATTAAAATAGCAGAAGCAGAAAGTTTACAAACTCAAAATAATTGTTAAAATGCAAGAACAAGCTTATGGAAGTGCTACTTTAACCTCTCAAGGACAATCTATTCATAGAGCTCCTGGAGTATGGGAACAATCAAACGAAGAACTAACAGACTTACAAGCTCGTTTAGACCAATTATACAGAGAAATGGAGCAAGAGGCTGAACCAGAAGGAGGCCCTATTGCAGACCAATATGCAGATGAAATTCATAAATTAGAAAGAGAAATAGCAGCATTAAAAGGAGGATCAAGTGATAAATCATACACTGAAGTAGTACTTTCTAAATTAGCTGGACCTAATGACGCAAAAGAATATGATAATGAAAAACATCAGTTAATTATTTATCCTGATTTAGGTTCTCTTCAGTATAAAAGTAGATCTTCTCAAGAAATAGTATTTACTCATATAGAAGGTAAACCAGCTTTTGTTAGAGCTTTTGGAAACAGACCTATATATGATGAACTTAAAAAAGTACTTCCTGAAATTCCTTCACCAGGAACATCAATGTACTCAGGATTTATAAACATATTAGCAGATGATGGACCTATTCCTATAGAAAACGAAACAGCCATAGAAATGATAAAAGCTATGGTAAGAGGAAAAGACGCAGAAGCACAAGCACAATCATCTTTTTATACAAGACAACCAGGAAGAGGAGGTACTGGAATAGATGAAGAAATAATTCTTGAAATTACCCCAGAAACAGCTACAAAAAAGAAAAATGATAATTTAAGAAAAAATATTGATATAGATATAAGATTAGCTAAAGCTGCTGATGCACAAGCAGATAAAGGAATAAACACTCAAAGAGTTCAAATAAACCAACAAATTGACCAAGCAGAATCAGCTGAATCACAAGCTTATAAAACTAGAAATATAGCAAAAGAAAAATACGAAGCAGCAAAAACAGAATTAAGAAGATTAAAAGTAGATCAAGATATAGATCCTGTAGAAAAAAATAAATTAGTAAGAGAAACACAAGATTTATTAAAACAAATAAAAACAGAATATGATGCTGCAAGTGAAGGTTATATTAAATCTAAAGAAGCTTCCCAAGCAGCCTTAAAAGGACTTTCTGGAGTAAGTGCTGCTGCATCTCAAACAAATAAATCTTTTCAAAAAAATCTTCAACAATTAAAAAAACAAAAAAATCAAATAGGAAGACCAGTAAAAGGAGGACAACAACCAATAGCAGAAATTTTACTTAAACAATATATACGTGAAAGAAAACATATTAATTTAATGGAACAAATGCATTCATATAAAAGAAAAATATTACTTGAAAATGCTATGCAAAAATTCTTTAAATTATTTGACCTAGGAAAAACAGATGAAGAAGTATTAAGACATTATGCATTATCAGGAATAGTTGTTCCAGAACCTTTTGTTAAAAAAGCTAGAGATCAGTATAAAAATTTAAAAAAAGCTAAATTAGATATAGAATTTGCTGAACAAGAAACAAAAGATTTTAAATCTGTTAAAAAAGAAGAACCTAAAGAAATTAAACAAATAGCTTCAAGATTATTTAAAGAAGATTTTAAATACTCAACAGAAAGAACTTTTAATGTACCTACTGATCTTTTAGATACTTTAGAAAATAAACTTAAAATAAATCCTATAAATCGTTTTATAGAAAATTTTAAAGCAGTAAATTCAATTCCTCCTTCATATAGAGCATTTTTACATAATGGACAAACATTTGATATTGTATATGAAGAATTTTCTTTATTAATAAAAATAGGAACAAAAAGATATTATGTAGCCGATTTAGATGAAAGAAATTTAGCTATAAAACATATTAATAAATTACTAATAGGAAATGTAATAAAACCTGAAGAAGATGAAGAAGAAATAGAAACACCACCAAGTAAACCATCCACATCCCCAACACCTTCTCCACCACCCCCAGCTAATGATGATTTAGATGATGATTTATAATGGAATATAAACAAGCATTTGGAGATTTATATCAAGACGCTAAAGAAAAATATAACATTCAACAAGCGCCTAAACTTACTTTACGTAAAGACACAGATAATGCTAAAAAAACATTTGGTAGAACAGCTTATTATGATCCTGGGAACGAAGAAATTGTTGTATTTATTACAAATAGACATCCTAAAGATATTTTACGATCCTATTGCCATGAATTAATACATCATGTACAAAATGAAAGAGGTGATTTAAAAAAGGGAGGTACTTTAAGTCCTACTTATGCTCAAGATGATGATCATATGAGAAAAATGGAAATGGAAGCATATTTAAAAGGAAACTTATTATTAAGAGACTTTGAAGATAATTTTAAATATTAAAAAATAAAAAATGAAAAAAACACAATTAAGAAAAATAATTAGAGAATCAGTTAGAGAAATAATGAATGAACAAGGAGGAGGTGGTTGTCTAGGAGCAACCACAGATCTTTGTGATGGTACTCCTGCAGGACATTTTCCTTGCCCACAATTTCCAGGTGGTCAATTTTTAACACAAGCTGATGTAGGTAAAGTATTCACTAGACCTAATGGTCCTTTACCAAATCAAGAATATAAAATAACTTCAGTAGGACCAACTAATACTTCTACTCCAGGAGCTCAAATTGTAGAAGTTCCAAATGGTTGTAGTACATCAGGTGGTGGTTGTATGGGAGCAAATACAGATTTTTGTGATGGTACTATGGCTGGACATTTTCCTTGCCCACAATTTCCAGGTGGTCAATTTTTAACACAAGCTGATGTAGGTAAAGTATTTCAAAATCCTCAAGGTTATGGTGGGGGTAAAACACTATATAAAATAACTTCAGTAGGACCAACTAATACTTCTACTCCAGGAGCTCAAATTGTAGAAGTTCCAGCTGGTTGTCCTACACAAAGTAGTGGATGTCCAGGATGGGCTAATTATTCAAATTGGGTATCTAATTGGTCAAATTTAGGACCATTTAATTCTTCTAATCCAAACCAACCTTGTAATTTTATTTGTAACAAAATTACACAATGGACTAATACAATAACAAATGCAGGATCAGTACAAGCAAACCAATTAACTTGTAAATTAGATGAAGCACAAAACCAATCACAAATTCACGGATGTGGTTGTTAATAAAATAATAAAATGAGTATATTAGGAAACATATTTTCAGGTGGCGCAACTGAACTCGTAAAAGGTGTAGGTGGAGTTATAGATAACTTACACACATCAAAAGAAGAAAAATTAGCCGCAGAAGCAAAAATTAAAGCTTTAATAGCAGAACATGAAGCTAAAATGGAACAAAACATAACTGATCGTTGGTCAGCAGACATGAACAGCGACAGTTGGTTAAGTAAGAATGTAAGACCACTTGTTTTAGTTTTCCTTGTTGTTTCTACAGTTCTTATGATATTTATCGACGCAGGAACCATTAACTTTAATGTTGAAGCAAAGTGGACAGATCTACTACAATTAGTATTAATAACAGTGATTGGTGCCTATTTTGGTGGTAGATCATTAGAAAAAACAAAAAAGAAATAAAATGAAAAAAAATAAAAAATTAAAAGAATCATTTAATAATTTATCTAATGTTAAATCATTAAAAAAAATTAATAATATTACAGAACAACAATCACTTCCTTGTAATCAACAAGATTTTGATAATATAGCTGATCAACATGATTTATCTGGATTATTTGTTAATGGTAATCCTACTAACTTTATTAGTAGAATGTTAACTAAATATCAAAATAAAGGATGTGATTCTACTGGTGGTGTTTTTCAAAAAATAAAAGATAAACATGATGGTCACCTAGCTTCAGGAATGGGAGGACCTCAAGGTAATAAACCAATGGGACCAAAATGGAAAGCTCAAAAAGAATCAAAAACACTTTTTTTAAATACATTAATGGATACTTGTTGTCCTTTTAATCCTAGTGATAATGATCCTACAGTTGTACCTGAAAATTCTTTATATGAAGCTGAAAAGGCTTCTGATAAAAAAGGAGGAACTAAAAAATGCAAAAAAGACTCAGACTGTGGTGATCCAGGAAAATGGTCTTGTGTAGATGGTCAGTGTATAATAGCATGTAAAAAAGGAGAATCAGACACAGAATGTAAAGCAAGACAGAAAAAATCTCTGAAAGAAGGAAATATCCATCTTAATCATAGCCTAGTAGAAAGAATGCAAAAATTAGCTAATATTATTAAATAAATCTAGTCCGATTCATAGCCGGACGAATTATAAATTTTTAAGAGAGCTGTGGCCTCCAATTTGGTAGCCACAGCTTTTTTTTGTACGCTACCGCAAATTAACAAAATATGCACGTAGTAATAGTAGGAGCTGGAGTTGCAGGCGTAAATGCAGCAACAAAATTAGTAGATAACAATTTCGAAGGAAAAATTACCATTATTGACATGGGTTTAGATCCTTATAGAAGACCAGCCTCCGATGTAATGAGAGGTTTTTTAGGTGCTGGTGGTTGGTCTGATGGTAAATTAACTTACCACACATCCATAGGAGGACAATTGTCTAAATACACAGGTGATGAAAAAGCAATGGAATTATTTGATCAAGTAATTAATAATTTTAAACGTTTTCATCCAAACCCATCTGAAGTACAATGTTCAAATCCCCAAGAAGAACCCGATTTTATCAAACCACATTTTGGTTTACGCTTATTCCCCGTATGGCATGTTGGAACCGATTATCTACATGAAATTGGCAAAAATTGGCACGATTATTTAGTAGAAAAAGGTGTAGAATTTAAGTGGGAAACTAAAGTAACAGACATTCATTTTGATAAAAAAATAGTCATGTATGATGGTGGATGGGAAGATTATGATAAACTTATATTTGGTGTAGGTAAATCAGGAATTGACTTTGCAAAGTCTTTATCTGAAGATTACGAACTACCTACAGAACCTAAACCAGTACAAATTGGAGTACGTTTTGAAGCACCACAACATCACTTTCAAAAATTAATTGACATTGCTTATGATTTTAAATTATATAGAAAATTTGAAGCTGAAGGTGTATCATTAAGATCATTTTGCACTAATAACAATGCAGCTTACGTTGCAGCTGAACACACATATGGAGACATAAGTTACAATGGTCATGCTAAAAAAGATAAAAAATATGAAAATGGTATGACTAATTTTGGTATTTTAATGGAAATTAAAGACATAGATAAACCATTTGATTGGGCAAGAGAAGCAGTAAAGAAAATGCAAGTAGATGGTAAAGGAACTTATTTTTCTCCAAGTCATAGAGTACCTTCAAAAACAACAGAAGGTGATTATGTAGAAACAGAAGTAATAAATAATATGGAACCATTATATGATGCAATAGGGAATTATGCTATTTACATTCAAGATTTTATTCATGATATGGAAAAAGTATTTCCAACATTAGGTAAAGATTGGGGAATTTATATGCCTGAAGTAAAATATTTAGCACCAGAACCTTTAGTTAATTACGATAATTTAAGTTTAACTAGGTTTCCTAATGTCCATTTTGTAGGTGATGCCTTATCAGCAAGAGGTATAACAGTGTCAGGAGCTCAAGGAACATTAGTAGCAGAACAATTATTAAAAAATTAAATATGGCAAATAAAGCAACAGCAGAAGAATTACATAATATTAGAAAATGGGTTAAACCAAAAACTAAAGTAAGAAGAGTATCTAAAATTGAAGAAGATGGAACTAAAACACGAGCAATAGCTTTAGATATGAATGGTAGAGTAGTATTTCATAATGAAGAAGGTCCAGCTTTAATTAATAAAGAACAAAGAAGAAAAGAATATTATTTAAATGGTATTGAATTTACTTATGATGATTGGAATGAAATAATGAAAGGTAAAGAAGGATTACCCCCATCAAAAAAACCAGCACCAAAAGGATTTACTAATAGAAGTTAAAAATATGAAAATAGGATTTTGTGGAACAATGAGTGTAGGAAAAACTACACTAGTAAATGCTTTAAAAGAATTACCTGAATTTAAAGATTATCATTTTAGAACAGAACGTTCAAAACATTTAATGAATTTAGGAATACCATTAAATACAGACAGTACTTTAAAAGGACAATTAGTTTTTGCTTCTGAGAGAGCAGCAGAATTAATGCAAGAAAAAATTATAACTGACAGAACAGTTATTGATGTTATGGCGTTTGCTGATTTATCTGAATCAATGGAAGATCATGAAAAATTTTATTTAAATGCAACTTTATTTTATTTAATAGATGATTATGATATTTTATTTTATGTTAGTCCTGAAGGAGTTGAAATAGAAGACAATGGAATTAGAGAAACAAACGCAGAATATAGAATAGCAGTTGATAAAAAAATAAAACAAATTGTAGGAATGTATAAAAACGATACAATTACAATTAAAGGTACTGTAAAAGAACGTATAGAACAAGTTAAAAACGCAGTAGCTCAATATGTATAACATATAATATGGCTCAACAAAACATAAAACAAATTATAAAGCAGGAGTACATTAAATGTGCTAAGGATCCTGTATACTTTATGAAAAAATATTGTATGATTCAACATCCTACAAGAGGTCGTATTAAATTTAACTTGTATCCTTTTCAAGAAGGAGTATTAAAATTATTAAATAAACACGAAAGAAATATTATTTTAAAATCTCGTCAGTTAGGTATTTCAACCCTATCCGCAGGTATGGCTTTATGGCAAATGTTATTTCAAAAAGACACAAGTATATTAGTTGTTGCAACAAAACAAGACACAGCTAAAAATCTAGTAACAAAGGTAAAATTTATGTATGAAAATTTACCTTCTTGGTTAAAATTAGGTTTTGAAGAAAATAATAAATTAGCATTAAGACTTAAAAATGGTTCTCAAGTAAAAGCAGTTTCAGCAGCAAGTGATGCTGGTAGATCAGAAGCCATTTCTTTATTGATTATTGATGAGGCAGCTTTTATTGAACAAAATAGAATAGAAGATATTTGGGGATCATCACAACAAACATTATCAACAGGGGGTAAAGCAATAATTTTGTCTACACCAAATGGTACTGGTAATTTTTTCCATAAGATGTGGACTAAAGCAGAAGATGGAACTAATGGATTTACTCCTATTAGACTACCTTGGACAGTACATCCAGAAAGAGATGAAGCATGGAGAAATCAACAAGAAGATGAATTAGGTCCTAGAATGGCCTCACAAGAATGTGATTGTGATTTTACAACTTCAGGTAATACTGTATTTGTTCCTGAATTATTAAATTATTATGATACTTTAACAATGGATCCATCAGAAAGAAGGGGAATAGATGGTAGTTTTTATGTTTGGGAATATCCAGATTATAGTAGAAAATACTTAGTAGTAGCCGATGTAGCTAGGGGAGATAGTAAAGATTATTCTGCTTTTCATATTATAGACATTGAAGAATGTAAACAAATTGGTGAATTTAAAAGCCAAATAGGCACAAAAGAATTTGGACATATGTTAGTTGCTATTGCAACTGAATATAATAACGCATTACTTGTAATTGAAAATGCTAATATAGGATGGAATACAATTCAAGTAGTAATTGATAAAGGATATAAAAATTTATATTATTCACCAAAAGGAGAAGCAGCAACAAATGCAGATGCATTTTTAGCTAAAGGATATGACATAACAGACACAACAAAAATGGTTCCTGGTTTTACAATGAGTATGAAATCAAGACCTTTAGTAATAGGAAAATTAGATGCATATTTAAGAGATAAATCAATTATAATTCAAGGTAAAAGAACATTAGAAGAAATGCGTACTTTTATTTGGAAAAATGGAAGAGCAGAAGCACAAGTAGGATACAATGATGATTTAGTAATGTCTTTAGCAACAGCATGTTATGTAAGAGACACAGCACTTAAATTTGCACAACAAGGATTAGATATAACAAACGCAGCATTAAGTAATTGGAAAAAAAGTGCTCCTGCTATTTATAGTAGTAATGGAGTAAGTAAAAAAGACGCAGGATGGACACAAGATTTAGGCGAACATGGAAATCAAGATTTAACTTGGCTTCTTTAATATGTATTAAAAACAATAAAAATGGCAGACACTAGTTTATTTTCAAGACTACAAAGATTATTTTCAAGCGATGTAATCATTAGAAATGTAGGAGGAAAACAATTAAAAGTAATGGATACAGGTAGGATCCAAAAGTATGGAAATCTAGCTACAAATTCATTATATGATAGATTTACACGTTTACACAAACCTGTAGGATCCTCATTACAATATAATCCAACACTGAATTATCAATCAATGAGACTACAGCTTTATAGTGATTATGAAGCTATGGATCATGATCCCATTATTGCAGCTGCATTAGATATAATTTCGGATGAAACAACTTCAAGAAATGAATATGGAGATGTTTTAAATATTAATTCTTCAAATGAAAATGTAAGAAAAGTATTAAATAATTTATTTTATGATGTTTTAAATGTAGAATTTAATTTATCTACATGGATTAGAAATATGTGTAAATATGGAGATTTTTATTTAAAAATGGAAGTCTCAGAAAAGTTTGGTGTTTATAATGTTATACCTTTATCTGTTTATGAAGTAGTAAGAGAAGAAGGAACAGATCCTGAAAATCCATCTTACACTCGTTTTACTCTTGATCCTAATGGTTTAGCAAGTGGTGCTACTAATACTATTAGAAGAGACCAAATGTCATTAGAAAATTATGAAGTTGCTCATTTTAGACTACTTACAGATTCTAATTATCTTCCTTATGGTAGATCATTTTTAGAACCATCTAGAAAAGTATTTAAACAATTAATGTTAATGGAGGATGCTATGTTAATTCATAGAATTATGAGAGCACCAGAAAAAAGAATATTCTATGTTAATATTGGTAATACTGATGCAGATAAAGTAGAACAATTTATGGCTGACACAGCTAATAAAATGAAAAAAACACCTTATATAGATCAACAAACAGGAGATTATAATCTTAAGTTTAATATTCAAAATATGACTGAAGATTTCTTTATTCCTGTTAGAAGTGCAGACACAACAACACGTATTGATACTACAAAAGGTTTAGATTATGATGGTACTACAGACATTGAATATTTAAAAGCAAAAATGATGGCAGCTCTTAAAATTCCAAAACCATTTTTAGGTTATGAGGAGGGAGTAGAAGGAAAATCAACATTAGCAGGTATGGACATTCGTTTTGCTCGTACAGTTGAAAAAATTCAAAGAATTGTAGAATCAGAATTAACCAAAATTGCATTAGTACATTTATATTCTCAAGGATTTAGTGATGATGATTTAGTAGATTTTAAATTAGAATTAACTACACCGTCAATTATTTATGAACAAGAAAAAGTTGAATTATTTACATCTAAAACAGCAGTTGCTCAACAAATGTTAGATGGAAAAATATTTAGTAAAGAATGGGTTTATGAAAATATATATGGTTTATCTCCTGATCAATATGATCAACAAAAAGAAACAATGATGGATGATGCTATGGATAAATTTAGAATATCACAAATTGAAAATGAAGGAAATGACCCAGCAGAATCAGGTATATCTTATGGTACTCCTCATGACCTAGCTTCATTATATGGTAATAAAAGAGACAAAGCAGTAGGACCAGCTCAAGTCCCAACGGGATATGATGAAAAGGAACCAGGACGCCCAGTAGAAAAACCTCAAAATTATGGTTCAGACAAAGGAAATTTTAGTAGAGATCCATTAGGAAAAGCAGGATTATCTTTAGATAGACCAGAAAAACAATCAGATAGTAATAAAGTTTCTACTTTTGAAATTGCAAATTTAAAAAAATCACTTCAAAATGTTGTTAATAAAAAACAAATATTAAAAGAAGAAGATGAAAATGGAATGTTAAGTGAAAAAAATATTAAGCCTTAAAAGTAGGTTTATATTTATATACGATAAATTCGAATTTATAAAACATGAAAGTAAAACATTCTAAGTATAAAAATACTGGAATTTTATTTGAACTTTTAACTAGACAGTTAACTTCAGATACTATTTCAGGAAATAACCCAAAGGCTTTAGACTTCTTAAAAAAACATTTTAATTCTAAAACAGAATTATTAAAAGAATATAAAATATATCATACTTTAGCTACAAAAAAATATAAAAAAGATAGTCAAGCTACAATGTTAATTGAGGAATTAGTTAAAGCTCATAAAAAATTAAATAAAAGTCAATTAAGAAGAGAAAAATTTAATTTAATTAAAGAAATAAAACAAACATATAATGTAAATGATTTTTTTAAATCAAAAATAACAAATTATAAAATAATGGCTTCTATTTTCAATTTATTAGAAAATAAAAAAGCTTCATCTTTATCTATTGTTAATTCTAAAATAACTCTTTTAGAATATATCACAGAAAAACCATCAAAAATAAAAAAGAATGTTGTTTTAGAAACATTTAATAAACAAGATAAAGATACAAGATTACTTACATACAAAGTTTTACTTGAAAAATTTAATGATAAGTATAGTGGTTTAGAAGAAAATCAACAAACATTATTAAAAGAATATGTTAATAATGTTACTAATAGTCCTGCTCTTAAGTCTTATATTAACCAAGAAATTAAATCAGTTAAACAATCTCTTGCAAGATATTCTAAAAAAGTTGAAGACAAAGCAGTATCAATAAAATTAATTGAAACAAAAGGAATGATTAAACCATTGTGTAAAAAAACATCTGTAAATGATGATAATGTTATTAATTTACTTAATTATTATGAATTAATAAACGAGTTAAAAACAATACATGGTTAGTCTTGTTGATATATATAATATAAAAGAGCCTGAATTTAAAAGAATTATTGAATTAAAATCAGATAGAGATCCTTCTAGAGGAAATAAAGCTAAAGATAGAGAAAAAGATTTTTATTTTATTGATGAACCCGCAGATCCAGAAACAGGAAGAGTAACATCTAAAGTAGTTAAAAAACCTTCTCTTTCTAATATGGTTAAAGATTTAGAAGCAGAAATTCAAGATTTTGAAATATTAGTAGAAGACAAACCTGAAGATATAGTATTATATAATATAGCAGAAGAATTAAAGGAAATATATAATAATTTTAGGACACATATAAGAAAAAAATATCCTGAAGAGTATAAAAAAGTACAAGAAGCAAGTATGACAGGAGGTGGAGCTTCATTTAACGCAGGAAATAATATGGGTCATTTTGGAAGAAAGAAAAAAAGAAAATAATATGCTATTACAAGAATATAGACCATTTAAAGTAGATAAATTATTAGTAGAACGCTCTATTAAAGAAAATAAATCATTAATAGTATCAGGTGTTTTACAACGTGCTGAAGCTAAAAACCAAAATGGTAGAGTTTATCCAAGGGGAATTTTAGAAAGAGAAGTTAAACAATATATGGAAGGTCCTGTAAAGGAAAACCGTGCAATGGGTGAATTAGATCACCCAGAATCTTCAGTAATTAATTTACAAAATGTTTCTCATACAATTAAAAAATGTTGGTGGGATGGTGATGATGTAATGGGTAATGTAGAAATATTATCTACACCAGCTGGAAATATATTAAAAGCATTATTTGCCTCAGGCATTACAGTTGGTATTAGTTCTAGAGGAATGGGTTCAGTAGAAGAAAATTTATCTGAAGGTACTGTAGAAGTACAAGATGATTTTGAATTATTATGTTGGGATTTTGTTTCAACACCTTCAACACACGGTGCATTTATGAAACCATCAAGAGGAATAAATGAAGGTAAAATAAAATTACCAGAATACAAATATACAAACGTAAATAACATAATCCGCGACATTATCTGTGACAATACAGGTACTTGTGCATGTTAGTCGTGAACAATTAACTGTTCATTTCCTAAAAACTTCCACGAAAAGACGTGGGTTCTCCAAAATTTAGTTATATGTATGCGTAACAATAAAGGTTACAAAATAATTAACTCCTATGAGAGATTAAACAACATAAAGTACTAAATGTACTTCACAGCACAAGAGTAGTAGTCAGCTACTCCTGTTTTTCAATTAAAATAAATATTAACTAAAACAAAAATTATGAAAAATTTAATTATGAC
>Ga0209634_1001188_pt1 | contig 19406 bp, 38 predicted proteins | sample LinPmetageLP40_FD_184043 | JGI IMG/M metagenome (GOLD analysis project Ga0209634, IMG submission 184043) | Marine viral communities from the Pacific Ocean - LP-40 (SPAdes) (version 2) | ecosystem: Environmental > Aquatic > Marine > Oceanic | place: Pacific Ocean | collected 2010-08-26 | reverse complement strand
TGTTGACCCCATTGTGGGACCCAACTGATCTCGTTATTGTTTCCAGTTTGTTTGAATAGTAAAGAGTTGTTGTTGTGAGCTAATTTAAGATTAACTTTATTGTTGTAACCAATCTGTTCAATATTCAAGTTCAAGTTATCTGTTGATACACCTGATACTTGACCTATGATAACTGAGTTCGTATTATCCGCCAGACTGTTTAATGATAATGACAACAGATTCACCGTCATTAACCAAAATAAGATTTGTTTTCCCTTCATTTTCACTCTCTATTCTTGTTCCCGATTCTATCGGAACTCTTATATCTATAACACCATTTACATTCCTATAGAACCATATTTGTCCCATAGACTGATCTATGATTGTATTGTACTGAGTTTCTTTATCAAACCCAATTTGTGTACCAGTAATATCACCACCTGATGCGTTCTCTGCTGATTTAGTACTTCTCTTTAGAATGTTAACTTCTTCAATCGTTACTAAAACATCTTGAAGAAAATCGACATCAAGTAAGTCCATATCTAATTCAGTAAATTCTAAATTTTCTTCATCATCCCAATCTTCTTTAAGATAATCTATATCGAGATCATTGAAATCAAGAATACCATTACTAGTACTACTACTTCCAGTTGACTCCTCAGCTTGCGCATCTACAATTTTCTCGGGTGGTGACACGATAAACATATTATCAATCGTATCTAAATTCATTATGTTATCTAACTTTACAGGTTGAACAGGTGGTGTAGATATACTACTCACCATTGTCGCTTGAAAAGCTTCAGTTAAAACTACAGTACCACCTTCATTGGTGACTGTTATCTCTCCTGAGGGTTCACATATTTCCATTGAACCACATACCGCGTCTGGAAGAAGGATAACTAAACTTCTTCCGAGTTCATCAACACTAGTTGTAAAATCTGTTCCTCTGACTCCAATCGTCGCTGTTGGTGTCTGAATCACAATATTTTCTTTGGGTACTAATCCCAATCTACCTGTTGTAAATCTAGCTGTTCCAGATATGAACTTCATAGTCATTTTTGACTTTGAAGGGTCTGGATCAAAATAGTATTCGTCTATAACTACTTCTGTATGTTCAGTTAGAGATAGTTTCGTATCATCAACGAACACTATCTTCATTCTACCTGTCGCTGTTTCAATAGAGTCTTTGAAGAATATATCTTCATCAACTGCACCTAGTATAACTTCTTTAGTTCCATCTCGAACTATTCCAGAACTACCTGAGTGTTCTACTATATCTCCTATATCATCAGCTAATACTAAAGTAGATAATAGACAAAGACTAATCGCCAGTATCTTTTTGTTTAATATTAATCGTAGCATTTTCACTATCAAAATCAGCTATTATTTCACTATAACATGAACTAATTCCTGTCGGACAAGTACCTGAACTTTGAACAATATCAATGTTTCCATTGGATTGAATTAATTCTAAATCAATCTTATTGTAAGCTCCGTCTGTCTGACTTGTATTAACATCATTACTACTACCTGTAACATCAACATCATATCTAGCATCATCTACTTCGATAACTGTAGTAAATACATTCGAACCACCTGATACATCTAAGTCAAAGTCTAACCTTTCAGCTGACTGTGCTGCTCCCCAATTTAAGTCCATAGTATTTGAACTACCACTCCAAGTAGATAATAAGTTTGATGAGTCAGCAGAACCTGAAGCTCCAACTGTCCAATCCCAAGTATTACTTGAACCTGTCATGTTAACACTCAAGGTAGATGAATCAAGAATTACAGGTCCGTAAATCTTATTCAAGTTACCAATCATATCAAAATTAACATTAAGTGATGTTCCTGTTAATACCATTGCTGCATTACAACTAGCTGATGATATTGTACCACATAACTTATTACCATAACCAATTTGGTCAATAGTCAAGTTTAGTGTGTCACCGGCTTGATCGATTTTTATCTCGTTATCATTAGCTCCGACAGCCCATAATATAGTCGGGGTTAATAATGTAAGAAAAAATATTTTATTCAATATTTTCATCTTCTTTATCCTCTTCTATTATTGTTTCCTCTACAAGAACAATGTCTTTTCCATCTAAGACTTTCTCAATCTCTTTTTTGATCACTTTTTCAGTAATCGGCCAAGTGATGGTCCAGAATCCTTTTTCATCACCTTGTAGAATTAATTCGTAAACAGCAGCTTCAATCGCTGATCTAACACTTCTGGTTACACTCTCGTTCTCTGTCATACCATCTTCTATTTCTACAAGTCTAGTATCCAGTTCAACAAATTTAAAAACATCATAACTTGTCGCTACCGACAATATAGTTTTTGATGTTTGTACATTTAATATAATCTCACCTGTAAGTACACTCACAGCTCTCAAATGAACGACTACGATATCTCGTCTATAGGCTTGTTGACCACCTATGCCAAGATATCTCGCTCCACGCCCTCCAGTTTCTATGTTGGTATCATACCCAACAATTCCACCTTCAAGAATAATTCCTGCAAACAACATAGGTGCTAATGTTGTTTTTTCTTCAAATGCTTCTCTAGTATTTTTAACTATTTGGCGTTCCCTAGTTAAGTGATCTAAACCTAGTCTTTCAACAACTCTAAACCATGTACCATCTCCTGCAGTCTTCAATGCATCTATTAACATTGATCCTGTACCTTGTGATACAGCTGTACTAAACATAGCAGCATTACCTTTCTGTTTTCTCTGACCAGTTTGATCATTGAAAGAATAAACAGCAACTACAGGTTTTTCTTTTGCTGCAGGTAAATTTAATAACTTTTGATGTGTTGGAAGTTCTATAGTAATAGGTGCTTCTACACATTGAACAAACTCAGCACAACCAGTCGCATGAATCCCACCAGGACCTACAATAGAAGCACAACTACTCAATAATAGTAGAAGTATACTTATCTCTAGTGTTCTTCTCATCTGTTTATCCAAATGTTCCGTTTCCTACAGGTATCGTAATTGTTGTTTCTGAGCCATCTGCATCGACTACTTTTAATATTATAACATCTTCACCAGTAACACAACCAGCCATTGTAGATGTATCACAAGTTGTTTGTTGATATGATACTACATTTCCTTCTAAAGTAAAACTACCGAATGAAGCTTGTGTACAACCTGGGTTTACTGTTGTATCACATTGTTTAAATAATTCTTCTACTAATTGTTTACTTAGTTGAGCATATATTCTTGATTCTAAATTCCTCATGAACTTGGCCATGACTGTATTTTCTTCTGCTCGTTGAGCTGATAATAACGCTGAATCTATTTTTTCGGTTATAGCATCTCTCCTAGACTTTTCTTGATTCTCAATAGTCAAATAGTGAGCTGATATTCCAGCACCACTAAAACTAGGACTTTTAAATTCATGAACCAACTCATCACCGAATATTGTTGTGATCATCAATAAACATAATACACTACTTACTTTTTTTAACATTTTTAACTTCTGCCAAAGCTTCTTTTTCTTTAGCATCCTCTAATATCTCTTGTCTTTCACGATACTCTAAGACAACTTTCACTTTCTGTTGTAATCTTATCATATCATTATCTAACATTCGATTCGCGTCTATACATTTAATAAGAGCGTAATGCATAGTTTCTAATTCTGGTTCTAATTTATCAGTTATGTATTTCCATACAAAATATATGAAATATCCCATACCAAGAGCCATGATAATAGGAAATCCAAATTCATTTATTGCTTGTGATAATGCATCCATTCCGTCCATCAATCTCTCCTCACATCAAGTTTAACATTTTGAGGAATTCCTTTCTCGTTTGTTCTATAATTTTCTGCTCTTGCAATTCTATCAATGTCTGGTGTTAAATCCAAAGCACTACCAACTAACAAATCAATTTTTATCAATTCATTACTACCAACTCTAGCTCGGTCTTCTAACATCTTACAGAAACCTGTTAATGTTTTGATATCATCTATCACTCCGTCTAAAATCTGTTTTAGAACTAGAAAGATGAAGAATCCCATTACTAATGCACCTGCGATAGGAGCTCCGACCTCTGTGATCAGTCCTAATATATCCATTTTATAATCTCCATTACTATAGTAGTATTTATAAAAAAAGGGAGACTAAAGCCTCCCTTTTTAAATATTTAATTTATTTAAATTGAGAATGATTCACCACAACCACAATAAGCAGTTGCTTTTGGGTTAATAAAGGTAAATCCTTCATTGATACCCTGATATTGATAGTCAAGTTGCATACCATGTAGATATTCTACTGATTGTTTGCTTGTCCAGATACTGAATTTTCCGTAATCCACTTCTAGATCATTATCTAAGTTTGGTTTTCCTTTTAAAAAATCAAACTCATATTTAAAGCCATTACAACCACTACCTTTGACACCAATTCTAATATTTCTATTATCAGCTTTTGATGTCTTCTCAAGAAGCTTTGTTACCGCTTCATCTGTTAACTCTACAAACATCTATTCTTCTGAATACAATGTCCAAAGTCCATATACTAAAGCAGGCCATGCCAATAATTTGACAATAGGTGCTGCAACTAAGACCAATAGTGATATACCCACTATAGTCAAGCCGTCCCATGATGTTCTTTCAGCTAATCTAGCCTTTATGAAATCTATCATATTTACTCCTTTTTTTTGGTTTCCCAAGTATATTTATAACAGTTATGGCGTCAATACAGGCCAAATTGACCTATCTTTGTATGTTTCTAATATCTTTTTTGTCGGACTGTCTTTTGATATTTCTTCAATACCTAATAGTCCTGGATTTGCATTTATCTCTAAACAGTAAGGTAACTCATTTTCTCTATCTTTTGACGGTATTAAATCAACACCAACAATTCGACCTTCAAATTCTTCTGCTATTCTAATCGATTCAGTTCTTTCTAGTTCTGTTAATTCTAGTGATTCTGTTTTAGCACCCATAGAAGCGTTACTTCTAACATCATCTTTCATAACTATTCTTTTCATAGCAGCTACGACTTCTCCTTCACAAACAATTACTCTTATATCCCAATCAGTTTTAATGTATTCTTGAATTATAATAGGTAAGTATTTATTATATAATAAGGTCATTTGAATCAATGCTTTCAATGATCTTAAACTTTCAACTACTACAACACCTACACCTGTTTGTGTACCTGTTGATGATTTTAATATTACTGGAAAGTCTGTTTTTAATTTGTTAAACGATTCTTCTACTGTTTCAGAATGAGTAATTGCTACTGTCTTTGGTGTTCGTATTTGATGATGTAAAAATTTTAGATAACTCATGTATTTACTATTACATAAATCATAACATTTGTTTGAATTGATAATAAAGTATCCTTCTTGTTCAAGATTGACAATCATGTCATACCAATTTCTACTACCCGTAAAACCTAATGTACCAATTCCTCTTGGCATTATAATAGTATCTGCTGGATTAATCTTTATTGGTTTTTGTCGTTTTACTTCACCTTTTGAATCAGGTAAAATAACTGCTCCTTTATCATCTATTGTGAATGCATTTATTGTATGACCACTACTAGTTTTTTCAATATCTAAACCGACAAAATCAGCTACATAAGTTTTTAAACCTAAACTATTAGCTATTTTTTCTATTAATTTACTACCACTATCACCAGGTTCACTTCTAGTATCACGAACTCCCGCTTCTGAATGAGTAAGTAGAAGAATATTATATGGTTTAATATCTTCTTGTAGATTTACAAATTCTTTAAGACTTTTCATTTACTTTCTTCTCTAATTCTTCTATTCTTTTCATCACTAATGGATAGTCAGCTTCAAACTTTGATTGTTTTTTAGCTAGTTCTATATCGTATTTATCAGATAAATACGCCATAAATGAATCTAATTTTAGTTGAAACCAGATACCGAAGTTAGTAGTTCTAAACCAATTATAGAAACTTGATCCTATAACAGAAGAAAGAATACTTTTTAATGATAAGATGATAAGAAAGTTCATCTACGAAATCTCAGATGCATTCAGATCGTCTTCTAAATGTAAAATATAATCATCAATATTATGATCAGCTATTAAATCTAATCTACCTTTAACAATAGTGTTTAATAATGACCAACCCTTATCTCTAATTCTTTCTGTTGACCAACGACCAAGATTAGTTACTTCACCTGTTGATTTAATATAATAACATAAACCCGTGTGTCTCCAACGAAGTGCTGTAGGTACACAAGGTACTACATCATTATTATTTACAAATCTTTGATGATTTAAATGTTCATCACACCATTTACTGAAATTTGGTCCACCAGCTCGAGGTGACCCAAATGTAAATAAAGTATCTACATCTACACCTCTAACTTCTAGTCTTTGTCCTAGAATAGTTGCCATAGCTCCACCTAGTGAATGACCACATACCCATATATCTTTTTTATCACCAAATTTATTAACTAATACTTCCACATCTGAAAATACTTTATCAACTTCTTCTTTAAATCCTTGATGAACTTTATTACCTGAAACTGAATCAGCTTTAAATATTTCTAAGTCAGCATAGATATCATTCATCTCTGTTGGTTCTGTACCTCGACACGCGATTGCACAATCGTGTTTGTTGGTAAATACGAAAGTTTGAGCTCCTTCAATATCGACTAGAACAGCTTTAGTAAAACCTAATTTTTTCGCTTCTTTCTTAGCTTCAGGTAAGTCTAGATATGCTATACCAGCTAATTTAGCAAATAATACTCTTTGTTCTTTAATAGATAAATTATTAATAATCATTTAGCTACTCCAATGTTATATTTAGCAACTAGACTCCACTCATTTTTTTCTTTATGAGGTAATACTTTTATTTGACTCATTGGTGCTAAAGGGGTTGATGCTTGTTCTGGTTTAACTATTTTTAATAGTTTCCATTCTTCTAGTAATCTAGCTATCGCGTTTCGTCTAGCTAAATCATTTTCACTAATAGAAGAATCTTTACCATCTAATGCGAAAAGTTCTTTGAAGTGTACTAGATAGTACTTACTTCTTTTATGTAATATATGACACGACTGATAAAGAGTCCTATCTTTTCTAGATGCAACACCAATCCTTGTTAATGTTTCTCTTATCTTAAGAAAATCATCATTCTCTGCAAATGCTATTTCTAACATATCGTCTATGTCATAACTCATAAGTTATCTCACTCCACCTTTATTCATTTTCGTTTTTAGAATCCCGATTTGTTTCTTATTCAATATATTTAAATATTCTTCTGCTTTTTGTCGGGATACCAAATAGTATTCCATAACGATTATCAAATCGTCTTCTAATTCAGGTTTACTCCATTTAGCAAACCTTTTTCTTTTTCTAATACTATTTAGTAAATAATGATATTGTAACTTATGAGAAATATCAAAGTGTTTATTCATTTCATTAGAGTAGAGTACACAATCTTGATGATATGATAATGATCTATTTACTAGAAAAGGAGCGTATTCTTTCTCGTTAATCTCAGACATTATGTCTTTCTTAGTATATGTAATTGAATTTACAAAGTCAAAAGGATTCATATTGGTAATACTCCATGTGTTTTATTTTCATTAACAAATTTCAGTAATTCTGAAAAGTGATCTCCTATCCCTCTATTTCTACCAACCAATTCAATAGTGTTTTTAAAATATGAATTCAATACATCACGATATAACTTACCACCGTAAATGTAAATCTCATCTCTAAAGTAGTTTGTAACATCAGGTGGTCCTTTTTTAATTAATTCTTTTGATCTATCTTCATTCATTTTAAATTCATAATATGAGATAGTATCAGAAGAATGAATCAGACCTAACTCCGCTGACATTATCCAAACATCTACGGTATCAAGAAGATGTTCTTTACGAATCAATTTAAATGCTTTCCCTTGATAGATATCTATGGCTTTGTGAGTACCAGGAAGTTTAGATTGACAACAAGATACTATTAGTGATTTCATGTTATTTCCCAAGGAAATACAATCCAAGAACCATCGTGTTCTTGTGAATAAACTATTGGTTCAGTTTTTCCTAATTTACCAAACAAACAATACCCGATTACATTTGGCATTGTTGAAGGTTTAGTTCGTGATTTCTTTACAAAGTCCATCACTTTATTCATTGTATGACCAGTATCATAGATATCATCAACAATAAGTATTGTTGCACCTTCTGCATAGGGTTCAAGCTTGTCGGTCTCTGTTGCATTGTGAATCCAGTATGGATCTTTATCTGAACCGTCTCTAGTCTGAAATCCTATAATAGACATTGGTACATCTTTCACATTCGATATATGAGCAGCCATTCCAAGACTCCCACGATATATACCTATAACATGATCACAACTAATCCAATCAATAGCTTTCATGTCTTTAGCGTAGTCTGACCACTCGTAATAAACTTTATTGTCCTCAATCTTCATAATAGTCACTATTTATTTTATCCTTTATGGCTTCTAGTATTTCTAATAGACTTTCTTTTTCTTGTAAGTCTTCGTTAGTATCTACTTCTATTTCTATTTTTATTTTCATTATACATCTAATACACCTGGCCAATGTTCTGGAACTTTAGCTGGTGCTCTTTGTCTTGATAACCAATTCTTTAAGAACTCGTCATAAGTTGTTACTGACCCTAGACCAGTAGTGTCTACAGGATTATTCATTCTTCTATCTAATTCGATCATGAAATTACCGATTGTGTTTGTTACCCAAAACCATGGTGTCAAATATCTACCATGTATTCCAGTATCTGTTTCTTTCCAGAATCTTCTATCTCCGTTTACATTTTCTACTGACCATTTAGTTGAATCATTTATCAATTGCATCGGTTCTGTAATACCAAAGTCATTTAGTGTTTGTCTATCATAATCAAATATTTCATTGATAACGGGTAGTAATTGATCTGTGTGAATTTGTGATAATCCTTTCTTTGATCTATGTACTACATCAACATCAATATTTACAAATTCTTTGTTTCTATATCTTGAATAGAACCACGAAGATGCATGTGAAGATGAATCATAAGATAAGTTTTCAATAAAATCAAAGTAATCAGGAGAGATATAAAACGGAGACAACGCTTCGTGATTTCCAACACCTAATAAATGTACATTATTTTTAATGACATCAGGTATTTGATATTCTTTCATTGCGTAAATCATTTCACATCTATGTGCAAATGAATTACCGTTACATAATGAACTTGGAGCTACTCCACACACAAACATATCTATTTCATCATCTGATAAACCATTACATATTAATTCAATATATTCTTTATAAGTTTCTACTGACTGACCTTGTGATATCAACATCATCTTTGCTTTAGAATCTTCTTGTTTAAATACTTCTATTTGTCTTTTCACATTTGCTAATGTCGCCAAAGCTGATCTTTTAATATCACTTCGATCAAATCTTCTACCAAGAAGTGATGCCTTCATTGAGTTACCACCTATAAGTGATAGATCAAATTCAATAGGTATTTCATCAAAGATCATTGCTACATCACAATATTTTGCTTGATGATGATATACTTTATCTTTTAATTCAGGTGTGATACCTTTTGATGTTCGAGCCATTTGTAAACCACCCGAATCAGCAAATAGTCTGTGCCAAGAATCATTCATTGTTTCAGTCATTGTGACACCATGTTTTCTTTCTTGGTGAGCATTATAAAGTAATGAAAGATTTTGATTATTAAACTTAGCGTCTAAGTCTGCAATCTTTTGATTCATGTGATTAATATACGGTGCTGCAACTATAGGATTATAATATAAATCATCAATCCCCATAGTCAAACCTGATACTACATATTCAAACTTCATCGGTTTGCTAGACTCATAAATTCTGATCTTACAGAAGACTTATGAAAGAAATGACCACCTAGTTTAGATGTTGTCATACCTGAACTCTGATCTCCTATACCTCTAGACTTAACACACAAGTGTTCAGCATTAATTAACACAGCTATATTGTCTGTATCAAGTATGTATTGTAAAGCATAAAATATTTGTTCTGTCAATCTTTCTTGAACTTGTGGTCTTCTTGCAAAGAAGTTTACAATCCTGTTTAACTTAGAAAGTCCTACAACTTTATCATTAGGTATGTAAGCAACTTGTGCAAACCCATTAAAGTTTACAAAGTGATGTTCACACATTGAATGAAAGGTGATGTCTTTCTGTACGACCATTTGGTCATAACCCATTTTGTTATCAAAGACTGATACCTTCGGAAACTCGTTATAAGATAAACCTGAACAAAGTTCTGATACATACATCTTTGCTACTCTGTCAGCTGTCCCTGATATTGAATCATCTTCTCTATCAAGACCCAAAACATCAATAACAACTTCCATGTTCTCTCTGATCAGTTCAATCTTTTCCTCTTTGTTGAGATCACTCTCAACTATTGGTGTTTCAACACCGTTTTCAATTAGATAATTTTTTACTTGATTACCAAGTTTTCTATCTGTTTTCATTATTTTCTCCATTTTTTGTATGTGGTTTTGTCACATATAATATAATAAATCCTAACCAAAATAGTAAGGATTCTCTTTTGTTTCAAACCTATTAATAGGTTCTAAAACATTTTGTTGAAAATCAACTTGATACATAACACCGGCTTCTGTATCTATTGAATTTTCAAACTTTGTTGATGAGATGTTCATATCATCATCATAAAAAAGAGGACTTATTTCATTTCTAAATAGAAATAAATTCTCTTTGTCATATCTAGCACAACTAAATGTACCGTCAATATTATCTAACTTACCACCTAATAAAAGATGTCTGTGTAATAATTCTGTGTCCCAATCAACTGATCCATACTCATGTTTCCAATCTTGAACTTGATAGTCTTTAATAATACCATTATGCCATAGTAGATCATTATTGATATTAGATGGGTGTGTTTTTGGGTTATCTGTAGTTGGTGCTTGTACATGACCTAGATAATATGTAATGAATGGTCCATGATCTCCATCTTCATCATAATCAGTAATCACATTTTTAAAGTCACCTTGTCCTTCATTAGTCATAATATGAATAAGTGATTCAGCACTTGCGTAATGTCTTAGACCACCTGTAACAAATATAGATGTTGACCAAGCAAAGTTACCTCTGTACTGATTTAAATCAGCAAGTTCTATAAACTTTTCTTTATCTTTACTACCAAATATCGCACACATTATACTTTCCAATCTATATCTATATCATAAGGTATCGGATCCTTACGACCAACTTTCATAAAGTTCATTATTCTTTCAGCACATGAAGGACATTTACCACATGATATATCACCATTAGGATTATAACAAGTTAAAGTATGTTCAAGTAAATCAAACTGACCTAAATCAATTGCAACTTGAATTTCATCTGCTTTAGACATTTGACTAAATGGTGCTTCAATAGTAACTGAATGAGTTCTATTTTGTGATGCAACATTATTTAATGAGTCAACAAACTTTTGTGTTGTGTCCCAATAACCATATTCGTCATGTACTTGTAATCCTGTAATAACTTTATTACACCCTTGTACTTCTGCATGACTCATTGCTAATGACAATAGAATCATATTTCTAAATGGTACATAAGTTACTGGTTGAGGATCACCTAATACTTCTTTTATATCAGGCATCTCAACTTTTGTCCCTGATATGTTCGCTGACATTGGTTGAGCTATTTCACCTAATATACCTAAATTAAGTATCTTATGTTTTACACCCAACTTGTTTGTTAATTCAAACGCTTTCTCAATCTCAATTCGTTGTTTCTGATTGTAATCAAAAGTAATAGCACTTACATTATCTTTACCATACTTATCAACACACATCATTGTTGCAACAGAACTATCTAATCCACCACTCAATACTACTAATACTTTATCCATTATGTTCCTATTTGATTACCAAAGATATAACAATGTACTCTTGCTGCTACATTATATCCTCGTTCCATTGTTTGTATTGTTATTTCTTTAGCAAGGTCTTGTTGAGATTCTTCTGTCGCTCCTACAGGCATTATCCATATTGGATAGTTGACACCAACTTTTCTAAACTTGATGATTGATTCTTCAATCTCATTCCATGATTCGTCTGTACCATTACAGACAAACTTTAGTTGTCCGAATTCTGATAATTGATAATACTGTTTTACTATCTCTGGTTGAATTCCGTCTTTCTCACCAGCTGTATTCCAAAGTTTCGGACTGACTGAAAAGAACAACTCTGTAGTATGTTCAATACTTTGTAGATAGTTTTGAAGAATAGGATCAAGTGGTCTTGTACCATTTGACTCCCATGTAATATTAGTAAATCTTTTACGACCAAACAGTCTATCCATTTCTGTTAGAATCTTTACTGTATTCTTTTGAGCTGCTTTCATCAGAGGTTCTCCACCTGTAAAAGCTATATGTGTTTTTTCATCATACATTTGATCGTATAGTTTCTGTGCTACTTCTTCACAAGTTTCATTGTGTTGTATCTTAGCAAACTTCTTACTCCATGAATATGATGAATCACACCCATATTTCCATACAGGTAATTCTTCTATTACTTGAGTATCTATGATCTCAAAATCTTTGTATGGTAATTTATATGTTGAAGGATCAGTTGGATCATCTTGTCCAAACCCGTTACATTCAAGATTACACCCAAAGAATCTCAACCATGAAGTTGGAACTCCTGTGTAATGTCCTTCTCCTTGAATACTTTTAAAAATTTCCGAATACAGCACTGTTACTCCCATGTTCAAATACTCTGACTGATTTTACTTCTATTATTTTAGAAGAAAACTTCTCATAACAAAAGTTATATACAGTCTCAGCGAAAGCTTCACAACCAACATTGTCAAGAACTCTTAGATCAATCAATCCGTCTTGTGATAACTTTATAAACGATTCATACATTGGATCATCTGCAGCTATTACTGTCGTATGATCAAAAGTATCTTTTAAATATTGTTTCAGTACTCCTAAGTCACCGAAATCAATAACCCAATTTCTTTCATCTAATTCAGATGCTTCAAAAGTTATTTCAAACCCTAAAGCATATCCGTGAATCAATCGACAATGAGAATCTGCTCTCCATTGTCTGAAAGCACAAGAATGACCTGTCTCATTCCCGTATGTTTTAATTACTTGATATTTCAATTTAATTTACACTCCATCATTAATTCTGTCATACATGCTACCATGTTGACTTCTTGATCAGCAACGAATGCTGATTTATATGTGTAATCACTCAAGATGATTATTGCTTGAGGTACACTACTATTTTCCATTCTTGTAAACAAAGCATCATATATTTTTCTGTATATCGCTTGTGGATCATTATGTATATTTAGCGCTACCCATTTCCTCATTTTTGAGAATTCTTTATCTCTGATAAATCCTAAGACTTCAGCAAGATTTTCGTCATCTAAATTAGCAAGTACACCACTATCAATTTTACCTGATGCTGAATACTTTTGAAGTTCATTCAATACTCTACGAAAGTCTGGAAAGAATTTTTGTACTAATTGAACAACTACTTGTTCATTGAATTCTATATTCTCTGCTTTGAGAATAGTAAGTATTCTACCGAAGATACCATTTGCGATAGTTGGTTTCTGACTTGATTCTATAGTAAAATCAACAACACTACATCTTGAATGTAATGGTGCTATGATTCTATTCTTATAATTACAAGTGAATATGAATCTACAGTTCTTAGAATATTCTTCTATAAAACCTCTCATTGCTGGTTGAGTAGATTGTGGATTCAGATAATCTGCTTCATCAAGAATTACAATCTTTGGACCACCACCCAACGACACAGTAGAAGCAAATTGTTTGATTTTAACTCTAAGAGTATCAATATTTCTTTCTTCTGATCCGTTGATCATTACATAGTCAGCACCTAGTTCATTACATAATGCTTTTGCTACAGTTGTTTTTCCTACACCAGCAGTTCCACATAATAATAGATTCGGTATTTCTTTGTTGTTTACAAAATCCTGAAATATTTTTTTTGTTTCTTCTGGAAGAATACAATCATTAATATTACCCGGTCTGTATTTTTCAACCCATAAAAAATCTTCTTTCATATAGACTATACTTCATTGTATGTTGAATCAGGTTCTAATGCAATAAAGTATTCGACTGAAACATTTCTATTAGTAAAATGAGCTATTCCTTTTGATGATACAAAAACTGTATAAGCTCCACCTAAAACTTTAATGTTTTCCATTCTTAGAAACATTTCGTATGTTGAACCGTTACCTTGAGCAACTGTTCTACTATACACATTAGAAGTAGGATTCTTTTTGTCTTTGACTGTTAATTGAACAGTAGTACCATCACTTGAAAGAACCATGTCTGGTAAAGATAATACTGACGAAGCTTTGAGTAAGCTTTGTAATACATCTTCATCAAGATCAAAACTGATCTCTGGTTCAGGCATTGTTATATCTTTTTGTGGTGATATTACCATTTGAGGATCAGCATAGTAATATGTTACAGAATTATCTCCTTCTGTTACATTTACAGATTCACCATTAAATACAAAGTCTGGAGTATCAAATAATGATACTGCTCCTAAATATTCTGATAAATCATAGATTGAATGTTCTTTGTCAAAGCTTTCGTCTACGACTGCTTTTGCGAAGATATTCTTCATTGCCGATACAGTTGAAATTTCGTTACCGGCTTTTACTGTTATACCGCTGTTGATTGTTGAAAAATTATTCAACAAATTAAGTGTGTTATTACTTAGTTTCATTTTGATTCACTTTCTCCATTATTTAAATCATGCACATGAAGTGCTATTATACCATAATGTAAAACCTTCATTAAGTCTTTACGATTATAGCCATCTTTTTTACCATAGCGTTGAGCATACTTAAGAATGTTTCCAATACAGAAACCCTCACCATGTCCACCATCTATTATAAACTCTGTTGCTTGAAAATTATTACTAGAATAATGTTCACCATAAGTATTGTTGATATATTCATCAAGTTCTTTTATGATCCTATCTTCCGAATACTTATAATTAATTTGTTCTTTTCTCAAACTCATATATCTATTATACTACCGTTCTCTGATTTGTCAAGTTTCTTACGATCATATTTTGTTTTATCTTTTTGAACTTGAGTCTTCGCGTGATCTGGAGTTTTTTTTCTAACTTTTGTTTCAGGTTTTTTCTTACCAAAAATTCTCTCCCAATTATCAGCGTATGCTTTATCATTTGCGTCTGTTCTTCTACCTGAACCTTTACCACCATGCCACTTAGTCATACTTCTACGACATCATCATATCCTACTGTATAGAATACTGTTATTTCTTCACCTTTTTTAATTGGTCTTATTGGGTACAATTCTCTTTGATCACCATTATGATAATGTATGTTTGTATTAATAAAACAATTAGGTTTATCTGAATGATTAATAAATCCACCTAACGGTGTTCTTATCCACTCATGTCTTTTACTATCCCATATATGAGTTTCTCCTAAGAAAACTCCAGCTTTTAAATTTTCAACAGCGAATAATCCAAGACCATTTATTTTTGATTTTTTAATTGTTAACTCTTTGATAAGAGGTCTATAATGATGTGTTCCAAATTTCATAATGTATACCACTCTGGTGTTGATCTTTTTTTCCAGACACAAAAACTACTTTTCTCACCCATATAATATTTGTGATATGCTTCTACTGAATCTTCACCTTTGTATTCGTCTGGCATACATTGAGGTGGTTGATAAAAATCTTTATTCATAAGTATGTTCTTTGGTGGAGTTCTCAATGTCTCTCTTAATTTTAAATCAGTCAGGTGACCTTTACCATATCTAAATGTGTATTCATCACATAACGCTTCAAACAATCTATATAACCACATATAGTTGTTTACATTGTCTCTTACCCATATTGTACTTGGATGATTTTTATGTGCTTGTTTGTACATATACAATTCATCAGCTCTTTCATCACCATCTAGAACTCTATGAGTTGTACATAACATCTGAGCTGATTCAAGTATCATCTTGACACAATGTTTATCGTTGTGTTCGATAGCCGATATTTCAGGACTTTTGTTTAAATAAAATATATTCATATTATATGTACGGATCGTACCCCCATTGTAGTAGTGATTGTCTTTGTCTTGGTCTTTTATCATATTCACCTTGACAATTCTTTAATAAAGCATTTGTGTGTCTCGGACCGAAATTGTTATATCTTCGTATTTGATGTTTATCTAACTCAGGAATTCTACGACCCATGTAATATCTACAGTACCATTGAAACCAACCCAATGGATCTTCGGGTGTTATCCAACCTTTATCAGTCCATATCTTCATAGACTGTCCAGCTCGTGTATTAAAACAATTAAGTTTAGTATCAAATCCATCTTTTGATAACTTAGCTGATTCGAACCAGTCTTTAGGATATTCAACCATGTTTTCTGATACTTTAAAATACCACCCACCAAAGACGCCTAACTCTAACATTTCTTTAGGTGTTAGATGAGGTTTAAATTCTGTTTTCATAGTGCTTCTATCTTCCTTAAGACTTCAGAAACTTCTGACCAAGTAAGATATCCTATTACATCATCAGTAATTTCTGTGGTGTAACATAAATTTCCAAAATTGTCTAAGACAGCAACTTCCCATTTACCTTCAGCGAATCCGTATGAATGTTCGTGTTTGATAACACTAGCACCATACTTATTGTCAAAACTGTATAGTTTTTGAAACCCACCGTGGACTTCATTTATTTCGTAACAGTATTCTGTTAGATGTTTTCTCATAATATATTCCTCACTAATGTGGAGCTTGAGATAGGATTCGAACCTACGACATGATGCTTACAAAGCATCTGCTCTACCAACTGAGCTACTCAAGCAATTCTTTTGTTATGGTGGAGCTGATAGGAATTGAACCTACGACCTTTCGGATGCAAACCGAACGCTCTCCCTACTGAGCTACAGCCCCATAACATTTTTTACAAAACTCCGGATCAGCTATCACTAACTGATCTTTAACTAAGCTTGGTCTTCCTGATAAATTAGTTGCTACATACATTTCAATATCTTTCTCAATATATGTACCACACTTTGAACATTTACCTGGTCCAAACTTTGTTTCGAATTCTATTGGACTCATTAATCGTAAACTACTTCCATTAGTTCTTCGAACATAGTCCTAAATTGATCTCTTGTTATAAACGATCCGTCATGTTTAATTTGATGTTTTCTATAAACATCATAAGACTCGTCTAATTGTTTTTCTAAATACAATATCATTTAATTATCTCGTTTATGTATTGTCACCATCAAAATAAACTACTCTCTGTTTATCAAATTTACCCGTACCCATATCAGGACTAGGTATTACTCGTTCATTTCTTTTTTCCATAATCATTCTTATTATGTATACTCTTATGAGTGCTACTATTGTGAATCCTGCAGTCATTAAGAATGATGTTTCTAATATTTCTAGTTTTAATATATCAATAAATACATATAAGAAAATTATCGAAATAGGCCAATTAACCAACATCCCACTAAAAACTGTGATTGCTGATTCTTTCATTGCTTTCTTTTGTCTTGTATTCATAATGTTTCCTTTAAATAGTGGTAGTTACCAATATTAATTTTTTTCTCTGTATTTAGTAACACCTTCGACTACCAGGTAACCAACTAGACCCCATAAGCCTACATTGATTATAAACTCTATTGAGTTCATTGGTAACCAAAATAAATTGATTAAAATTTCCATTAGTTTTTCCTCTTTTGTTTTCTATCTGTATAATCTTTTACCCAAACTCTACCGTTCTGTTCTGCTTCTCTAAATGTTATATTAGTTATCATAATAGGAATTATTACAGCTAAGTGTATCCAGATAGAGTATACTATACTATAGTTCTCCCAACCGATCCAGACCCAAGCTACGATTCCAAAATAAGCACTCCACATAATAAATAAAGCCATTGTAAAATAAGCTTGTATTGACGGATCCGCGATAAACCTTAACGGGTTATATCTATTATCCATTATAATTCTCCAACTGTCTATTACAAAATAGACCAAGTTTTTTAATATTTTTACCATTTGTTTTCGTCTACTCCACGCGCGTTAAATTTACCTTTTGCTGTTGATTTACTATAATCAAAGGGTACTGATACTGCAGCTGGATTATGTCCAGTTCCAATATATGTAAACTTTGAATATATGGTTGATGGGTTTACATGATCAAATTCGTGTTCACAATCACAATCATGTTTAACACTATATTTACCAATATCTAGATTAGTCCCATAGATAAATTCACCGTTATCCATTTTCATATATAACATTTCAGATATACAAGACATTAGCCACCTCCTTTATAGAAACTATCAAGTAAATCATCACCTTTTAATTTTTCTCCAAAGACATGAATTATATTACCATTCTTTGATCTTTCTATGATACCACTATTATATTCTGTATCAGTAACCATCATACCTTCTTCAGTATCTTCTGGTCTATCATCATACCACATACTATTCATTGAATGTACATGAAGACTCTTTATTATTTTTCCCCATTCTTCAGCAGCTAATATATCAGCTTGTTTCTGAACTAAATGATTATACTCACTCATAATTATTTCCTATATCTCTATTTATTTCTTTTGAATACCCTATCAAAAACCCGTCACAGTAAAATTGCCTTATCCCTTCGACAGCTAAAGCTGAATCTCCAGGATAAGGACTTGAGGTAAAACTCATTAAAATATATCTTCCTCACTCTCAGGTGTGTAATGATCTTTTGATTCTAATTCCGATACTATCGACTCATCTGTTTCACTAGGAACTTCTTCAATCTGTACCGCCTCAGCATCTACTTTAGTGTAGAGGTCTAAGAAAGTCGCTTTAGTTTCTGAATCAAATCTAGAAACACACATTTCAATCGCTTTCATTTTGTTTTCAAACATTTTAAATGCTTGAGCAATGTGAACTAATCTTCTTGTTGAGATCAATTCGTCAATCGCACCTTCGTAAAAACTTTTTCTGATAACATCAGCCCAATTAACTAAGTTGTTCGCAAAGTCAACTGCATCTGAAACTTCTAGTTTCTCAAATTCTTTAACAAGAATTTTTTTCTCGATTGCATTAGAAGGATATTCTTGTTCCATTGTAATAGAGAATCTTTCTAAGAAAGCTTCATTAAGAACATTAGTACCAATGAATCTTCCATCATCAGAACCTTTACCTTTAGTATTCGCTGTTGCTAATACTGTAAAACCTTGTTCAGGAGAAATGTACTCACCTGTTTTTTTGTTTAAGTAACCTTTCCCTTCCAGGATAGATTGTAAACACATAATCTTGTTAGACGCTAAGTCTATTTCATCAATCAGAAGAACAGCACCTTTTCTCATTGCTTTAAGAACAGGACCTTCTCTGAATAC
>Ga0209634_1001186_pt1 | contig 19420 bp, 25 predicted proteins | sample LinPmetageLP40_FD_184043 | JGI IMG/M metagenome (GOLD analysis project Ga0209634, IMG submission 184043) | Marine viral communities from the Pacific Ocean - LP-40 (SPAdes) (version 2) | ecosystem: Environmental > Aquatic > Marine > Oceanic | place: Pacific Ocean | collected 2010-08-26 | reverse complement strand
CTAACGTGTAAGAATGGTCTTCTTATGTTAGTACCTAATTGTTGGTCATACACAGTTGATGTTCCAGCAGGTATTAATACACCTTCTATTCCACTTACTGCAACCCCACCTCTTGTAGAAGCGTCGTTTAAGTATTTCCAGCTAGTTTTATAGAAGTCATAAGAACCTCTTCTAAAACCAGAGAAACCTAAATTAAGCGCCATGTCTTCAGAGTTTTCAAATAAACCGTAAGCTGTTCCACCTACAGATCCACCTGAAATTTGTCCTAGCATGTCATCAAAATCTAAATCAAGACCTCTATTCAAGAAAAGCATGTTTTCTTCAATAGCTCCTTGAGTATCTAGATTTTTAAGTACTTGATCAAAATCAGAAAGACCAGTACCAGCTGAGAATCCAGACATGATATTACCTCTTGCTTGAATAGCAGCAAAAAGCCCTTGAGATCCATAAGCGTTGATACCGCCTCCAAATCCTTGAACATTAGCAGCAGCTTGAGCAGCAAAACTTACACCTCCAGCTCCAGTAGCTAATTCACCTTCAACCATTGCCATTTCTAAATAGTCATCAAATCTTAGTCTTGTTTCAGACTCAGACTTTAGATACCATAAGTATCCTGATGTACCATCTTCTGTAGCAACTTCTACCCAACCGATTTGAGCCATATCAGAACCATTAATTTGGAATGAATCTTTTATGATAATCGGGTTATTTGCATATTGAGTAAATGAAGGCTGAATAGACTTGTAAGATCCAGCACCTAAGCCATTATCTACAGGTCCAACAGTTCCTTTAGCAAAAATAGAACCGTATACAAACATTTTAAGGTTTGTGGCTCCCACTCCTAAAGCATCCCAGTTAGCAGCAGTAAAAGGATAAGCAATAACTCTTTGCCCAATACCAGCTGGTAAACTAGTAGATACTACACCTTTAAGTGTAACACCAGTAGTTGGGTTCATTACAACGATTGTATCATTTGGAAAAATAGCATTTGATACAGCGGGGTTACCACCTAAAGCAAATTCTAATTGTGCAGAACCTGCACCACCAGTTTGATTTACATTGTTATAAGAAACGTGTAATCTGTTTTGTTCTGACCAAATTACTTGATCAGACGTCATTGGCATTTCAGCGCCAACCATTCTAAGGAAACCATTTAAAGTTCTGTTTCCATATCTTTCTACCTCAGCTTCGTAAACTTCAGGTAGGTACTGCTGAGCAAAGTCATTTGCACCACCAGTATTAAACGCTAAGTAGTTATTCTGTAGCGCTAGTTGTTGTTGAGAAGGTATAATACTTCCAAACACAGGAGTCATTTGTCCCATAATAATTAATTTTGTTTTTAGTTAAACTTTTTTGATTTTATCTTCAATTTAGAAGAATCAAGACCACTGATTGATTTAACTTTAAATCCTCCAACAAATACATCTCCTGCAGGCGTAGACCTTACATCGTCTGTAATGTTTTTAGATTTTGCAACAAGATCTTTAGTAGCATCGGATTTACCTTGCTCATAAAAATGTTTTGCAATTGAGTCAACATTGTCAGCGGCATACATAGCTTTGTGATAACCTTTAACATCTTTTACATTACCTTTATCATCTAAGAACTTCTTAATTGTGTTTGTAATATTCGATTGTTTAGTTGCAACTTCATTGGGATTTTTAACTCCATATCTAAATTTTTTATCTCCTACAGCGATGTCAAAACCTTTGAAATCTTCAGAAAAGTATTTTTTAGTATTAGATTTAAAATCTTCATGTTGTTGTTGAGCTGTGTTTTGCTCTTCATTATAGCGATTAAAAAAGTCCATAGCTTTTTGTTGGTCTTGTGTCGTACCAGGTCTCAACTTGATCTCCTCGTAGTATTGACTTTTTAAACCATCTAAATGCTTTCGGGCTTTAGCAACCTCTTCTTTATAAGCGAGTTTTTTCTTACGAATATCTCGCTCCTCATCCACCTCTTCATCAAATGAAAAATTATCTTCAATCATAAAGTTAATTTCACTTGAGTCAAGATGTGATTTGGCTTGTTTGTAATACTCTCGTAAAAGAGTATCATTATCTACATTAGAATAATCTGCATTTAATCTTACATAATCTTCTAATGTTCCACCTGTTTCTTTCATAAAGTCTACGACTTTTTCGATGTTTTCAGGTAGTTTAGCTACTTCTCTTGCCTCTTCAGGTGTAGGAGCAATAACTTTTTCTTCAATTTTTTCACCTAATTGTACTATTTCTTCTTCAATTTTTTTCTCATTAGGTTTTTCTTTTTCAACAACCTCTTGTATTATTGGTTGTTCTTCTTTAGTTTCAGAAACTTCTTTGGGCTCTGATACTGGTTTGTCCATTTGAGGGCTATTTCCGGCTTGTTCTTCCACAGCCACCTTCTTTGTTTCTCCGACTTGAACGGCATCTTTTTCTTGTTTTTTAGTTTTTGATAAATCGACTTTAATAATATCGTTTTTTACCAATTGTTTAGGTTTACTTTTAATTTTAAAAGTACCCTCTTCTTTTACTTGTTCTGACATAATATAATATAATATAAATTAATAAATAGGTTTTATTGTGGTGTAAACTGCTCTAAACCAAACCCGCCTAAGTTATCATTACCAGCTGATTCAAAATCTGTAGGTAATAAATCGTTTTGACGTTGTTCAATCATTTTTGATTGTTGTGTTGCTTGTATTTTAGTTCTTTTATCTTTACGATCTTCTATAAATTGTTCTTTTTCACTTACCCTAGCATTTTTTTGTTGAGCTAATTGAAGTTGATATTGAAACTCTTCAGCCATTAATTGTTTTTTAATTAACGCTTCTTGCTCCATTCTTTGTATTTCAAACTGAGATTTAGCTTGTTCTATTTGTATTTCAGTATTAGCCAAAGCCTCTTGTTTTTGTACTTCATTTAAAGCAGCCTGTTCAGAAGCCTGCATGTTAGCTTGTGATTGAGCTTGTATTTGTTGTTGTTGAGCGGCTTGGTCTTGCTTTTGTTTCTGTATTCTTCTATATTTTAATATTTGATTAGCTAATTGTATATTTTTGACTTCTCTAATATCAATAGCATCTTCAAGATATATTTGACCTGCTTGTAAAGCTACTTGTATATTTTGCTCTAGCATAGCTTTTTCTTCATCATCAGGCTCAAGTTCTAAGTAAATACCAAAATCATATAAATGAAGATTTTTAAGTTCCTCTAAATTTTGTGTATTAGTTAACGAAATACTTTGCATTAATGCTTGTTTAGTTAAATCAAATTCTAAAGCATCAGCAAGTCTTAATGAAATATTTTCACAAGCTCTTAATGTTAAATATAAACTTGCGTCTAATATATGTTTAGTAGCTATATTTGAAGCATTGGCAGCCATTTTTTGCAATCCGACTAAAGCGTTAGGATCAGGTTGACTTCCGTCTCTTGCTTCATTTAATCCAGTTACATCTCTTATCATTTGTAAATAATACTGATATGTAGCTATTAAAGACTGTATTTTAGCATTAGAAGCCGATGTTTGTAATTCTTGTATTGGCACTTTACCTCTATTAGGATCGCCATCTTGTGTCAAGCTTCTACCAACTATACTACCAGTTTGGAAATACATGTTTAAAGCTTCTTGCGGATTATAATTAGTACCATTACCTAGATCAACCTCAGCAAGACCGTCAACATCTACAAACACACCATCTGGAACCATACGTTGAATTACTTGTTGTAGTTTTAATGATGTTAATTGTATCATATCAGCAAAACTTGTACATCTGCTAACTAAAGATTCAATACGACCTTGATATAAATTAGGTGCACATATAACATAATTCATTTTTACTTTAGTTAAATCACTATTAGGTCTTGTCATGTTTTTAGCTAACTTCCATTCTAACATTTGAGGAACACCCATTACTTTTGCTCCACTAAACAAAACTTCTATTGACCTAGAAACTCTATCAAAGTTATCACTTTTTGGAGGATTAAATGTATCAAGTTTTTCTAATGTTTTTTCTAAACCAGAATCTGTTTTTTTAATTTTAAAAACTTGATCAATAAATGTTTTATATTCAAAAAATAATATTTGAACTAAATCATTATCATAATTAGGGTTAGCTATATAACCATCACGACCAGGATACCTAACCATCATTTCCATTTCTTTATCTGTAATATATGGAAACCTTTTTTTTATTTCAGCCAAAGTCATTGACTTTATTTCACCAACGTAATATATATCTTCAAAGTTAGGATCATTAGTGTATGAATAAACAAGATTAGCAGGGTCTACATAATCAACTACAACACCTTCTGATTTATTAAAAGTAGTTTTAACCGCACCAATACCAATTGTAACAACATCTTCTATAACTCTTTTATTTGTTAATTGATATTTATTAAACGCTAACGTATTGTTTATAGCTTCTTCTTCAGCAATTTCTACAGACTGTTTGTAGTTTAATTGCATATGTATTTCTAATTCTTCTTTTGATTGTGGTAAAACTTTAGGATCAGAGTTGTACAAATCAATACCTGTAGTTTCTTTAATTTTATTAAGATAGTCTTGAGCCATCATATCTCTATATATACCACTTACATAATCTGTTCTTTGTTTTAAAGAAAAAGGATCTTGAGCGTAAGCTTTTAAATCATAATTTTTAGCAGCAATACCATTAACAACTATATCTACAAATTTAGGTATAATAGGAATTGGCTTCCAGTCTAAATTTAAATAAGACAAATCACCATTAATAGATAATTCATCTTTATATTTTTGTACATTTTGTTCGCCTCTAGCGTATAATCTTAAATTGTGAAAATTTTGATAACCTGTGTTCCATCTACTACCGTTTACTCTACCACCTCTAAACCATTCATATTCAATAGCTTGACCAACTAGCAAACCATATTCTAAAGATTTCTTTTCCTCCTCAGATACCATCTGACTTGGAAATGCACTATTAATACCAGTGTTTAATTTCATCTATTAATTATTTTTGATTCATTGCCTCTATTGTCATATTTTGAAAAACTCAAATTAACTGGTTGTTTTACAACCTCAGCAACGGGTCTATATTTGTTTTTATTACAAGCCATAATAGCTAAGCCAGAACTAATCGACGCATCATGTTTAGTCCTATTGTTTATATCAAACGCTGCCCAGTCTTCTAATGTTTTTTGTAAATACATTGTGCCATATTGTTCATTGTTGTAACCTACAAAATCTTCAATATAAGCTTCGATAGCAGCAGCATGTGCTTGTTTAACATCTTCACTTGAATTAGGTATACCACCTATTTCTTTTTCTGTTACAGATAATTTATGTGCTGTTTTGTCTGGACGATTCATAGAAAAACCTCTGTAACCTCTACGTTTAAAATGATATAACAACCTTGGTTTATTATTTTCTGCAAGTATTGGCATACCATAAAATGCACAAGCCATAAGTACATCCTCAAAAAATATTTCTGCAGTCTGAGGTCTAGCTATATATTCTAAAAAAAATAAATTAGCAGGAGCATCTTCCATGCTAAACTTAGTTAAACCGTGCAAAGAACCTTTTGATCCTCTACCATCTACTGTTCCTGATATATCATAACTATCACAACCAAAAGCACCCATGTGTTCATTACCAGGATATTTTCTACCGTTTTTAACAATAACTCTATTTTGTTGATTTATATTTGGTACCCAAGAAATTAAAAATCTACCTTGATTACTAGGAACAAACATAACGCTTGTGTCTTGAACACCATCTTGCCATTGAAAATTACCTTTAGTTACAACGTTTGAATGTTTTAAGTCTTCATTATAATCTATTTGTTCGTAAATCTTAGTTAGATTAAATAAAGATTGTTTTGTTTCGTCTCTGAATGCATGTTTTTCTGTACGTGGAAACTGTCTATATAATTCATTAAGTGCATCAGGATCATTCTTAAGACCATCTACTTCATTTTCCCAATGTTCGATAACACCGATTTCAATTGGGTAACCGTCTGGACCTTTTTTTGGTTTTTCTGGCGTCTCGAAGACAGGTAACCCATAAGAATCAATGTATCCTTCGTAGTTCCATTCCATAGGTATGAACAAGCTATATAATCCCGAGCTAGTCTGCCCGTTGCGGTTTCTTCTGGTAACGTCTGAGTCATCATATATTTTTTTATAGTTTCTACCACCTTTATCAAGAGCATTGCTCGTTGATCCCATCATACACTTACCTATAATTCTAGAACCTAATCGTAAACAAGTTTTTGTGACCCTCCAGTTGTTTAATATGTTATCAGGTTTTTCCCATTTACCACTTTCATCATGTACAAGTAGTTTTAATTTTTCACCATCATAACTGTTATCTCCTGTATTTTTCCAGTCAATAGTTGTATCTAATCCTTCAAGCTCTTCTAACTGTTCGTTAGTATCTAATTTTTTTCTTGTAAACCTACTAGCTGGAACCCTGTATGCAAGCTCGGTTTTTGGCCTGTCCATACCATCTTGTATTGGTTTAAAGAAAAATGGGTAGTTAACTGATATGGGTACAATTTTATCGGTAAACATTTTTTTTGCATCAGATCCAGACTTTGATAACACACCGTATCTAGCATCACTAGAGATGGTTGCAAGGTTGACAGTTTCACCAGATGCCATGAATGAAAAACCAGACCGTCTGTTTTTGAGGTAGCACATTCCGTAACATCTTGTATCTGCCTTGCAAGCTTCCCAGAATATATAGAATAATCTGTTTGCTTCTCTAAAATCTGCTTGCCCAACATCAATCTTGGACCACTGCAAGTACATATAATGAGTACCAGTAATATAAGTAGCTTTACCCTTATTAGTGAACCAATAACCTTCGTGGCGCCTGGCAAATTCTCTATCAATGTACGCATACCATTTGTCTTTAAAATCATCCGGATATTGTTTCCAGTCAAATATTGTTTTAATCTTTTTTAATGTCTTAGGGTACTCATGTGGCTTCCACGTATCATGTTCTTTATCAACATCTTTTTCTTTTGGTAATGCTATTTTCAAGTTTTGTATCTCGTATATATCCCCTATTTGACCAGTTTTAGATATAACAATAATATTATATTCTTTATTATAACCATACTTCCACTTTTTAGATTTGTTTAATCTTTTTATTACGTGTGGTTTTATGTGATCAATTATTTGGTATAATGTTTGTTTATACATTATTTAGATCGTCTTTCTGCAAAACCTCCAAAAGCTTCTTTTTTCTTTTCTTCTTTTGGTTTATCGTTTAACATATCTTCTTCTTCTTTAATACGATTAAGTATTTCAAAAGCATCAAATATAGCTAGCTTTTTTGTAGCTGCGGCATTTTTTAATCTATCAGCTGATATATCATCGTCAGAATCAACAATAGCTTCTTTAGCAACCTTTATTAATTCCTCAACTGCTTTGTGCCCAGCTAGGATTATATTCTGTTTCGTTTCCTTGACGTTCATACTTAATTACAATATCATTTGATTTCATACAATATAAGCGCTTGCCATCTACAATAAATTCATACTCACCAAAAGGTTTATAACCTACAACATCTTCCTCGTTTATTTCTAGCGCTTCTAACGCACTATTACCATATTTTAATACACCAATAAGGTTTTGTTCTAAAACGTTATGTATTTCAATTTTATCTTTGAGTGGTGCAACAAAACATCTATCACCAAATGATAACCATTTGTCTTTATTTTTATATAAATAAACTTGATCTTGTTGTACAAAATATAAACCGTCTTTAAAATACGACTTACTGTTTTTTTCTTCACCTCTCATATTATACCATCTTCTAAATACATTATGATGAATCATTATTAAATCACCTTTTTTAACTGGTGTTTTATATGATAAAGGTACTTCTATAACTTTTGCTATATTATTTACAGCTTTAAAAGTTTCGACTTGAGTGTTAATTATAAGGCTTTTGTCACCTACCTTTACTTTATTATTATATCGCTGGCCGTAGGGCTCAACGATAAAATCAAATAAACTTTTCATTAATACTCTAAATCATACTCAACGGATATAGCCATGTTAGAATTAAATTTCTTCCACGGCAATACCTCGTTGTTTTTTTTAATGTAAATGTTATAAGAATTATCTTTTGTATCAAAGAGTATATGAGATATAGTATGACCTCCATATACCGACTGGGTCAAAGAATAATGCATTGCATCGGTTTTATAATCAGAACCAATGCTAATTTTTCTAATAACAGATGACATTACTCTTTCTTGTCTTCTTCTTTTTCGATAGGTTCAAAAGATCCGTCTTCAAGATTAATGTTAATCGATCCGTATTCTTTTTCTAACTCTTTTTTGAAATCTTCAGTTTGTTTGTTGACTTCACCAAATTTTCCTAATACTTGGGCTTTTTGGGCTTCTAAAAATCCAACTTCATTTAACAACTTGTTTAAGTCTTTTTGAAAGCCTTGAATTTTTTTTAGTTGGTCTTCGGTAATCATTTGTTTTGCTTCACTCATTTTATTAAATTTAATTATTTGCCTATTGATTTAAATTTCTCTGCACCTCTTGAACCGAAATAGGCAACATAAACGGTTATTAGAAGTGATTTTAAAAGATCAATCCATCCAGTATCAATACTGAATGCTATATCAAAACCATCTAACAAAATAAAAATAACAAGAGATGTTGTTAAGAATATCAATGTCATTGGTCGTGTGTTTTTAGATAACCAACTATCTGATTTCATATCGCTTTCCCAACGTTTTGAAATTTCTTGTAGTTCAGTCATGTCTTGCTCTAATAATTTAAGAGCTATTTCTTTGTCTTGTGGTGGTAAGTCTTCATCCTTATGTATAAGGTTTTTAACCATACCTAGTGCACCTTGATCAGGCAATATATCTCCTATTACATTTATAATACCTGATTTACCTAGTAAGAATTTTCCTACCTTAGTATCTTTAAATTTTTTTTTAGGTTTAGACATAATTATCCTGCTTTATAAGCTTCTATCTCCCAAGGTAAATTCTTGTTTGATTCGTTAAACTCTTTTCTTAAAAATTTTTTACCTTTAAAATAAACAGCTTTATCATCATAATCTAATTCACCTGACTTCATTTGTTCAATGTGAACATTTTCATGATTAATAGTATCTTCTATTTGTTTTGGATCTGTTAAATCTTTATTTATTAAAATATTTCCTCGTTTATCAGCCCTACCCATAACGTTTTCTTCCATAGGCATATTAACTATTGGAGTAGCATGTTTTGTAAAAGGTGATTTTAATTTAAAACTCATTTTCCAGGAAACATTTTATTTAATACGTTTTTACGTTTTTCACAGCCACAGGGTATATTTAAACCCTGTGAAACTGTGTCAACGATTTTTTTGATACCAGTGGCCTTAGTGAAGGACTCTATTTTATCACCTAAACCAGGTTTCATACTTATGATATTACTAATTGAGTAAATGTTACAAAAGTAAGAGCTTGTCCAGTTGCACTAACTGTTGCTGGAATACCACCTACTTTAGATACACCATTTCCTGGAGAACCAGTCCATCCTTCAAGAAGAGAATCTAGTACTGAAAAACCAGCAGCTGCTGTAGTGTGAGTAAGTTGAAACTCAATACCATCTGAACATAAGATATGAGTTAATGTTGTTGGATTTGTTTGTGGAGCTCCAACTGTACCTTGTTGAATAGAGATAATACTCTCTTTTGAAATTACAACTTTGTTTGTAATTGAAGTTGCTCCTGTTCCACCCGTGATAGGGATTTCTAAATAACCTGCCATAATAATTGTTTTTGTTTTGTTAATAATTAATTGTTAATTGGTATATTCTTAATGGTTTTATTGGTTTTACTTTTTGTATTTTTTACCAACTTCTTTTTTATTTCTTGAAGCTAAAACTTTTCCAGATCCGCTGCCGATAATTCTTACCGCTTTTCCTTTAGCCGGTCCTTTTTTATGACCATATTTTTTCATACCTTCAGCTTCTTTTTTTTCTTTATCATCTTGAAAGATTTTCTTTTTGTCGTTTTTTATTTGAATTCTTTCCTCAGCCATGTCTTTATCGTAATCAGCTTTTTTAGGTCCTTTTTTGTGTCCGTATTTTCCTGGTGAAGATTTTTTTAAATCTCCACTACCTTTTCCGTCTACAGCATAATCTGGAACCATTTTTCCATCTGGTCCTTTTACCATTGTTTTAGCTTTTTCAGGGCCCATATGTTTACCATGTTTTCCAGCACCTTGCTCAGCCATACTAGCGTGTGCGGCTTTTCTTTGATCGTTTGTTTTGTATTTAGCCATACCTACAGGTTCCCCAGCCATATATTTCATCATACCTTTTCCTACGACTTTATTATTCATACTGCCATAAGTGCCAGGTCCTGGCATACCACCTGGATAAGACATTAAATCTTTAGCTTTTCCACTCATTTTTGGTTGATCATATTTTGCACCACCAAGATGGTTTGGCCCTATCTTAGGATGTTTTGTTATTCCTTTTGTTCCCATAATAATTTATTTTTTTTGTTTTATTTTTTGGATTTACATCCGAAGTTTTTAGCGTAGTTAGCCATTTTGACCACCGCTGGTGAATATTCTTTTTGTTTTGACATTACAGCACTAGCAGCAGAACAAGCATCTTTAAAACCGTTCTTTTTAGCCCAAGCTGTAAATTTACCTTTATTGCTTTCCTTTATTTCAGGAAATTTTTTTAATAATGGGGATTGTATATAAGCCATGATATTAATGTAATGCGATTAAATTTGCGGCTGTTATACCTCCTGCTACTGCAGTTACCTGAACAACTGAAACTGGCAACACAAACCCTTGAGCAGGATTTGTAAATGTCATTGTTTGGTTATCAACAGTTAAAACAGACACACTAGGTAATACACTAAATGAAAAGGTTAAAACTGAATCGTTAGCTATAAGAGCAGCTAAATTAGCTACTAATGTTAGTTGGTTAGCAGTATTTACTACATCAACAACTCCAACTAAAACACCATCATCATAAACATTCATTCCTGACTGAATATATGGATTAGAAACTTTATAAGTTACAACTTTTTGAGCAGCAGCTGATAGATTTGCTGTTGCACTAGTTACTGATCCAAAACTGTTACCTTGTTCTGGTGAAATACCTACATATAAACTATATTCTTTCCAACTATTCTGATTTACATTAAAAAATGTTAATGCTTGACCAGCATTCATTTGAATAGGTTTACTTAATGTCACGGTAGTGTTAGTTGCATGTACAACTTGCTCAACTATAAGATTATCATTTATAGTTATTGGGCTAGGAGCCACTGTAGGTCCTGTGATATACATACCTCTTTTTATAGAAGCATTAAGTGTTAATACTATGGTTACAGATGTAGCCGCGTTAGTAACTGATGTTGCTGTTGTTGATTCTGTTATTTTAACTGTACCATCTATTAATTGCGTAGCACTTACAATAGGTGTAACACCTCCTTTAAATGCTTCTGTGTAATAATTTCTAATCATTTTTTATTTTTTTTTATTTTTATTTTTATTACAAAAATTTCTAGCAGCTTCAACACTACCAAATCCCCATTTTTTTAAAGCCATAGCTTTTCTAGTTGGTTCTCCATTTGCACCTTTCATTGCTCCTTTCATACCAGCAAATCTACAAGCAAATGAAACTCTACGTGAACCCGTGCCAGATGTTTGTCTACTACCTAACTTTTTACCAGTTTCGGATGTATAATCTTTACGCATTTTTCTGTTTTGTTTTTCGTAAGCTTTTTCTTTTATAGCTGGTCCTTTACTTGCCATTATATTACTTTATATTTTGTTTTACTATTTTCTTTGTAAGCTTGTAAACATCGTCTTCTATTAACGTCTTCTGAAACATAACTTACATGCACCCAGTCTGGATTATTTTCTGTTCCAAACTCCCAAATCATCTGATCATAATCTAAATTATTTTTAATATACTCATACATTTCTGCATTAGTTTTATGACCGTATTTATCATCTATGTCAATTGCACATCCTATACAGTGTTGTGAAGATGTACTTCCGCCAATAGCAGAATTTAATTTGGGTGAGCGATAGAAACTATTAATAGCGATTGGACCACCTACAAATTTACGTAATGGTTCAAACACTTTTTCAGCAATAGTTTTCATGTTAATCAAATCTAAATCACGAGGTGTATTATCAATATTTAACCTAGTGGCTGTGTTAGATTTAACACCTTCTTTAAGCGAGATGTGTTCACTTATTCTATCACTCATTTTAGTGAGTTTTTACTTTGCTAAAGAACTGATTGGTCCTGCTTTATAAGGTACATCAGCTTTCATAACCTCCATACAGTTGTCACCATATCTTGAATTACCTTTTACAAGCGTTCTACCTTCTTTTGCTAGACCTGAGTCCCATATAGCATTTTGTCCGTTTTGTCCTGGTTTTTTTATCATAATATTTATATTTTATCAGAGTACAAGCTGTTAACACCTTGTTCATCTATATTCGGTGATGTTGGTACAGCCATTGGAGGATTCATGGCTGGCAATATACCTACTTTATCTAAACCATCTGGTTGAGCAACTGTTCTACCACCTCTATCTACAGATAAAGGATCAGTTAATGTTTTAAAATCATCAACTTGATTTTTACCCATAAAGCTTGGTGTAGGATCAGAAGATACTCCTCCTACTTCAGGCGGTTTATCATAAACAGGTTTTTCTTTTTCAGAAGAATGAGTGTGACCAGGTTTAGATGTATCTTTTCTGGCATCCATAGCTTTTTTAATTAACTTGTTACCTACATTATAAAGTAATCCCATTATTTTAGTTTAGCTTTAAGCTTTTCAATTTTTTTTTGAATAATTTTGTTGTAAGAAGATTCTTTTTTTACAACTTCTTTTTCTTTTTTTCCCATGATTATCTGTTTTTATCTTTATTAACGTGGTTTATAGACGTAATCATAACTTTGTCTATATAGGTTTTACCTTTCATTATTTTATTTCTAGCGGTAGAAGTTGGTATATCTTCTTTACCAAGCATGATACGGTACATGCGACTTATTAGTTGCTTACACTTAAAGGAAACTTTATAAATATTATACTTTTGTGTTGTGCGGTTGTGTTTTCTCCAAACCGTTATCCAACCTTCTTTAAGTAATCTGTTCCAGCGTCTGTTATCCCAACTATAAGAATATGTACCGATTTTAAAATCTTCTCTAGTAAAAAGATCCATGCAATCGAAATAAATTAGTAATTCTAAATCAGCATCGTTTAAATCATTATTCTTACAAGCCCATTTTCTTATGATCCTGTAATGTTTTAAAATATTTTGATCTCGAATATCACTTGGTTCTAATCTCATAACACAACAACTACGTGTGCTATGTTAACAACTTGATATATTTCTTTTTTAATTTCTATTTGATGCGCGTTGTTTTTATCAAAATAAATAATATCATTTTCTTTAATTTCTACAACACTAGAGCCTACTGATAATACAGTGCCCTCAGCATATCTTATATCTTCTCGTTGTTTTTCTGCTAAAAACAAACCGCCTTTGGTTTCAGAGACGCCTTGTTTTGTCATGTCTACTATTAAATTATTACCTATTGCTTTCATTAATTCTAAGATTATTGATTACACAATCGGTTGATAAAATAGTTCTAGCCACAGAGCTAGCATTTTTTAATGCACTTTTTGTGACGAGTAAAGGATCAATAATCCCTGACTCAATCATATTTACCATATTTCCTGTAACAACGTTTAGACCTTTACCTTCTTGATTAAAAAACTTTTCATTTTTAATACCAGCATTAGCAAGTATTGTATTGAAAGGGGATTTAATAGCTCTTAAAAGTATTTTTTCTAAAGAGTTTGAAGTATCTATTTCTTGTGATGCATTTAATAAAGCAATACCACCACCAGGTACAATACCTTCTTTTATAGCAGCTTTAGTAGCACAGATAGCATCTTCAACTCTATCACGTTTTTCTTTTAATTCAACCTCGGAATTAGCACCAACCTTTACAATAGCAACTTTACCTGATAATCTAGCTAATCTTTTTTCATTATTAATTATAATACCTGGGTGTTTAGCTGTTTTAAGTTTAGCTTTTATATCTTCAATTAAATCTTTCACTTCTTCATTTACCTCGTGAACTTGTAATATGGTTTCATGCTCACTAGTTATTGTTTTCTTACATTCACCAAGTTGCTCAGGTTGTATTAAATCAATATCATCTCCAAGATCTTCATTAATAACCGTAGCACCTGTAAGTAACGCTAAATCTTCTAGTGTTTCTTTTTTATTCACACCGTAGATAGGTGCATCGATAACATTTACTTTAATATTACCTTTTATTTTGTTCATTGCCAAAGCTGACATAACTTGTTGATCAATATCAGCAATAATAAGTAATGATCTTTTATTCTTTATAGCATACTCTAAAACACTTTGTATTTTTCTTACGTTTTCAACCTCTGACTCTACGATTAAAACTAAAGGTTTATCTAGTTCAGCTGTTTTAGTATCTTGATTAGTTACAAAATGTATATTTTTTAATCCTCTATCATATTGTACGCCATCAATAGTTTCAAAATTAGTTTCTGGTAAATCAGAAACCTCTAGCATCACTACACCTGTTTGATCAACTGATCTAAAAGCATCTGCAATAATTTTACCAAGCATGGGATCATTATTTGTAGATATTGTAGCAACTTGATCTATCATATCACCATCTACTGGTGTTACTATAGAATCTAAGTAATCAACTACTTTGTTTGTAGCTGTGAGTATGCTTTCTTTTACTTCTCTTGAGTTTTCTTTTGTTATTACTTTGTATGCTTCTTCTAATATAGCATGAGCCAATACAGTTGCTGTAGTGGTTCCATCACCTGCTTCACTAACAGTTTTCTTTGCGGCTTGTTTAAGTAATGTTGCTCCCATGTTTTCAACAGGATCAAGAAGTGTAATAGCTTCAGCTACAGTTACACCATCTTTTGTAATAATAGGTTGACCAGTACTATCTTCTAACATAACACATTTGCCACTAGCTCCTAGTGTGGAGCTAACGGCTTGTGTAAGTTTTGTAATACCAGCAAACACATTGTTTTTAGCATCCGAACCAAAGTTCAGATTTTTTACAATTGCATTTGACATAATTTAATTTAATTTGATTTGATTGATTAATATTATTTAAACGTCTTAACTACTTTAGGTCCTTTTAAGAAATCTACTTTCTTACTGTAGTGATCAACACTACCATCAATAGCAATTTCAGCGGCTTCCATAGTTTCACGTCTTGTTACGTCTATCCATTTTTCGCAACACGGATCTTTTTTAGGATCACACGTGCAATTTGGGTCTTTGTACTCGGTTTGAAAATAACCATTAGGTAACTGAACAATTCTCCAGTTTTTCTTTTCAGCTAAGTGCTTCCAATATTTAATAGTTTCTTCGGTAATCTGTGGTTGTTGTGGTTGGCCCATACTTGAGCTCAACGAATAAAAATAAGTCATTGTTTTTGGGTTTTAAGGGTTAAACATTATTTTATAGGTTTATGTCACTACCACAGTGACATAGGTTTAGTTATACTATCACTTGTTTTTTTACAAACTTACACTATTCTTCCACAGGTGGTACCGGTGGTGCGGGTGGAGTTTGCCACGTAAAGTATAAATTTTCATTAACAGGTGTAATTTCTTTTTGAATAGTAGCTTCAATACTGGATTGCATAGATGATACGTCTAATACTCCTTCAAGCCATCCAATTACTACGTTTTCAAAAGCTTCAGTGTCTGCGTAAGGCACAAAAGGATCTCCTTTTACATAAGTAAAACTTTGAGCACCTATTGAGCTTGCTGAGTAAATTTTTCCACTAACATCTTCTGATCCAGAATATGTCCAGTGTACTGTAAAAATCACATTGTCTTCGCCTTCAGCTTGGATATGTGCATTCATTTGGTTAATTGTCCATTTGTAAGTTATTGCCATTTTTATTTGTTTTTTAATAATTCAATTTCTGCTTTTAGCTCTTGTATTGACTTAACTAATAATGGTACTATTTTAGAATAATCAACACCTTGCATTTCTTCTGCATCTTTTTTTCCTGAAACTGCATCTGGTAAAACTTCTTGAAGTTCGTGAGCCATAACTCCATAACTTCTGCTTTCGTCTGTTTTCCATTTAAAGTCATAAACAGGTATTTTAGAAACTTTATCAAGTCCATTAAAATCTTGTAAATCTTCTTTTAATCTATAATCTGAAGATGTGTTAAAAGCAGTTGTTGTTCCTGATACAGAAATAGAACCTGCACCTGCTTGGTCATTAGTAAATAGCATAACATTACCATCTGTTCCCTTTCTATTTAACCCAACACAATAATCATTGTTTTGAGTAAACCAAGAAGCACCATCATTGTTTAACCACAATCCTACATCATCATTATTTAATGCATCTTTACCAATTAAAACATCCCCCCCACTTGTAATCCTCATTTTTTCTGAAAATGTTCCTGCATTATCAGTTTTAAATATTAAATTTCTTGATATTCCAGAAGCTTCTAATATTACATCATCACTTCCGTCAGTAACTATAGCACCAATTCTAGTTCCAGATGAATTAAAAAAATCTAAATTATTTCCAGTTGAACCTGCTTTTAAACTTAAATTAGTATATCCTGAAAATGAACTAGGCGAATCAGTTCCGATCCCGACATTGCCACCGTTTGGATTTAATAATAGATTATAATTTGTAGCGTGATTACTTTTATCTTGTGCTTGTATCCAACTACCAAAAGGGCTTACGTTTTGAACTCCCATCATTAATCCGTGTGAAGCACCTGTACCATATAAACTTAAAAAACCTGTTGAAGTACTTCCTGAAGTTGCAGGGTTTCCTTGTGTTCCTGCTATTCTTAATTTTACATTTGGATCAGTTGTCCCGATCCCGACATTGCCGTTATTTAATATTTTTACTTTTGCACCAGCTGATGTATTGAAAGAAAATGTTTCTCTTGAAAAAAATGTAGAATTGCCAAACAAAGGATTAGTATATATATTAAGGTCTAAATTACTACCATTATACACTTGATAACCTGCTGTTATATCTCCCGAACTTGCGTTATATATTCTAACATAAGTATCACTTGCCGCACCAGTTCCAATGTTTATGTTTCCAGAACTGTCTATACGCATTCTTTCTGCATTGTTAACAATCATTCTCATATAATTTGAGTTATGATTATATTCTAACGAACCTATTGAGGTATTTGCAGCATCACCAAATCTTATAGAAGCAGCAGCAGTTGACATTAAAGTTATTCCTGATTCACTTGCGCCTTTGTCAATAACTAAATCATCTGCATTTACAGCAGGTGTTCCAGTTGTTGAAGTTCCTATTTTTACATTTCCTGCAAAAGTTGCATTTTGGGAAGAATCAAAAGACAAAGCTGCTGTAGTTGAACTTCCATTATAATGATCGCAAATAAAGTTATTACTTGCATCTCGTTTCCATCTCCAATAGTCATTATTTGCACTATTAGTCCAGTATATTTCTGCATCATCTACTTTAATTTGCATGTAGTTTGACAATTCTATACCTGAACCATTAATTGTTCCTGCAAAAGTTGAGTTTCCTGAACTGTCTATTCTTAATCTTTCAACAGGTGCAGAATTATCTGAAGTAGCAAAAGTTAGTTCACCTTTATTGCTTGAACCTGTTTTTTCACCTGCTATATATGCTAAAACATCATTTGTTTGTGAGTTTGCAGCAGCAGTATTTGCAAAGTTAATTTTACCAAATGGCAAATTATCTGAAGCTAAAATTCCACCAATTCTTAATTCTCCTGCAACATCTGAAGTAGTTTTAATAATATCTACATTTCCTGAAAAAGTTGCGTTTCCTAAACTGTTTATAACTAATCTATCTCCTACACCATTTTTATTAATTCTAAAAGAATCTGTACTATCACTTCGTAATCTATAAATAGAACCACCTGACGAATTTAAAGCTATTTCAGCAGAAGCATTTAATACTTCAATTGGATAATTAGGATCCGTTGTTCCTACGCCCACATATCCTGTTGTTTGCTCTACAACGAATTTTCCATTTATATTTGATAAATTTGCCATTTATTTGTTTTTCAATAATTCTATTTCTGCTTTTAGTTCTTGTATTGCACCTACTAATAGTGGTACTAGTTTTGATTGGTCAATACCTTGATATTGTGGATTACCTTCTTCATCTACCGCATCTTTTTCTCCTGTAATAGCTTCAGGCACTATCTCTTGTACTTCGTGAGCTAAAAACCCATCTACTGTTTTGTCTGCATCTGCTATAAAATTAAATCGACTTGGTTTTAATTGACTTATTCTATCTAAAGCTCCAGTCATTGAAACTACATTTTCTTTTAACCTATAATCAGAAGAAGTATTAAATGCGACACCTGTTGTACCAGCTTGTGCAACTCCTCCAATTTGTGTTCCATCATAATAACAAGCTAAGAAATCAGCACCACTTGCAGAACCTGTTTTATGACCTACTTTTATATACGTATTTACATCTTTAATTTCTTGAAAATAAATTGAACCATTTTGTACACTATTAGTTGTAGTTCCAAAACCAAACTCCCCCGCACTTGTAATACGCATTTTTTCATCAGCAGAACTTAACTGAGTACCATCATCAGCAAATCTAGTCATGAATACTAAATCCATTTTACCAGGCCCATTTATAGCTTCTACACCAATTGCAGCTCTACCTCTTGCAATAGCGCTAGAACTTGTATACCCAGTAAAACTTATACCCTGATAATCTCCAGCTGCCATGTCTGTTTGAGTACCTATAATTAAACCTGTATTTTGTATTTCTCCTTGCGAAGATTTACCACCTCTTAAATATGCACTAGGTGCTGCATCACTATTTGATTTTACATCTAATTTAAACTCAGGCGTAGTCGTCCCGATACCGACGTTTCCAGTTAAAAAATTAAATTCTGATGCCGCAAATTGTAAACCTATATTAGCTGACCGTGCATTATTTAAAGCTGATAATCTTAATTCACCACCTGTTTCTTCGACTTCAAAATTATGATCTGTACTTGTTCTAACAACTAATTTACCTGTAGGCGAATCCGTGCCAATTCCGACGTTGCCGCCTAAAGGATTTATTGAAAAATTTCTTGATACGTTTCCAGCAAACCTTGTTTGCATCCAGCCATTATATGGCGATGCATTATTTAATCCAAAAGCAAATTCTAAATCTTCATTTTTAAATATTTGACCAGCAGCAGCACCCATAGTAAGTGAAGGTGCCGTGGTAGATGGCGCATGAACATCTAATGTGGCATCAGGCGAATTCGTTCCGATCCCGACTGAACCATTAGGAACTACAACACTTCCACTAGTATTTAAAACAGTATTTGAACCTAAACTATCTAAAGTTATAACTGCACCTGTAGTCATA
>Ga0209634_1001185_pt1 | contig 19424 bp, 14 predicted proteins | sample LinPmetageLP40_FD_184043 | JGI IMG/M metagenome (GOLD analysis project Ga0209634, IMG submission 184043) | Marine viral communities from the Pacific Ocean - LP-40 (SPAdes) (version 2) | ecosystem: Environmental > Aquatic > Marine > Oceanic | place: Pacific Ocean | collected 2010-08-26 | reverse complement strand
GTTCATATTCCTTCTAACGTTTCTATTAATATAGGTAAAGATCAACTAGAAAAAGCTCGCAAACATTATTCTTGGGATGATGTAGCTAAAGTTTGGTCAGAATATTTAGACACTATTAATGTTCAAAACTGTGAAACAAAATGGGATAACTGTAATAGTTACCGTTCTGTTCAATATATAGATCAATCTGCTTTATCAAAAGATGTTAGTGTTTATGAAAACATATTTAAGTATCAAAATTTATTAAAAACTATAAATTTAAATATTAGCGATCATATGATGCTGAAGATGATTAGTGATGCTGAAAGGGGTTATACATTTGAAGGACCAAATATTAAAAATTATAACATAGAAAATTTACTTAACTTTATAAATAAAAGAATAGACTTATTCAATAAAAACCATATAGCTATACAAAATCCAGAGTCTTTGCATGCAGAAGATTATATAACGTACGCTAATCAGGAGCTTCAATGAATATACAATATATTGGCCCATATAGACAAACCGATGGGTGGGGACTAGCAGCAAAAGATTATCTAAAAGCCTTAATGACCATACCTGATGTGCATGTTTCTTGCTTTTATAGTGTAACTAACGCGTCATCTATGACAAATGATATAGAAGAAAAAATAAAGATTGCAGAAGCAACACACATAAAAGATCCTGATATTATTATACAAAAAGCAATGCTTGAAGGCTGTGTCCCACACTCTATGCCAGATGCAAAAAATTTGCTACTAACGGTTTTTGAGAATTATAATATAAAAACATCTTTGAATAAAATGTATAGTTATTTTGATGGAATTTTAGTTCCTTGTAAAATGAATAAACGAGCAGTATCAGAATATAATCCTAATACGTTTACAATCAGTCAGCCTGTAGATACCGATCATATTTTCAAAAATTCAGAATCTAAGCTAGAATTAGGAGGACTTACAGACACATATAAATTCTATGTTATAGCAGAAGATAATGAAAGAAAAAACATTCAAGATACTATTTTAGCATTTTTAATGGAATTTGACCCTATGGTAGATAAAGTAGAATTAATTATAAAATCATCAATTCCTCAAGAATTACTGAATAGTCAGATCAAAGAAATGAAAGAAGTTATAAAGTATAAAAGTTTTACTTCTGAAAATTATATTAGAAGTATACCTGAAAGACTTACCGACGATCAAATGGTAGCATTACACAATAGTTGCGATTGTTTTATAAGCACATCACATGGTGAGGCTTTTTGTAGAGGTGCTGCTGAAGCGTTGTGTTGCAGTAACCGAATTATTATTCATGATAATATTGGCATAATAGATTATGTTCATGAAGAAGATTTCGAGCAGATAGAAATTAATTTGGAGCCAGTGTTTCTTGCACATAGTTATAAATCTTTACAGAGTCTAGATATCTATTCATCAGAAGAATTATGGGCAAATACCAGTCTTAAGAGTATTAAACAAAAAATGAGAAAAGCGTATGAGGAAAGTCTAGGAGTAGATAAAGATAAGTACTTAGAAGAGTTCAGCTATGTAAATATAGGGAAAAAAATATGTCTCAGTTTCACATAAGAAATGCTCTACATAGATTATATAGTAATAACCAAAATTATTTGTTGCTTTCAGATAATATTGAAAATATTCTATTCCAAACATTAAGTACAAATATGGATGTTAATTTTATTACTACCGTACCAGTTAATACCAATAATAAGAATATTATTTTTACCTCTGACCATTATTTGTTCCCCTACGCTGGCATAATTAGCGATAAGATAAATAGTAATCTTATGCGTATATCTCAGACTTATAATTTACCTGTATATGGCATAGTATCTAATAAAATAGTAAAAGAGCATATAAACATACTAAATAATTTTCACAAGCTACACCTTATAACAAGTTTGGAAACAGAATTTGAACACCCTAGAATTAGAAAAACGAATAAGTTCTGCACCTTAAATAGATCTAATAAAAAACCAAGTAAAAATATTGTAGTTCTATCTTATGCTGCTCAAAATACAGAATCTTTAACGGCAGTAATAGAAGCTTTGGATAAAAACAAGATCCCTTACGACGAGATAAAAGAAAATCCATTATCTTTAGAGTATTTATACTTAACTCTAGAAAATTATAAAATATGCGTAGACGTATCAGAACATTCTATATTAGAACCTATTTTGAGCACCAAAACCAATACGCTCTATATACATTCTAACGAAAATCTAAAAGAGCATATCTTTGTAGATAATACTTCTGATTTACTAAAAAGTCTAGAGATTGAATGGAATATGACAAATTTTGATCAATTAAACTCAAATATTGACAAACAACTTAGTTCTGAATATTTTAATGAAATAAAGACAATAATTACAGGCAGGAAAATACATGCTTAAAAATAAAAATTTTAATATTTATGTAAGTGAAGATGACATAGTATGTAATTTTACACCTATTAGTGTTCACGAAATAGATAATATATCCAACGGATCTGCATCTAACATAGTGTGTGTATTACTAGATAAAATTGCTTATAATGAAAAACAAAATTTCATTCATATACTTTTAAATAAATTAACTCGTGGAGGAAAATTAATTCTTAAGTTTATAGATTTTGATATTTTTAAAATCAAGATGTATAAAGGAGATATTGATAAGGTCTCTTTTAATGAAATGATATCTACTATTGATACATTATGGACGCTAGAAGACTTAGATAAACTAGTTAATGCATTAAATGGATTTAATATTTTAGAAGTATTTCCAGAACCCGATAAAGGTAAAGCTTTTTTAAATGTTACAATAGAAAGATTCCCTAATGAGTAAAAAGATCAATACTAAATGTGAAAAATGTTATTTCCCAAAATATGAAGGAAAGACACAAGTAGGATGTCAGATGGGAGTTGATACAGTAGTAGAATCTCTTATTCCAATATATTCAGATAGTACGATTGATAAATCTAATGATAACTGGACAATTAATAATTTTTACTGTCCTTACGCAAGAACTAAAGAATGGGCAAAGATAATTGAGAAGGATCTTGCAAATAAAGTCATAGAAGAAAGTAATGTAGATACGGGATTATACATTTATTTTAATAAAGATAATTTGTCGACTTTAACCGAAACAGCAGAAAACATTAATAAATGCTTAGCTCAACCAAAATGTGTTTATTTTATTACCAATAAAATAGATCAAAAAGAAGTATCTGGTTGCATTAAAGTCCTAGAGAACAAATCTTTAAAATTTAAATGGAAAGTATTTAATACTATTATTGATGGCAATAGTACCGACTGTATAAATTTAATTTTACAAACAAATGATAAACATCAAGTTTTTATATTAAAAGACAATCAATCAGAATATACTAATATCTATGAAGAAATAGACACCTGTGAACAAATACTAAAAATGACACTTAATAAAAAAATTATTCTTACAAAGAATATGCAAATAAAAGAACAGGATAATTTTGAAACTTTATGTATACCTGTAAGTTTATGGCATGTCTCACAAAGAAATATTTATGCGTGTATAGACACCATCCGTAAAGATCTCGAAAACGTAGAAGATTTCTATAATATAGAATTAACCAATGTATGATCAATATTATTTTATGCAACTCCCTAATGAGTAAAGGGATAAAATGCATAGGCCCTAAAGCTCTACTGAATATCAACAACAAACCATTAATAATACATCAGATAAAATCCATACAAAAGTCATTCAGTCACAAAAGATATAGACTGCACATAGTTTTAGGATATCAGCGAGATAAAGTTAAAAAAATCTTACATAAATATGATTTGTTAAATAAAAAAAATATCTTAATTAAAGAAGACAAAAACTATAACGATTGTTCTCAAACCAAAATTATCACAGATATACTCTTGACTTTACAAAAAGAACATGCTATAGTAATAAATGAAGGATGTATTTTTTCTAATATATCCATACCTAGAGCTACTAGCATATACAATATAGGAAAGATAAAAAAGGGCTTCGATATAGGATGCAACATAAGAAAAGAGCAAGTTGAGTATCTATGTTACGATATTCCTAATATATGGTCCGGAATAACGTTCTTGCATAAAAATGACATTGAGCAAATACAAAATGTAACGCTGCAATATTTAAAAAATAAAATTAATTATATATTTTTGTTTGAATATATAAACAGTCTAATAGAATTAGGAATAAAGTTTGAGGCGGTCAAAATGAGATATAACGGAATTAAGGATGCTGCACTTACTTACAGAGGTAAACAATGATATATATTAATCGGAATATGGATAGAGGAGCATTCTTATTTGGCAAGATATTAGGTAATAGGACTGAATTACCTATACAGTATTTTAATGTTGATGATATATATAATTTTATCAATCTCGATGTATTTATAATTATCGACGCAAAACATACAGAAAATAAACATCTTAATGCCTTAATACAAGAATTAAAAGAAACTGATACTAATATTAAATGTAAAATTTTATTATTAGGCTCCAATCGTAATCTTCAAATTCACAATATTTATGAGATATCTGAATATCTATTAGTAGACGAAACCAATCATTTTATAGAAAGTAGCTCTCCAGATTTCATATTAATACATCTGCAGAAAAGTACGGAAGAACATCTAAGAAAAATAGAAGGTATACTATACCCTAAAAATAAAGAAATTCCAGTCAAAATTATTAACAATGAAGAATTCTCGCACTGTCAGAACTTAGGTCTATGTACTGAAGAACTTATACTTGAATTAATACAAGAGTGTAAATATTATATAAATATTAATGATATGTATTTGTATGATGCTATCAATGCAAATAAAAATATTGTAGATATAAATAAATTACCAAACAGGAGTTTATCAGTATCTAATCTAGATCAAAACACAATAAATAAAAAAGAATACATAAACAACACAGAACATTTAAGGATATCTAATATTATAGATAAAATTATATGAAAAACAAAATTAATTTTTTTAAAATTAACACACTGATTAGCGATACAGATTTCGTAAAGACAATTAATGAAATTGCTAAAAAAGATGGAGTTTGTACTCTTTATACTAATATGTATGAAATAAATAAATTAAATAAGAATTTTACTATAGTCCCTATTCAATATGCTAAATACTCTAAAGGTATTATGTTTTGTTGGGATATTCTTTCTGTAGATTTAGCTCTACAGTTTCCTGGACCCTCAACAATATTATTTTATATGTCAGAGCTTTATTGGATGGAAAATCCTAATAATCATTACAAAATGTGGGGTAAAATTTTTAATTCTAAAAAAGTTAATATATTAGTTAATAATCAAGACTATCAAGATATTTTAAAGCTATCTTGGCAAACAAACAGTAATTTAGTAAAATCTCCGGAGGATGTATATAATGCTATATCAGAATATGACAGACGAACATAAAAGAAAAACAATTGCTGATTTATATCTAAAAAAGAAAATAAGCTTTGCGGATATAGCAAAAAAACTAGGAACATACTCTAATAAAGTTCTAAGAGATGCAAAGAAATTTGGTATTGATAGTAGAACAAAAAGCGAAGCTCAGTCGAATGCGTTAGAAACAGGCAAGCATTCTCACCCAACAAAAGGAACACATAGATCAGAGGAAACTAAAGACAAAATAGGTAAATCTGTTATGCAATCATGGGATGAAATTGACGACAAAGAATTAAATAAAAGGAAAAGAAATGCAAAAAAAAGATGGGATAGTTTATCTGATGATGTTAAAAAACAAAGATTAGAATTGGCAACCAAAGCCGTAAGAAACAGCAGTAAAGTAGGATCCAAACTTGAGCATTATATGCTAAAATCCTTAGTTAAAGATGGATATAAGGTTGATTTTCATAAAGAGCAAATCCTATCAAATACTAAGTTGCAAATTGATTTGTTTCTGCCTACTATGAATGTAGCAATAGAAATTGACGGACCTTCTCATTTTGAACCCGTATGGGGAGAAGAGGCGTTAGCAAAAAATAAAAAATATGATCAGAAAAAAACTGGTCTTATTATAGGAAAAGGATTGAAACTAATAAGAATAAAGCAAACTAGAGACTTTTCAAAATCTAGAGCTTCTGTATTATATAGCAAATTAGTAAATTCTTTAGAAGAGATTCAAAATTCTAGTAAGAAATCCATAGAAATAGAGGACTGAGATGCCAAGGAAAAAGGTTGAAGAAAAAGTTGAAGAAAAAGAAGATAATGTTACGCCTAATGATTTAGGGTGGACACAATATGTTTTAGAATTACTTTCAGACGATGAGAAAATTAAGGGTAATCCTACAACAGACGGTTTACGCAGAGTTTTTGAAATAGCTTTGAATTGTACTATGATAGATTCTACGTCAGAAGTATGCCAATCTCCTGATCCTAATAATGGTAATAGGGCTACTGTGGTCCATTCTCTCAGCTATATTTTAAATGATAGTAACTTACCTCAAGAAATTAAATCAAGAACCGTAAATGGGGCAGCAGACGTCTATTGGGGTAACTGTGATAAGATTTTTAGAAATCATCCAGTAGCTGTAGCTGAAACTAGAGCAGAAGGCCGAGCTTTAAGAAGAGGCTTAAAATTAAGAAAAGTTGTTGCCGCTGAAGAATTAGCGGGTGAAATAGAACATGATTTAGATGGCACTAATGCTTCCAAAATAGGATTAAATCAGATTAACTTTATAGATACATTAGGTAAGAGACTAGATATAAATATAACTAAATTATTAGAAAAAAATAATCTGGAATCAAAAAATATTTATGCAATTGAACACTCGGATGGGGTAGAGATCATTAGGGCATTGTCTAAATATCAGCAAAACCTTGACGATATTCCTCAAGATATTTTAAGTTACACTTCAGACTGGAGATAGAAATGAAAGTAAATTACAGAGTAAATAGTAAATTATCATTTGAAATAGAAGCAGAAGGGCAGAAGGAATTATTTAAGTCTGTCGCAAATGTTCAAGAAATTTTTGGCGAAGAATCTTGCGGAGCATGTAAGAGCGAAAGCTTAAGATTTTGTGTTCGCAATGTAGATTCAAATGATTACTATGAATTAAGGTGTCTGGCCTGCGGAGCAATACTGCCGTTTGGACAGCACAAAAAAGGTGGAACTCTGTTCCCTAAAAGAAAAGACGAAAACAATAATTGGCTCCCAGATAGAGGTTGGTATAAATGGAACGCAGACAAGAAGAAACAGCAAAGCAAAACATAACTCCTCCCCCAGTACCATTAGTGTGCGGGAATGGCAAACAACCAAAAAGAACAATGGACTATAGAAGTATGATCTGTAGTTCGTTGTTTCATTTTTTAACTTTGATTATAATTGCCAATATCTATATAAATATTCCAGAAAAACAGAAACCTATCGCTATAGAGCTATCCTTTGCTAAAAATAACCCTATAGAAGATATTACTATAGAGACAATAGCAGAAATATCCTTTGATGCAAATGATCTTGAGGAGCTGATACAGACTCAAGACCTTGCTCTAGATATGACAGAGATAGAAACTCCTTCTATAGAGCCAGAGAAAATACTCATTGAAAAACCAAAATCAGGATCTAGTAGTATTAAAGATATTCCTGTAGAAGATTTAGTAGAAGAAATTATTGTTGATAATTCTACAATTCCTGTTAATACTGTAAGTAGTAGTAGTAATATTTTAACAACGGGGACAGGTAATAATACTGGATCTGGTAATATTGGGGATGGGGACGGAGGTAATGGAAACATCTTAAAAAGACTAGCTTCTGCTGGAGCCAGAACCGGTGACGTACAAGTATCTATAAGTTGGGATAATACTAACGATATAGACTTATGGGTGGAATATAAGCGAGGCTATAATCAAGAAAGAGTAGGTTGGCAAAACAGACAAGGAAACATTAGTGGGGGCTGGCTAGATGTAGACAGAAATGCAATGCCTCAATTCCTGGTTAATCAACCTGTAGAAAATATTTTTTGGTTAAAGTCTAATACTATTAAGTATGGATACTATACTATATACTTAAATTATTATAAATGCTGGGATTTACGAGTACCAACTAAAGTTAAAGTAAGAATAAAAATAGGAAACAAAATTATTAATAAAACAGCTGTATTAAGACAGCAAGGACAATGGGTCAAGATACATGGATTTTTGATTGATAATAAAACAAGCCTTTAATATTTACCATTTATCAATTGGACATTTTGCATCTTCATGGAATAATTTATTCTTATAATTATGTTCTCTTGAAAGAGCACAGCCGCACTGTAAGCAAACATTATTTTTATAAAATTCACAGGTCTCACATATCTTCATTCTTTTCTCTATAGTGTCTTCATTTGCTTCCTTCTTATATTGCGAGCTATCTCCTTGTAAATTCTGAGGTGGTTGGTTTCCATGTTGGCCAGAATAATTTTTCTGTATTTCTGTACCAGGCATATTCCACCAATTATGATTTAGAGCAAGTTTATGCTCTTTCCCAGGTCGCTTTTGTGGAAGATCCTGTTCATCTTTTGTGACTTCTACACTTTTAAGCCTTATTGAAGGAACATCCTCTCTTAATGCATAAGTCTGTAATTTTTGGAAACAAAAGGGATTTTGATTTTTTTCAAACTCTTCGTTTTTCATTACTTGATTACAAACTTTACATACTTGATATCCTGATTTTGTTTGAGAGGGTATCATTTCACAAGTGACACTAACATCTGTATCCATTACTTCTCCTTTTATTTTTTATACAATTTATAATAAAATATATTTGATCGTTGTCAATCACCATCACCATCACCATCATCGTCATCATCGTCATCAGGCGGTTCATAATCACATTGCTGCCTATTCCGCACGCAGTATTTTACTGAAGCAGTAGCGGTAACAGTACTTATAGTTTCTTCCGGAACATATTTCATTTTTATTTGTAAGACGGACTGAGTTCCACATACACAAGCAGTGTGAGAAATATCGCCGGAGTCAGTGGTGGTGCAGGGGACGCTTGAAATATTAAGCCCGTATGAAAAACCCCAATAGTTGGTTGTACAAGTTATAGCATCACAGTATGAGCTTGGTAATTGATACGAATAAATAGCAGTTTCGTATGTAAATTCATATGTAGTTAACGGTGTTCGTTTAGGATATTTTGTTATAAAGTTCTTAGTAGTAAAAGTTGGTCCAGGATTTGATGACCCACTCCTTGGTATGCATTCATGATAAGGTACGGTCGGAGCAGCAAATCCGCTTGACGGTACCTCTTTGCTATAACTAGGTCCGGCTATATCACACTCTCCTATAAAAGGAGGGGGTGGTTCATAATCTTCGGGAGGATCTACTGGTGGTGGTGGTGGGACTGCTTCACATTCATCTACTGCTGTATATGATCTGTATGGAGCATAACAGCTTGTAGTAAATTCGTCTTCAGCAGCGTAACATGCCGCTCTGTTGGTACCATAGTTCACTCCTCCATCTGGAGTTTCTACATCCTTCCTCATAGGTGTGCAACTACCATTAACAAGAACAAATTTCATATCAGGACCATCATTCGATGAGCAGATGCCGTGGTTCCACCCGTACCAGTAGTGATAATTGTTATGATATGCACTACTACAGCAATTACTTCCTAGCACATAATTGGGGCCGGCATAGTAACTATAGGAATAACCTCCGTAATTGGTAAATCCTGTAAACGTACAATCTTTGTCATTCTCATCACACGGAATGCATGTCTGGCATTCGTCGTCGCAGTTTGTATCTTTTAGATAAGTATATGTTTTTTGAGCGTGCGCAGTAGCTACTTCGGTCCATCCTTCAGCAATTCCATCGTCTGGTTCTGCCTTGCAGTTATCGACAGGGTTGTTAAAACCATCTGGTGAACAAAGAGAAGATCCGTCAGGATCGGATGTACATTTTTGAAAAGTCACAAATACATTTGCTGGTCCAATATGCATTGTTCCACAATGTGTTTCAGGAACTTCAAAATCTTCCAGACAATAATAAGCGCCTCTGACTACTTCATAATCTACTTCATATGTTTTTTCTATAACGTGTGCGTCTATCATACAATCGTCATCTGCTCCACAAGGCTCAGATTGACATTCTCTTTCCCTAACGGCACCATTTATAGCATCACATACTATGCCAGCTCCTCCGTAATAGTAAGAAGTACCTATACTAACGCATCTTGTAGTTTGGCAATTCTTTATCCTACTAAATTCTTTATATTTTTCAGAAGGTACTTCGCTACATTTTATAGGAACAGAACAATTGTTGTAGCCATAACTAAACGCTGAGCCTTCAATCGTTCCCATGTGCCCGTAGTAGTAATAATATGAACCATTACCATAATAACAACCATTACAACCACCCCAATAACTCCCATAACCGCCGTAACAGCCATAATGAGCATTTGACCAAGGATTCCAAGCCCCAGAATTACCCCAATAGTCATAAGCCCCTCCTCCAACACTTATTCTACCACACTGAATTTCTGGAGGAATAGTATAATCTGTATATAAATATTGTGTTCCTGTGAAGCCGTATCCGAGACCAGTATCAGCTTGCGTCCCGTAACTGGTGGATCGGCTGCCGTGATTTGTGCATGAAGCAGGATCTTCTGATTCTTGATCTCTGTTTTCATTACAAACGATATCCACATCTGTGTCCGTAAAAGACGGATTACAGATTTTATATGATCCATCAATATCAATATATCTAGCATAATAACTCATTAAACTTACTCACCCATCTTCTTCTGGTGGAGGAACGAGATTACCTGCCCAACCAGAATAGCAAGAGGAAACTTTAGTATCAACACTGTCAACCACAAGAATAGCTCCTGAATATTTTTCAACTGAAATCACCGGACAAATATAAGGACTATAGTTCATGCCGTCTGTGCTGATATAGCTACCATATACCTTACAGTACTGCCGCGTTTGGTCCTGCTGTCCTCTGCCCTCAGGAATACCTCCGTCTAATTGAATAAAATTCTTGAATTTTGTATATGTAATTTCTATATTAGGAAGCCTTACAGGTACTGGACATGGACAACCTTGTATGTTTACAGGATTAGGATCAAGCTCTCCACCATCATCCTCATCAATATCTGCTGGTATATATCGAATAGCCATAACGTGATCAATAAGTTTTATTGTTTCTGTTCCATTTTTAATGTCTTCAAAAGTTAATTCGTTAGATTTTTGATAATAGTTCGTTGTTACTACTCTTGTTTTTACCGCAAGCTCCTGCGTGTATGTTTCGTTCTGTTGATAAGGACATGCTATCTCGCAGGGTTCCGGGTCTCGGTCTTCGCAACTTCCACTTCCATAACCATCACCGGTGCCATACCATTCAGGAGAATAACACGTTCCTTGCGAGCGTTGTTCATCCCAACATGCACACATTTGATCGACAGGGGAGGAATGTGAGTTGCAAGATACTGGTCCTGAACAGAGGTAGTAATTATACCAATAATACCAACCATATCTCATAATAACTTTCTCACCACATCGGTCTTCTACATCAAATAACTGGGGCTGAGTATTACAACAACCTAAGCATGCGTGATAGGCTCGCGCGCAATTGCACGCCCCTTGATAGTATGTAGGTCCATGATAGTTTGGCCCACCATAACGAAGAGCATCGTGGCAGGCGGTGGATGAGCAGCCGCACTGAGCTTGCCGGTCTTGAAGCGGGCGCTCTGCTGCACATTGAGCATTCCGGAGTGATGCATCTCTCTCACCAAGCGACGTTGACGTATTATCTAGCTGAAGATATTCTGTTCTAGTAGTACTCCAAGTTACTTCTGACTTAGCGTCGGGGCAAGCATCGTCATAATCTGACTTTCTTGTTCCGCAATTCTCCTCTTCACTACTATCACGATATTCACAGAAACACGAGGCGTTCATCTGGCACAGTCTCTCTTCTCCGTATCCTCCGGTATAATAACCGCCCCCAGCCCAACTGGCCCCGCAAGTGGTATATTCGGACGTTTGTTCTCTACTAACACAACCATCCTCTCGACTATAGCTATAATACGTCCTCGTACAACTAACTTGGCCTGGTGGGCTAGTGCATATCCTCTGACCATTCTCTAAGGAGAGCAATTCTGCGTATGGTGGACAATGACATTCTTGCGGTGTAGGACTTGTAGAACTATGAGAAGCACTACAATTAGGCTCTCCGCAGTAGTGACATATTATCCTTTCCCGACTACTAGAATGTCTATTAGTACCTATGAATTCATCCCCTTCACTTAAATGTTCTAGAGGATCAAAATCTGTATAAGTATCCGTATAACTATGTTCTGTGCAGCTAAACTCTCCTATGACTTGCAACACATTAACATATTTAGTTAAAGCATTCGGTTCTGAATCAGGTTGTGCTACGTAACTCAAAAATTCATAACTTCCAAAGCAAGGACTAACTAATCTTAAAGTTCCAGCAGTCAATAATGGAGCAGGATCTTGGACGATAGAATATTCACACCTTATACCAGGTACGTTTTCTAATCTCTCACCAATATAAAGCGTAAATAACGGACCCGGCGATGGGCAGACTTTATCCAGTGTAATATTAATCTTGTGTGTATATTTAAAATTAATTTCACCATCTCTATCAAATTCTGCCGCTAATGGTGCAGCAACAGGGAATTTTGCAGGTATAATATTTCTGTGGGCTTGTTCGTTGTGATAGATTAAATCCAGAGGAGGGTCTCCTAACGCCCCTTGACCTTTTACTTGATTGATAAATAATTGTGAGGGATCTAATAACTTTCCTGGGACAAATTGCTGACCTGCGGTAAAATTTCTATCGACAATAAAATCACAACGGTCGCTTAGGGTTGTGCAAAAATAATTATATTTAAATACAGAGCCTAATGCAGGAATAACTGCATTAGAACATGCTAAATTAGACTGAGTAGCCTCTGGTAAAAATAAGAATTGTCCTTCATTGATACCATCTAAAAAGGGTCTAATATTGTCTTTTGCTTTAAAATACAGAAAAGTACTTGCAGCAGGATATATGGTTCCTCCTACTTCATCACTCGGCTCCTCTTCTTCGTCATCTCCTGGACAATTACCATTAGGATTAGTTTGGGGAGGACTATTTTCTTCAAATATATTTGTACAATCTACCACCTTTTTACTACTACTGTTTACGCTAAAATACCTCCGACACGAATCTATCGCCGCCGATTGCTGCTGAATACATCGCTCGTAACTCCAGCTACCTGGAGTATAATTAGAAGCGCAACAATAATCTATACTAGAACAGCCACCAGGAAAACTTATTACCTGACTATCAAAAAATTGTTGATCTGCACCCGTTATTCCTAGTAAATCTAACATTTGAGAAACATTAAGACTATATGAAGTATTACATACATTAATGTTGTATATTCCTGCGCATTTTGAGGCAGTGTCCGTGCAGCCATAATTTAAACTGATTAATACTTTATATATTGTTCCTTCTTCAAAAACATATCCTTTACTACTCATGAATTTCCAATTAATATCTCTAGGTATATTTATCCAATATCTATTTAGATTATATCCTGCATTATTAAAAATTTCTTCATCAACAGGTTCTAGAAAATCTTCAAAATAAACATTTCCAGCAGCGGATCTAATAGGTCTATATTGTGGTTTTTCTGGATCTGAAAAAATATGCATATCCATCAGAGAGCTAAAATCTGTACTTTGATCAAATAATTGGGGAATCTTTTCCAGCGGAGATATCTTATGTCCACATATGGTTGAAACAGGACCAAGAACACTTTGGTCTTGTGTAATTTCTCTAAGATCTCCTTTCTTATTGTGTTTATAGAAAGATATTATGCTAGTTCTTCTTACATCATAGAAATCTTGATCTATTTTAACGGTAGCGTAAGTTATTATAGGGGTAGCACTACTAACATTTGTTGTTTGGACACCTACGCATTCTCCTCCTACTTTTCTCATCTTTACTTCAGCATATATTGGCTCTTGCTGGGTCTTTTCTATATAAAAATCCATATAAGACCCCCAACTAATCTCAATCTCTTGTTCATCTGGTCCTATTTTTAATTTTATAAAAAATTGCTCTCCACTAGATATGCTTCCTGTATTTGCAATACCCAATCTAATATGTAAAAGACCAGTATAAGGTCCTATATATACATAATCGTGAGTTCCATTAATTGCCATATGAGCTAAAATCAAGTCTCCATTAGAAAAACGACCACTAAAATTAGCATTGTTTTGAGAGACAGTAAAGTAATTGTCTACTCCTTGATCATTCATCCATTTATTAGTTAGTGGCTGATACAAACTCTTATTGTTCGAATTAAAATTATTATGGAAAACTATAGGACTACTCCATGTCGATCCAGAATCTGTACTTAACATTGTTTTTAAGGTAATTAAATTAAACCTTCTATAGTCATACCAACTTAAGCCTTCTATAGAAGCCTCACCATAAGATAAATGACCCCATTTACCAGTTGTGTGATAAGGGTCATTAAATACATCTCTTGGTCTATATACTAAAACCGATTCTATAGAATCATCGTCTGCCACAGGCTTGCTAATGAACCCTTGAGAAAAAGATACTTTATCATTCAAATAAACTATATTTTTATCAATTCTAGAGGTTTCTAAAATCTCATATTGATTTACGTTTGTTCCATTATATAAAACTAATCTAGAGTCGTTTTCTATCCTACTGGGCATATTATTTAAGTATTGAATAACTCTATCTATACCTTGAGCACTGTTAACTTCTATAGTAAAATCATTTATTCTTCGGTATGTAAAATCATTTAGTGCTGTTCCTCCACTATATACATACGAATCTAGATTAATAAAATCAAATTTAGCAGGTTTAAGAATTAAACTTGTGTTCGGTAAATACTGTCTAAAATAAACTTCATTACTAACGAAATAACTGCCAGTTCCAATAGGCACACCTAAAAATTTAGATTGTAATAATGTGGCAGCTTTAGAGTCTGAAATATTAGTAAAATCAAACATATAATTATAGCCAGATTGAAAATTATTATTATACAATACTCCTGTGTGATAATCATAAATATATTTACCTGGCCTACTATTTGGTCTATTATTTAAGATAACTGCTGTTTTATTTAGATATTGACTTTCATAAATAAATCCCCTATTTGGATGAAAAAATCCCTTTACTCCGGACATAGACGGGGCCATAGGAAGTACCACATCTTCATAATCGTTTTTTGTTACCTTTATTTCTAGTTTCCATTTTTTTTCTGGCATTGCCGACTGTCCAGTATCCGGATCTATTATTGGTTCTCCACCAGGAACCTCAACATAAAAATATACCTCACTTGGATTTTCGAGTATTTTTAATATTCCTATTGGATCCCTACCCGAATTAATTTGATTAACTACAATACCATTCCACGCCAATTTAAGCTTAACACTTTCAGTAGGATTGTTGTCACTTCCTTCAGTAAGTCTGGCACTAATGTTGGCTGCATAAGGAACCTGTATTGTTACTATATCTGTATTGCATCCCTCATATTCTATAGCACATCCAGAATCATCTTCTTCCAACATAGATTTGTGATTTTTCGTAAGTTGTGTTCCTGGGTTTGCATGATAATTAAGTCCATTAATGGGATTTGCGATATAAACTCCATTGTCTGCTAACTCTGTACTATCTAGTCCTCCATAAGCCCAAACAGGAGGAACATAATAAGTACTTGTGGAAGGAGTATAAGTTGTCTTGCTATTATCAATGCGCCAGAGCGATGACTCGACCATGTTCAAATTGGGCTGGAAGGTCAATTCATTCATTGATGAACACTCTACTTCATCAACAACCGTCGTATGAGTTGTATTGACTGCAAAACGAGCACCATTTCCCATTCCTGAAGTATCAGTAATGTTAACCGTAGGGTCTCCAGTAAATCCTGACCCAGGATTAATTATATTTATAGATTCTATAGACCCATTACTTACTATGGCTTCAGCAGTAGCTCCCGATCCTCCTCCGCCAATAATTTGAACAAAAATCTGTCCCCAATAAGATTCTCCTCCATCTAGAACAGTGATCTTACTTATTCCTCCTCCTGTAATAAAAGATTCACAAGCTGGATTTAGTCCACTTCTAAGATATTTAATATCTATCTCTTCTAGAAGTATAGTAGTTCCTGGTCCTGGATAATATTCTAAAGTTATCTTAGATCTATTACCATCTATGGATTTTGTTGCATTATGATTAGTTCCATCATTATAAGAGGGCACAAAATACGGCTTATCATCAATCTTTTTAAGGTGTTTATATCGACCAAAAACTCCTCCGTAATATACAATGATGTCCTCAGCCTCTACAGAATTTCCTATATTATGTTTTATAGCAAGCTCTATCCGACTTAACTCCCGGTTTACTCGGTCGTTCATATCAACTAATATTTTATTTGGAATAGATGTAATACACGGTATTTGTGAATTATGCTCTGATATATCAGTACAATATAACACTCCATTTACATATAATGCTCCACCTTTAAATTTGCCAGTAATTTTAGCTACGGGTAAATTTAAAGGTTGAGCTTTAAATCTGTATGGAGTGCCAGGAAGTCTATACATCTCACCCTGACAATAGTCTGCATCGTATGCCTCATGGGGGGACCCTATCTTTGTATTACCTAAATTAGGCAAATCTTGTTTCCTCCACAGATCACCTCTTATAATACCTGTGCCATCGTCGTTTTCACCCATAAACGCGCCTTCATCGCCAAAATCCCAGCGTTCAGCACTCCAGTTATACACAGTAGCTTGTGCTACAGACGTAGGCTCAAAACCATTCTCTTGTAATCCTCCTCCAATAAACACTACTTCTGGAATGCCTCGATATGCATCCGGGATAACTTTATAATTCTTTCCGGGATTTATAATTTCTATAGAAGCAATATAACCATCGTTCTGCATCCGAACTTCAGCATTGGCTCCATTTCCACAACCTACTATTTTAATTTGAGGAGTATCTGTATATCCCAAACCTCCGTTTGTAATATTAATTTCCGTAATATTTCCAAATTCATTAACAACAGCTTCTGCGGTAGCCCCAAAACCTCCTCCTCCAAAAATGTACACAGTAGGAGGAGAAAAATAACCAGTACCTCCGTTATTTACTTGTACAGAACCTATAGACCGAGGACCTAATACTGCTCTTGCTTCAAAGCCCGTACCACCGATCAAGGAAGACCCTTCTAATCTAATCTGTGGAGGAGTAACATATCCTGAGCCACCAGAACTGAGATTGATATTATATATGCCACCATACTCAAATGGTAGTCCTGTTCCGTCAGAAACAGGTGGAGCTCCTTCAATTCTAACTCCCCCCAAACCATGGAACTTAATATATCCTAATGTACCTGGCCAGTCTTCCTCCTCTGTTAATAAATAATGACCAATTTGAAAATTATTAAGTAAAAACTCTTTATAAAAATACCTTTTATTACTAACAAAACTCATTCCGTCATCAATCATACCTTCAGGATTGACTTGGTAAGTCGTATTATTGGCTGTAAAAGTTAGATTACCAATCTTATATATAAATCCATAGGTTTTAGCTGTGTTATTCGTAGTCGTTATTATTTTAGATGGATTGGCTTTAATGGCTACATTAGGTCCTGATTCTGAATAAAACTTTGATGTCAAAGAAAAAGGCTCGTTAGAACCAACATGAAATCCATACTTAGCAACCAATTGCAGTATAAGTTGATTATCTGTTGAAATAAATTTATTGGTCGTAGCACTACTATATTGTATATCAGACATTTTCACTAAAAGCTGTATAATTCTAGCATATGAGTCCTTTGCATAATAATGATCGTCCTCATTATCAGAAACGAAACAATTTTCAGCACTTCCTGTTAAAACCTCGGTTATCATATCCATCTGAGGTCCGGAAGCTAATAATTTAGAAATATAATCAGCACCGCAAAAGTTATCCGAATGGGTTTGAATAAAGTTTTTTATTATGTCTGCTGATGATTGTAGGTTGGAAGTGACTTTTGGTTCTCCGTTATGCACAACGAAATCACCATTAGAAACAAAAATCTGTAATCCGGTAGAATCAAATTTATCGTACACATTAGGATTCCAATATCTATACCAAAAGAGTACTCCTTCACTATAAAAATTATTTTCGTCCGCTTCCCCAAAAATGTTAAGATTCCATGGAACAATTCCTTTTAGTTTCCCTGTAGTAACATCAAAGCTTTTTAAATTTATAAAATCAGTACTAACAAAGCTAGAAAGACCTAAATAATTGTTTTGATCAGGATAGATAAATGCAGGATACCAAACACCATATACTGCATCATCAAGAGGCATAATATAATCATAAATACTGCCTCCAAAAATTACATTTTCTGGATTAAACGAATCCTGTGTTACATCATAAAATAATTTTATATTTTTAAGAGTACAATTATTACAAGACATATGCTATCCACAAGAATTAGTAGAAACTAGTACCCACCTATTAACCAAAAAAGTAAAAAATCCAGATTGTCCTTGAGTTAGAGCAAAACCTACAGGATTTTCAAAAGCAATATCCAAAGGACTAACAACATTAGGGGCTCCTGTAAATTGATTAAAGCCAGCAAGATATTGAGGGTAAATTGTCGCTACGGCTCCATATACCTGACCAATGGCACTTATGGGAGTCTTAGCAACTGGCTCATAAAATCCTGATGCTTCATCATAAAAACATAAAATCTTTGCTCCTCTGGGAGCTCCAAAACTTTCTGAACTATCTCTTATAAAAACAGCTCTTCTAAAACCATTAGAAAGAGGAGTGTCTTTATCAATCTGATCTAAAAAGCCTCTAGCGGGATATGGAGGTTTAAGATCCATTTCTAGTTGTACATACACCATAGGATATGGTTTAGGTGTAGTCCAAACTTTTCTATCATGATCCCATCTTAAATCAACAGGACCTGTCATAAACTTATCTGGCCTAGTACCCCATCCTTCATAAAAAGTATCTTCCGGTATAGGATCAGACCATTCTCCGTTATTGTAACTCTGATTTTTTCCTATTATAGGACCTCTATTAAAACTATTTTGCGAATTATCATATTTACTTTTCATTCGTAACGGGAAGCCATTATTATCAAATCCTAAAGGTTCTCCAGAAGCATTAGGAACAGGATATCCCGCAGTATCAAATCCCCATCCGCTTAAAACTAATGGGCCTCTTAATGCCATAAATCGATAATTTTTTTGCGTCCAACCAGTTACGTTCGAATCTCCCCAAAGATTGTCGTCAAAAACTTTACTAGGATTATCAGCATCCGCTAAGTTATGTTGGTCTTCGTCCCAGCCTTTAGCAGCTTTATTGTTATAAATACTTAAGTCTTCAGCAGGTACTTGACTACGTCCTATATAATCTATATG
>Ga0209634_1001184_pt1 | contig 19429 bp, 20 predicted proteins | sample LinPmetageLP40_FD_184043 | JGI IMG/M metagenome (GOLD analysis project Ga0209634, IMG submission 184043) | Marine viral communities from the Pacific Ocean - LP-40 (SPAdes) (version 2) | ecosystem: Environmental > Aquatic > Marine > Oceanic | place: Pacific Ocean | collected 2010-08-26 | reverse complement strand
CCATAAAATAACAAGTAAAACAAAAGCTATAATTGTTGTTCATTTGTATGGTCATGCCACAGATATGGATGAAATAATGAATATAGCAAAGAAACATAATTTATATGTTATTGAAGATTGTGCCCAAGCTCATGGATGTTTATATAAAGGCAAACCTGTGGGTTCTATTGGAGATATAGGTTGTTTTAGCTTTTATCCTGGTAAAAATTTAGGAGCATTTGGTGATGGTGGTGGTATTATTACAAGCAATGAAATTTTATATAATAAAATGAAATTAATACGTAATATAGGATCAAATAAAAAATATCATCATGAAATTTTAGGAAGGAATAGTAGATTAGATACCTTACAAGCAGCGGTTTTAAATGTCAAACTTAAATATTTAGATGATAATAATGTTAAACGTCGTAATGTAGCAGCCAAATATTTTGATCTGTTAAAAGATATAGATGGTATTGAATTACCTAAAATAGAAGATTATTGTTTACCGGTATATCATTTATTTGTAATTAAAACCGACAAACGTGATCAATTACAAGAATATCTTAAAGAACAAGGAATTGATACTATTATTCACTATCCTATTCCTATTTCTGAATTAGAAGGTTTAAAAATACATGTTACTGACGAAGATTTAGAAATATCTATAATTAATGCTAAAAAAATACTATCTTTACCAATGTATCCTGAATTAGAAGACAAAGAAATAGAATATGTATGCGATAATATTAAATATTTTTTTTGTACCAGTAATTTATTATGAATATAGCAGTAATAGGATTAGGATATTGGGGACCAAACATATTACGAAATATAAGTAAATTTAATCACAAGTTGAAATACATTTGTGATTTAGATGAAAAATTACTTGATAAATTTTCAAAAATATATAATTGCATTTCTACAAAAGATTATAAAACTATTATAGATGATGATGAAATAGATATTGTATTTATTATTACACCTATGAATACCCATTATCCTATAGCTAAACAAAGTTTACTAAAGAAAAAACATATTTGGGTTGAAAAACCATTATGCAAAACATATGAAGAGGCATGTGAATTACGGACTTTGGCAGAAGAAAATGGAGTGCGTATATTTTGCGATCATACATATATTTATCATCCATGTGTTAATTATTTAAAGAAGCAACTTGAAGAAAATGATTATAAAATTTTGAATATAAAAAGTGACCGTGTTAATTTAGGTTTATTTAAAAATGATCATAATGTAATTTGGGATTTAGCTCCACACGATTTATCAATAATATTATATTTATTAGGTAAATATCCTAAAGATATAAAAGTAAATAGTTTCAGTGTTTTAAATTTATCTCAAGAGTGTACATCGAATATAATACTTTATTACGATGATTTTCAATGTATTATTAATTTGAGTTGGTTATCACCAATTAAAAAAAGAGAATTTTCAATAATAACAGATAAAAATATGTTTTTGTGGAATGATATAGATATTGAAAAAGTAAAAATTTTTAATAAGGGTATTACTGTTAATGAAAATGAAAAAAATGATATATTAGTCTCATATTTTAATGGCGATATCTATATTCCTGAAATTAAAAATCTAAATCAAGAGAGTTTGTACTTTGCTATGCATGATTTTTTTGAATGTATCGAGACTAATAAAGAATTTAAATGTAGTATGGATATTACATTAAATACAATAAAATTATTAGAAAATATCAGTTTTAATTAATTGAATATAATTGTTTAATTTATAATATTAATCAAAATCAATTATAACAGAAAGAGATATCTTGAATTAGATTGTCCACCATAAGATTCTTGTTTAAATATTGATAGTCCTAAATTTAATGAATCTCCATGATTTTCTGTGGATATACCATAGTCTAAATATTGAACATTTTCTTTTTTGGCCAATTGTGATATTTTATGCATGAGATATATAAGATAAATACCCGAGTTTTTAATTTCTATATTTCTTGAAATATAAAATGTATACCAGCATTTTTTAGTAACTTTTAAAACATAGACTCCACATAAAATTATATTATTCTCTTCTATAATATATAAATTCTGTTTAGCTGATAATATTTTTTTTATATTTAAAAATTCTTTTAATGTATGTGTTGGTTTAGTATTATGATTATTCTTTAAATTATGACTTAGAATTTCATAAAAATTAATATAATCTTCCACTAAACAATTTTTTTTAAAAGATATATTATTTTCATTTATTTTTTTCAATTGTTTTCTATTATATTTATTTTTAACATTATCTAATATATTACATTGAAAATTATCAATATACCAGGATAATTCCATTTTCATATTTGATTTTTGCGATAATAAATAATAAATATGAAAAATTTCCTTTTCAAAATAAATATTATTTGCTATGCGGCATTCAAATTTATTATCATAATATTCAAAAATTAAATCTATAATATATTTTACTTTATCTACACTAAAACTTTTATTTGAAAATACAGGACCACCATAAGTAGCTCCCGAATGGCTAAAATATTTATCCGCTTTTTTACAGCATGGAACTACACAAATTAAATTATTAAGTTTAGAATTATCAAAAATCAATATAGATGTATCTTCAAATCTATCTTTTGGATGATAATTTAAAAATTTTCTTGTATGATAGATAGTGCCATTAACTGACAAATTATTTACAAAATTATCCCATTGCATTTCAAACATATCATTATATTTTTTTATTATCATAACTATTTAATATCAATAAATATTATTTATTTTTAAATAACACTAAGTTTTTACTTTTACCAAATTCATCCTGATTACATATCAAATATTGTTTATTTTTGTATTTAAAATAATTAGGATAACTTAAAAACTCTATATTTAAATCTTTATGATTTGTTTTTATTTCTTCTGTGTTGTAAAAATTTTTAAAATCTTTTGTTTCTGCTTTATATAATCTATAAATGTAATCATTATTATTACTATAATTTGTATATTTGTCTATTTTATGTCTTATAGAAAATATAAATATATATTTGTTTGCATTGGAATCAAATAAAATATTATGTAAAACATGACCTCTATCTTGTTTATAGTTCACAATCTTATCAAAATTTGGAATTATATTTTCATTATTAATTTTAAAATTAAACAAATATTCCCCCCAACAAAAATAATCTCTTTCTTTTATTTTGGAGCAGAATATTTTATCATTTAAATCGAAAAATAAAAAATATTCATCTAAATCATATTTTTTCAAAATCTTAAATTCAATAAAATCGGTTGTTTCGATCAAATAATTTTTATGAATAAATTTATTACCTAAATTAAATTTAAGTTCTATATTCAAATATATTCTGTTATCTAAACTATATATATTTCTCAACCAAGAAGATAAATTTATATCTTCAAAATATTCATCTATAATTATAGAAAGATCTAGTATAAGTCTTGAATCTAAAATTACATTTAGTTGTTTATCTAATTCATATTTATTGATTAAATATTTCACTTTATTATTGTCATTTTTATACTTTTGACTTCCAAATAAAAATATTTTATCTAAAATTAATATTTTAGGATATCTTAGTCCCTTTAGGTTCATATATTTACTAAAAATAAATTCATTATTGTTTAATAAATCTTGAATCATATTATAATATAAATATAATTAAAAAATAATTATAATTTATAACTTAATTGTGTCGTCACATTTTTTAAACAATTTAGCAGGCACTCCAATATAAATAGAATTTCCTTCTGTATTTTTTGTGACACTTGCAGTCATACCAATGACAGTCCCTTCTTCCATAACAATGTTGTCTCTTACAGAACAATTCACACCTAAGTAACAATATTTTTTTACAAGACACATACCTGATATAACTACATGGCTTGTTATAAAAACGTGATCTTCTATTATTGAATGATGACCTATATGATTTCCGCTCCATAATATACAATTATTTCCAATTTTTGTATAGGGTTGTATTGTGTTATCCTCCAATATAAAACAATTTTCCCCAATATCATTAGTATAAACATTTGCTTTAGAACTTATATAGGTAATAAAATTATATCCCATTTTTTTGCCTGTATCATAAATTCTTTCTCTATATTTATTTAAATGTGTACCTGAACAAGGTGCGAATAAATAATATTCTTTTGGATCATATTTTTCTAAGATATCTTCAAAAGCTATAATAGGTAATCCAAATTTAGAATCATTGGTGATAAAATCTTTTTCTAATACAAAGGACACAATTTCATGATTAGTGTCTTGTTTTAAATAATAATATGCAACTTCAGATACATTACCTGTTCCAAATAATAATATCTTCATATACATATAATGGATATTTTTTTAAAACAACATTTTAAAATTAATTTTAATGAGATTGATTATATTGAAATTGATTTTAATAAAAATGATGGCAACTATATATACTTTGATGAACTAGAAAAAAAAGGAAAAAGGTATGATTATTTTTTATCTAAAAATATTAAAAATATAACAAGTCATGATTCTTCATGTTATAAATTATACAATGTTCTAAAAAAAATGAATATTGATTTTATCAAATACAATATAATAGATATAGGTTCTGGAAAAGGTTTTTCATTAGCTATATTCAGTTTGTTTAATTTTAATAATATAAGTGGTGTTGAAATATCTGATAAATACAAAAAAATTTGTGAGAATAATTTTAAACTATTAAATATAGAATCAAAAATAAATATTTATAAATCAGATATTTTGAATTTTGACAAAATAAATGATTTTAATATATATTATCTTTATAATCCATTTAATTCTTTAATTTTTGAAAAGTTTATTAAAAAAATAAAAAAAAACAGAGAAATTATAATAATATATAAAAATATTCACAAAGAAGATATTGATATTTTATATAAATATAATTTTAATAAAATTTATGATTTCGAAGGAAACGTGAGAAATTATGAAATTTTTTTATATAAATATAATAATGAATGATGTATATATATTAGGATATAATAGAACACCTATTTGTTCATATTTAGGAAAATTAAAATCATTAAGTGCAATACAATTGGGTGAAATATCTGTAAAAGGTTTATTGGATAAATTAAATTTAGAACCCAAAAATATTGATTTAGTTTATTATGGAAATGTTTTATCTAGTGGTTTAGGACAAAATGTTGCCAGACAAATATCATATAATATTGGTATAAATGTACCATCTATTACAGTTAATAGAGTTTGTAGTTCAGGTATGGAATCTATAAGACAAGGTTTTAATTCTATTAAAATAGGTGAAGCAGATTGTGTTTTAGTTGGAGGTTGTGAATCTATGTCTAATAGTCCATATATTAATACTAATATTAAATCGGGAAATAAAATGGGAAATTTTGAAATAAAAGATAGTATGATTAATGATGGACTTATAGATCCATTTTCAAAAAAGCATATGGGAGAAATAACCGAAGATTTATGTGAAGAATATAATATTTCCAGAAATGAGATAGATGAGTATGCTATAAAATCTTACTTAAAATCTAGAAATGCTATTGAAAATAATGTATTCTTAGACGAAATTCAAAATATTAATATTATTGAAAAAAAAAATGAAAATATAGTTTCAGAAGATGAAGAGATAAATAAAATAGAAGATACAAAAAAGTTATATAAATTAAAACCTGTTTTTAAAAAAGATGGTGTAATAACAGCAGGAAATTCTAGTAAATTAAGTGATGGAGCATCTTCTATGATACTTGTAAGTAAATATTTTCTGGATAAATATAAATTAAATCCTTTAGCAAAAATAATTTCATTTGATATTTGCGTTTCAGAACCTAGATATTTTCCAATTTCACCAATAGCATCTATTAAAAATTTATTAGAAAAAAATAATATTAATAAAAATGATATAGACTTTTATGAAATTAATGAAGCTTTTGCCTGTGTTCCAATATTAGCTAGTAAAGAAATTGGTATAGATTTTGAAAAAATTAATAAGTATGGTGGCGCTATATCAGTAGGACATCCACTCGGATGTTCCGGTTGTAGAATAGTAGGTACTTTACTGAATGTATTAAAAAAAAATAATAAAACTACAGGATGTGCTTCTATATGTAATGGAGGAGGAGGTGCTACAAGTATACTTATAGAAAAATTATAAATTTAATATAATATTTTTTAACTGTTCAAACTTTTTTTTACTTGTAAAATTTTTTTTACCATGCTCTTGACCAGCTTTTCTAACTTTATCAATAAATTGTCTATTATTAGGTTCTGATATAAAGTCTATTTTTTCTTGAATTTTTTTATCATCTCTCATATCTACAAACATACAATTAACATCTTCTACTAATCCTATTTTTGATAAATATGGCTTCTCAGTTAATGGTTTCAATAATAATGAACCAGCACCTAAAATTTCAAAATTTTTTAGTAATATTGAATGGCAATTAGTTCTCGAATATTTTTTTGTTTTGTTATTATACATACTTAAATTTTCGGGATAAACAGAAGAAGAAAAACAACATAAATAATTATTTAGAAATTTTGCATAATGAGGTTCATTATTTGAACCATCTCTATTATTTTTTATTTCAATATTATTAAATTGTTTCATTTTATATCTTTCAGGGTATGGTTCTTTGTTTGAACTTCCAGAAACTAATACTTTAATAATTGGATTATTATTAAATTTTATAAAACAACTATCATAACAGTTGTTTGGATAGAATTCAATAATATTAGATTTATATTTTTTAAAATCTTGATTTAAAAAATATCCGAGTGTTTGGTAGTCAGTAGAGACAACATGCTTAAATTTATTATTTTTAAATACTTTTTGATTATATATATTTGATTGATATTTTTTTTTATTTTTAATATAAGATGAATTAAACCACCAGTCACGTGCAGCTATAGGAATAATAGTAATATTATTAGATATTTTATCAGAATAATTAAATAAATTCATTAATCCAGGATAATCTATTTTTTGAAACAAAACTATTATAGTTTTAGTTTTGGTATTAATTAAACTATCTAAAAAATTAAAAAGATCATTATAATCTTTAACTGGGTTGTATATAAATATATCATCATGTTTGAAAAATTCTAACGGTCTATCCCATTTAAAATAACCACCCTGTTTACCTGATTTTTGTTTAAAATCAATAAAATAATATTTTTTAGAATTATTAAAAATTTCTTTCTTTTTATAAAATGAAATAAGTACTAACAATACACAAATACAACATAAAATAAGATATTTTGATATCATTAAATTTAGTTGAGATTTTATTTGTAAAAAAAATATGTTTATATTAATGATAAAAACTATAATTATTTTTTTTTAGTCTTTTTAATAGTTGGTGTTTCATTAAAAATTTATAATAACAGAGAAAATTTTCAAAATACATCAAAAAGTCAAGATTTAACTAAATTAGATATTGTCGTTAAACAAAGTGACAATACAAAAATAAAATTAATTAATCATAAATGGAGTAATGAATTTAAATGGAGATTTAAAAGACATGAAATTAAAGAACATAATTTAATGAAAGATTATTAAAAGATCTCGATAATAATAGTTATATTATAGATGTAGGTGTCATGTAGGAGACACTGGATTATATTTAGGTCTTATACTTCATAAAAATTATAAACATAAAAATATTAAAGTAATTATAATAGAACCTGATGATACAAAAATAGAATTTATAAAGAAAATGATGTATGTAAATAATTTAGACAATATTATTTGTGTTAATAAGGGTGTAAGTAATATCCAAGGCAAAGGTAAAATAATACCTAGTCCAATAACAGGATATAAGAATTCAGGTGCACTTAGAATTACAGAATCTAAAAAAGGTAATTTTTTAATTGATACATTAGATAATATTTGTAAAGGAAAAAAAATATCATTTATGCATATTGATGTTGAAGGCTATGAATATAAACATTATTAGGATCTAAAAATATTTTAAAAAAATGTAAATATTTGTTGATTGAACTAGATAATGTCAACAAAGAGATCACAAGAAAAACAATTTTAATTAATAATAATTATAAAGATACCAACAAGGGTACTAAAGAAAATTTTTTGTATATTAATACATTAATATGAACTTAATTATTATTTAATATTTTATAATATTAATTATTATTTAATATTTTATAATATTAATGATTAAAAATATTGTTATAATTTTATTATTAGTTTTTATATGTTGGTTATTTTTAAAAATAAATTATAAAAACTTAAATGAAAGTTTCGCAGGTTCATCTCAGTCACATAAGAAGTTAAATAATACATTAATAAAAATATCAAATGACTTAAACGAATATAAAATTAAAGATTGGTTTATTAGTTATGGAACACTTCTAGGAATTATAAGAAATAATAATTGCATAGATGGTGATGATGATGTTGATATTATTATATCTAAAGACGAATCTTATAAATTACATGATTTAATAAAAGAGAAAGGTTATAAATATGACATAATAAAAAAAAACACAATGAAATTTGATAATTTTACCAGAATTTTGCTTAGTGATGACCTAGCACCAGTTGATTTTTATATCGCAACAAAAGAAAACAATAATTTTAATGAAACTTGGGAAAAAGTTATATGGAGTAACGTATTTCCTGTTATAAAAAAAAAATGGAAAAATAATTGTATATTAAATCTTCCTAATAATTATGAAATTAAACTTGAAGGGAGATATGGCAAAAATTGGAAAGTACCTAAACAATGGAAGGGACCTAAACCTGCCAAAAAAGTTATTTAAATTTTTTTTGAAATTAATCTTATACAAACCGGATTTTCATCCTTATATTTAGCAAAATTGTTTTTTTCTTCAATATAAATAATATCAAAATTATGTTTATCTAATAATGATTTTAAGTAATCAATATTTGTATAATTTCTATAATGATTAGATTCATGATACTTTTTATCAAATTTATTTTTATCACTTCTAGTTTCAATACATAAATATGTATTAGGTTTAATTGAATCTAATAGTAACTCATGGTCTTTGTTTGTAATACTATGAAATGAAAATCTAGAATAAAGAAAATTAAAATTAGTTTTATCATATGTACAAAAATTGGCATTAATAAACTTACATTTTTCTGAATTTTTTAAATCTAGAGATAAAGAGGTATCAATACCAGTTACATTATATTTTTTAGACATATATAAACTATCACGACCATTACCACATCCCATATCTAATATATTTAAATCTTTGTTATTTTCAAAATATTTCATAATAAACAAACAAAAGCTAGATGGTTCTTTTATCAAATTATTATTTTTATAAAAATTATACCAATAAATTTTATCACACATTATATATCTAATATATTTAAATCTAAGTTTATAATATTAATTGTAAAAATTATACCAATAAATTTTATCACACATTATATATCTAATATATTTAAATCTAAGTTTATAATATTAATTGTAAAAATTTAATATTATTTATTATGTATTTGTCTACCCCAGTGAGCTCCTTTTGAGTTGTCTCCTCCTCTGGCATTTTTACTATAATATATTTGATCTTCTGTTAATTTATCTGGATTTAAATACCAATCAAGATGTCTTGCGCTATAAGGTGCATAACATCTTATACAATTCTTATTTGGGAATTTATTAGGTATATTATCAATAGAACATAATTGAAATGTTGTATCTATTGGACTGTATTGAATATTATATTTTTTATTATTATATTTTATTTCTTTTGGTTTTTTATTCCAGAATTGTCTAGTGTGTCCCTTTATCACCTTTTTTTTTCTAGGATAATAATCAGGAATATCATCTATTCTCAACATAGGCCCAACACCGATTACTTTATATTTATTTAATAAATATATGTAATATTCTAGAATATCACCATTAACATTATCTAATTCTATATCAGGATCAGTTATAACAAAATACTTAAAATTGTTGTGTTTTTTATAATCGTAAACAGCATTCATTATTAAATTATGATCATTGATTCCTGTCCAGTAAACTTTATAATTATTTTCTTCCATTTTTTTAAGATAATCTATACATGGTTTATATGTACTTTTTGTATCAAAAAAAATTATTTCATATGGTGTTTTTATATATTTATTAAATGAAGCTAATGTTTTTTTTAATACCTTTATTCTATCATGAACAATTACAAAAATTGGTATTTTTTCCATATTAAATCTTTCATAATTATTTATTTTTATTGTTTTCGCGAAAACAATAAATAATATAAAAATTATTAATACCAACAATATTTTTTTATTTTTTTTTAAATAAGTCATATTATAATATAATATAATTATATTTACTATTAAATATAATATTTGTAAAATTATTTATAAATAAACTAACATTTGTAAAATGTGATAATACTTAATTTCAAAATAGGACTGAATATCATAAAATTCTAACTTAATTTTCGTAATTCGTCATTTTCTATAACGGTTGCTTCTGTAATTTTGAAAAATTTAGTATGTTCTTTTAAAAAATTAAAGTATGCTTTTGTATCTTTTGGAAAACACATACCACCAAATCCCAATTTATTATTTTTACCAGGAACATTAGTGTGCATAGGATTAATCCATCCATTTTTAATCATACTATCTTTTACTGTTTCGTATGATATATTAATCTCTTGACATAATAAATATAATTCATTAAAAAATATTAATTTAGATGAATAAAAATTATTCACAGCTATTTTCATTAATTCACTTTCAGTTGAAGACATTATTGATATTTCAGCATCCTTAAAATATTGTTTATAAAATTCTACACATTTTAATAAATAATCATTAGTTTCACTACCTAAAACAATATGGTTTTGATTTTTAAAATCATCTGATGCTGTAGTTTCTGATAAAAATTCAGGATTGTGAATTATATTTAGATTATATTTTTTATTTAACTCAATTGTTGTTTTAGGTGTGACGGTACTTTTTAAAATAATTATTTTATTAAAATTATGTTCTGATAGTAACTTACATATAGAATGTATTTCATCAGTATTATATATTTTAGTTTCGTCATTAAATAAAGTTGGTAAGCATAAAAATAATATGTCACAATCTAATACATCAATAAAAGAACCAATTTTTTTATACTTATCATAGACTATTACTTTACTATATTTATTAAAAAAATCAAATATAGAACTACCTAAAATTCCTTTTCCAATAATACCTATTTTAATCATGTGTAATATAATAAGAAAAAAAATATAATAAAATATAATAATGAAATATTTAGTTTATGGTGGAAATGGTTGGATTGGTTCTATGATGTGTAAATTATTAAATGAACAACATATAGATTATAGTATTGGACAAATCCGGGTTGATAATGATATATCTTTAGAAGCAGAAATAGAATCTGTTAAACCATCTCACATAATGTGTTTTATTGGTCGGACCCATGGCGAATATAAAGGAACGAACATAGGGACAATTGATTATCTAGAAAAACCAGGTAAACTTGTTGATAATATTAGAGATAATTTATTTTCACCATTAGTATTAGCATTAATATGTCAACGTAAAAAGATCCATCTGACTTATCTTGGAACTGGATGTATATTTTCACAAGAAAGTACAGATATACAAGGATCACATGGTTATACTGAAAATGATATTCCAGATTTTTTTGGATCTTCTTATTCAGTTGTAAAGGGATTTACCGATAGATTAATGCATCAATTTAAAGGATCTGTATTGAATTTACGAATAAGAATGCCTATAGTCAATTACGATAATCCTCGTAATTTTATAACAAAAATAACTAAATATGATAAAATATGCTCTATCCAAAATTCAATGTCGTATTTACCAGAACTTTTACCATTGGCGTTAGATATGTCTAAAAATAAAACAACTGGTACAATGAACTTGACGAATCCAGACACAATTAGTCATAATGAAATATTAGACATGTATAAAACATATATTAATCCCAATTTTAAATGGAATAATTTTAGTATAGAAGAACAAAATAAAATATTATTATCAAAACGATCTAATAATAAACTTAATACAACTAAACTACAAACATTATATCCTAAGATACACACTATTAAAGACGCTTTAAAAATATGTTTTTCACATTACACTAATTGAAAATATGTTTTTCACATTACACTTAATACAACTTTTTGAATACGCTAAATCTACTATCATGTTCATATGTAGCATCGCATATTGTATAACCATGTTTTATAAAATCGTAATGTGTATAAGTCAAATGATTACATTGGTCGTTATATTTGTATGTGGATGGTCTTCTATCATAAGTTTTACTTCGTATATTTAGTATATATACTGAGTTTTTGGTAACTCTTTCTATTTCTTCTAACACTTTAAAAGCATAGTCTTTATTTGGAAAATATTCAAATACATTCAGACTAAAACAATTTTCAAACCATTTATCTTTAAATGGTAATATAGATGCTTGACAATGAAACACTTTACTATGTGTTAATGCTATATTTTTGTTGAGCAATGATCGAGAATAATCTATACCATAATAGTCAAAATTAATAGAAAATAACTGGGACAAATATCCAGCACCACACCCTATTTCTAATATTTTCTTATTTGGTTTAATATCTAAAGTATACATAATATTTTTATAGCAAAAATTGTAATCAAGCCCATTATCTGTATGACCATTTAGAAATCTTAAATTATAACTTGTTTCCATACCCTTTTTCTCCCATATAGAATCCCATCCTTGTTTACTCGCATTAATCATTTGACTATTATTAGATACTATATCTTGTATAATAGATGTTGTACTAATACCTTTAGTATATGGAAATAATTCTATTTTTTCTAATTTTGTTGGAATCGCAAATATTCCACTAGCCATTTCTGTGTCATATTCTTCTATACTAGAAAAAGCATGAATCACTAAATCAATCTTATGATTATTAATAAAGTCCATTGTAATTGTCTTATCAACTAAGATTATAGATTTATTTACATATTTACATGATTGAACTAAACTTTTACGTTGTATTTCATCATAATATGTATTACGTTTCATACAACTCGAAATTTTATCATTTAAAATCCCCACTAATAAAAATGAATTTGGATATTTTTCTTTTATATTTTTAAAATACGCAACATGCCCATAATGAAATAAATCAAACACACCATTACAAAATATAATCATTACTCAATAATACTACTTTAAGTTTAAGTTAAATTTTAATTAATTTTTTAATTTCTTTTTTGTTTTTCGGTTTCTTCTTTTTTTTCTTGAACCACCAGCAGTAGTAGCACGAGGACCAAGCTGCTGCCCTGGTGTCTTTAATGCTTCTAATGAATTTTCCATTGATGATGCTCTAAGAAATAGTGTCCTGCTTTTACCAAAATCACTCAAACTATCAATTGTATTTCCTATATCAAAACCAGTCAGTGGTTTAGCGGGGGAGGGGGAGGGAGGTCTTAATCCACGACATGCATTATCAAATATTATTACTTGTTCATTTGGTTTAATATCACCTTCCAAATATATTAATTCCATTAGTTCTTCTAATGTATAGACATTAGTTGATTTAGATTTCAATGCTCTATTGTATTTTAAAATGGTATCAGTGTTTTCTGGTATATCACCTTGATAATCATATAATTCATTTAATTTTAATCCTAAATGTAATTTCTTATCTTTTGATACTTTAGAAATTATTTTGTTATCTAATTTAATTAAATCATCAGCCGTATCTTCAGATAATTCAAAAACCCCAATGAGCCCTTCTCTAACACTCTCTGTTTGAAAATGAAACTCTGTATTTATTGGTGTATAATTGTAACTATATTTAACAAAATTTACAATATCAGTAGTTGTTAGATCCGTTTTTTTGAAATAATTAAACCGTATATCATCTGCGAGTCTTTTCAACTTTGATTTTTTCAAATGTTCTGACAATGGTTCATCCACTAGCGCGCCTGCCCCTGCGTCAATACAAAAATTTGTCCAATACATATTTACTATATTTTCTAATATACGCAAATGCTCTATTGTATTAGCATTAATCAAACCAAGTAAAAATGATTTTTTATATTTAGAATTTATTATTTGTATTATTAATATAAGGATTGCAAATATAGATTTACGACCAACTGGTTGAGTTGAAATTATATTAAAACGATTTGCGTTGTATCTGTGTGGTTTATAATAAAATTTTTTATAATCTTTTCGTTGGGCTTCATTAATATTAGCGAACACTGTTTCAAAATTTACCCTTGGTTTTGAAAGATATTTTGTTGTAGCCACTCTTGCTCCATGTCCTTGAATAAAAAAAACTCGTATATTGTTTTTTTTTAACGATTTATCATTCATAATGGTATGTGGTATTATTTTTATTATTTTTTTAAATTGCGAATCAATGTAAATATGATCTTCATCTGGAAAAAATGTAGTGTATATTTTATCCGATATTTTTGCGTCAATTTGTTTATCAGGATTAAAAATAAATGGAACCAATTCCATTCTATGGGCTGTTGAAAATGATGTAGCATTAAATTTATCTTTTATTGATTTATTAACATAATTTAAATCATAATTATTATAGCATGATTCAAATACTTTTAAACTCTCATTATTATCGATAAATCTATTAAATTGCGATTTAGTAAATGATGTCTTTAAACCATTTTTAATATGTACTAATTTATTTGTAGTGTAAACCATAAATTTTTGTATTTCTTCAATTGGCAATGATAGTAATATTCTTAATATAGAAAAGTTACAATGCTCTAAATCATCAAAACTAATTAATTTTAATTTTTCTATAATCACCGATTTAAAAATATTTTTGGCTTTACAATTAGAAGTATCTAAAAAATCAAGATTAGTTTCAATAATTTCATTATAAGTTGCCTTTGATGGGTTTCTGCCAAATAAACTTAACATTGCTTTGTACTCCATTTTTTGACTTAGTAATAATTCAAATGCTTTTAAAAACTGATATTCATATTGTTTATCCATTGTTTGTTCTTGTGTTATTTGTCCTAAAGAATTCATTTCATATAGTTTTCTTGAAACTGGAATACTTATAGCATCTTTAAATTTAAACCCATCATGAAATGAAAATAATAAATCTACATTTGTTTTTATATTTGTTAACAAATGACTATATTCATATGGATAAGGCTCGCCACTTGGCCATTTATAAAGAATATGTTTTTCTACAAAAATAGTATAATAAAATTTTTCTAATCCATGATGTACTAACCACTCAATAATTGGTATTTCTTCGATATCTAATTTAGTGCTTCGTCTGACTGTATTCGCGTATGATATTTTTTTGCTCATTAAAATAGTATATTATTTTTTTTTTGTTTTATTAGCCTTTTTCTTTTTGGCTTTTAACGTTTTTTTTTTAGGTAATTCTTTTAATTTTCCATTATTGGTTATCATAAATTCATGTTTGGAATCACGTTTATCATTTAATCTAATTTCTGTGAAACCAGATTTTTTAGTTGTATTTAATGTGCATAAATTTGGATACTCTTTTGTTAAATAAACCGCACTATCATGAATTCTTTCTTTTGTTCGTTCTACTTGCATACCACCTGGTTCTTTATAACATTTTGTATCACACGTTATGTTATTAAATCTTAGCAACCCACCATCTTTTAAATAATATTTAATACTTCGTTCATAATCCTCTTTATCATCAATTGTTCTAATTTCAGCCTTTTTATTATTTATTGCACCAGTTAAAAATCCAATAACATAACATAATTTTGTTCCAACATAATCATTTAAATTATTAGTTTTTGCTTTCATAAAAAAAGGATTGTATACTGGGTAAACACCCCAATTTGTTAATCCAGATATTTTAGCCAATTTAAATCCATTATTAATTAAATCTTTTAATGATTTTAATTTTATTAATTTATTTCCTTTTTTATTTTTCTTATCTCCTTTATTTATACAATCATATATACCATATATATCATCGTCCATATAAAAAATATGTTGACCTTCTTTAAAATAGTTAGGCATAAAATTACGAATATTTTTTATACCTGGTTTTCCGACAATTATTTTATGATAATATTTATCTTTTAATACATCTTCATATATTTTTTTCTGTTCTTTATCTGCTACAAAAATATGAATCTTTTTAGGATCTATTTTATAATCTTTTAATATTTTTAACGTTCTATCTCTAAGAGTTTCTGGTCGTTTATAGGAAGGAATCGCCACAACATATTCAGTTAATACCATATATAATAATAAATTATTTTTTTTTTGTTTTTTTGTGTTTATTGTTTTTCTTTTTTTGTGTTTTTCTAAATGTTGGTTTTTTATTTGTATCAACATATTTTTTTAATAAAACCCACAAACTATTTGGATTATTAGAATTATCAACATCTATCTTATATTTATTATTTACTAAATTTCTCCATAAATGAATAGTATATACATTTTTTTTAAACATACTACTTATACTTTTACCTGGTACACCATATTTTGCTCTATAACTTGGTAAATTTAAAAAACAATCTTTAGCATACCACCAATCTAGATGACAAAAATAATCTGGAGATTTAACATATTTCATAAAATTGTATTTTTTAATTTGTTCTCGTAAAAAAATCATATACTTTATCTTATTTTTATTTGTTCCTTTTTTTTGGTATGCCATGCATATTTCATATAATTCTTTATAAAAATCGCTTTTTGGGGGTGCTTTTAATACTCCAATATTTGGTACAAATTTTTCTTTTAATTTATATGCCCCTTTTTGTATTGTGCGTTCAGATGAAAATACGAATGGTTCTTTAAAATCTAATTTTTTGAGAGATATTAAATCTAAATCAACCCAATAACCACCATTTTCATACAACATTTTATATCTAAAAATATCAGAAAAGGGTAAAAATCCCTCTTTTAATTTAAATAATTCTTTTTTAGGCATTATTTTATTTCCATCTAAAATTTTGGTCTTTTTTGGAATTCCATTAATTTTTTCATAAGTATATAAATGAAATTCATGACCTGTATTTATAAAACTGTTTATTGAATATATTTCCATATCTCCTAAATCATTTCCAACCCATAAACTTTGCACTACTACCATTTAATAATTATTCATATTTTAATTAGATAATAATTTTATTTTAAATTATTTTATTTTAATATAATATAGCAATGAGTCACCGAAAAACAGCCATATATACATTAACATTAACTTTAAGTTCCGAATTTAGAGCAATGATATATGATTTGAATGATTCTAAAGAATTTATAAAAAAATATGTTAAAAGCATATTTTCCAAATTAATAGGAAATAATACTAAAGTTAAATGCGATGTTAGTGGTAGTGGCGATGATGAACATGTAGTTACTATTAATTATACATTTTACTATAATAACGCCCAAATAAAATCTTCACGCGTGTATGTATCAGACGATGTTGTAGATTCTAATGGTGATTTAGAACTAGATGAAGATGATTTTATACAAACAGTTCAAGGCAACCTTCAGAGTGGAACGTCATACTTACTTGAAGAAGCTAAAGTTTCCCCTAGAGAGTGGAAAGTTGAAGGTGCGTCTCTTAAAAAAGCTACTGTAGGAAAAAAGAAAAAAACATCTCCTAAACGTAAATCACCATCTAGAGCAACTGCTGGGCCGGCGCCAAGAAAAAAGAAAGGTTCTTCTAAACGGAAAGTTCAAAGTCCTCCTAGAGCAGCTTCTAGTTCATCGTCTAATAACTCTTCATGCAAAGGGAAAAAAAAGAAGAGTTGTAAAAAACCACATTGTTCATGGAATGTAACAAAAAGAGCCGGAAAACGTGGTAAAGGAGCTTGCATAAACAATTAAAAAATATTTAAATTGGTTTAAAGATATTTACATAGAATATAAATATGGTTGTAATTGGTGTATGTGGTATTACAGGGGCGCAAGGTGGTGCTATTGCGGATTTATTTCTAAAAAATAATCACAAAGTAATCGGAATTACACGAAATATTCACTCAGATAAATCGTTAAAATTATTAGAAAAAGATGTTAAATTAAGAATTGGTGATTTTGATAATGTTGAATCATTACATGATATATTTAATGGTTGTGATGTTGTATTTGTAGTGACTAATTTTTGGGAACATATGGATTCAAAACGTGAATTTCAACAAGCTAAAAATATAATAGATAGTGCCTTTAAATCTAATGTAAATCATATTGTATGGAGTACTTTGGAAGATACGCGGGATTATAATGATTCAATTGAATTTATTGGAAATTATAAAGTGCCTCATTTTGATGAAAAGGGTATGGTTTCTAAATATTTAAATGGATTAAATATTAATTCCACACATTTATATACGAGTTTCTTTTATGAAAATCTAATAAATCTAATGAAATTAAAAAAAGATGATGATGGTGTGCGAAGATTATGTTTACCAATGAATGATTCTATTTTACCTTTAGTTAGTGTATTAGATATAGCTAAAATGACCGATTATGTAGTAAATAACAAATTATATGGAAATGTTGGTGTTGCTAGCGAGCATTTAAAAGTTAGTGAAATGGCTAATATTTTAACAGATGTTTTAAATGAACCTGTTGAATATGTTTCTGTTCCAGCAACAACATATAGACAATTTGGATTTCCAGGATGTAATGATTTAGGAAATATGTTTGAATTTAAGGATGTTCATAATAAAGACTTTTGTCAAAAAAGAAATATGGACGATGTTAGATGTAGAATTAATCCAATTGATTTTAAAACATGGTGTGTTCAAAATAAAGACTACCTTTAAAAATTGAATATTAAATTATATTTTATTTATAGTTACAATTACAAATATGGCTTTGTATAACATTATTAACGAATATGTTGATTTGCGTTCTAGTATTAAGAATAATCATAATGGTTATTCAAAATTGGGATGTGTAGCTTTCTCGCCTAAATTAAAGCAGCAGCGGGTTTTATTCTTTCGGGTTTAACCAATATAATTTATCTGGAAAAGCGTCAGAATCTAATACTGATAATATTCATGCAGAAGTGGATTGTGTTAATAAATTGAAACGTGCTAAAAAAAAGAAACATATTAATATAATTATATTTAGAACAAATTCAAAAGGTGACTCGTTGCTAATGTCTAAACCATGTAGTAATTGTATAAAAGCTATTTATTCAACTCTTAAATATAAAAATTATAAATTAAAAAAAATTTGGTATACAGATTCAAATGGTGATTTTATTAGATTTATTATGTAGACACAGGACGTGGATGTGCATTCTCGCATGCGGTTCCTTCGAGTTTCTTCCATACCTCATCATTCGTTTTTGAAGTATCTTTCAACATATTATGAAGTCGTTTGCAGCAAGCAAAGACCCGGTCGCATGGTCTAAAATATCCTCTTTCTTTCGCCAGCATATGATCCCAACAACCTGTACC
>Ga0209634_1001183_pt1 | contig 19430 bp, 27 predicted proteins | sample LinPmetageLP40_FD_184043 | JGI IMG/M metagenome (GOLD analysis project Ga0209634, IMG submission 184043) | Marine viral communities from the Pacific Ocean - LP-40 (SPAdes) (version 2) | ecosystem: Environmental > Aquatic > Marine > Oceanic | place: Pacific Ocean | collected 2010-08-26 | reverse complement strand
TACCAATCGTTATTGCACCAAATAAAATGTTAAATAACGTATTATACATGGGGTATCTTGATGTTGTTACATATCATGAAGAAACAGAGACATTCAAGATAATCGATATAAAAACAAGTACTAAGGGGTGGAATTCTTATGATAAAAAGAATGAAGATAAACATTTTCAATTAATATTATATAAAAAATTCTTTTCTGAGCAGTATGGAATACCCTTAGATAAAATTGAAATTGAATTTTTAATAGTAAAAAGAAAAGTGTTAGATTGGGATGATGAAAAAATAATGTCTCCCCATCAAGCATATAGAGTACAACAGTTTGTACCACCAAGTGGTAAAATAAAAATAAATAGAGCTAGCAATGCTGTAAAAGATTTTATAACAGAATGTTTTAGTTCAAGTGGAAAAATTAAAGAAATAGATTATTTAAAATCACCTTCTAAATGGAATTGTACATTTTGTCCTTATGGAGAAGATAAAGAATTATGTGGGGCAAAGGCGCATTTTGAATAATACTTATATATGTATAATAAATGTTTTAATTAATAAAGACTATGACAAATAAAAAACCAATGACACTAACGAGTGTCAAAGTCAAAAGCGATTTATTCGAGAATTTTAAAATTGAATGTGTAAAACGTAAATTTTCCTTTCAAAAACTTGCTGACCGTAGCCTGTTTTTGTATCTTACAGATGAAAATTTTCGTAAACAAATTACTAATCAAATTAATCTCGAAATAAAAGATAATGAGTAAAGACTTTAAATATATCCCTAAGGATAAAAGAAAAAAAATACTTTTAATATGTGACGATATTAGAGTACACTCTGGGGTTGCCACAGTAGCAAAGGAAATTGTAGTACATACAGCTCAACATTTTAATTGGGTGCAAATAGCTGGATCAATTAATCATCCTGAAAAAAATAAAAAATTAGATCTATCAGAAAGTACTAATGATCTATCTGGATTAGATGATTCCTCTGTAGTTATATACCCTAATGATGGGTATGGTAATACCCAAATACTTAGACAAATTATAAAATTAGAAAAACCAGACGCTTTATTTTTAATTACGGATCCTAGATATTTTATGTACATATGGAATATGGAACAAGAAATTAGAAAAAATATTCCAATTTCTTATTTAAATATTTGGGATGATTATCCTGCCCCCCTGTATAATAGACCATACTATGAAGCATGTGATTTACTAATGGGTATATCTAAACAAACAGTTAATATTAATAAATTAGTATTAAAGGGTCATGAGGGTAATAGAATATTTAGATATATCCCCCATGGGAAAGATATTACTAATTTTTTCCCTATTGATGGTGATGATTTAGATTATACTAATTTTAAATCATCTTTATTTGGAAATAAAAATCCTAAATTTACTTTATTTTTCAACTCAAGAAACATCAGACGTAAATCAATTCCAGACACAATGATGGCTTTTAGGGGGTTTTTAGATTCTTTACCTAAAGAAGAAGCTAAAGAATGTTATATGATTTTAAAAACAGAAAAAATAACAGATGCTGGTACTGATTTGCTTAAAGTAAAAGAATATCTTTTTGATGAAAAATATAAAAATAATATAATTTTTATAGATCAAAGATTAACAGAACAACAATTAAATTGGTTATATAATATAGCAGATACCCATATTTTACTTACTTCTAATGAAGGTTGGGGATTAGCTAATACCGAAGCAATGTTAGCTGGTACACCTATTATAGCTAATGTTACGGGTGGGATGCAAGACCAAATGAGGTTTATAGATGAAAATGGAAAATGGTTTACACCAAGTGCTGATGTCCCTTCTAACCATAGAGGAACTTATAAAGAACATGGTGAATGGGCATTTCCTGTTTACCCAACTTCTAGATCAATTCAAGGTTCTCCACAAACTCCTTACATTTATGATGATAGATGTAAATGGGAAGATGCTATGGAAAGAATAAAAGAATGTTATAAATTAGGGAGAAAAGAATTAAAACAAAAAGGATTAAAAGGAAGAGAATGGGCCTTAAGTAAAGAAGCCGGGTTTAATTCCAAACACCAAGGAGAGAGAGTTATTGATGCTTTAGATACATTATTTGATACTTGGAAACCAAGAGAAAAATATGAAGTAATTAATACTAATAATTATAAAGGTAAATTTTTAAATCATAAAATAATATATTAATGAGTAAACCACGTTTTGTAATAAGTTGCCCATTTGATACCTACTCAGGTTATGGAGCACGTAGTCGTGATATAGTTAAAGCTATAATAGAACTAGATAAATATGAAGTTCAACTTTTACCCCAAAAATGGGGAGAAACTTCCTGGGGTTTTTGTGAAGACCACCCAGAATGGGAATTTTTATTAAAATATACTGCTCCCCAAAATTGGCAACAATCTAAACCTGAAATTTGGGCTCAAATCACTATCCCAAATGAATTTCAACCTATAGGAAAATATAATATTGGTATAACAGCTGGGATTGAATCTACAGCTTGTAAACCCGAATGGATTGAAGGGTTAAATAGGATGGATATAAACTGGGTCTCTTCTAAATTTGCCAAAGATACATTTGAAAAAATGGTTTATGACCAAAAAGATCAAAGAACGGGTCAAATAGTACAACAAGTAAAATTAAATAAACCTATTGAAGTTGTATTTGAGGGAGCAAATCTATTAACTTACAAATTAATTAAACAATCAGAAATTAAAACTATTAATTTAAAAGATATTAAAGAAGAATTTTGTTATTTATTTGTTGGTCATTGGATGAATGGTGCATTTGGTCACGATAGAAAAAATGTTGGGGTATTAGTTAAATCTTTTTATGAGGCCTTTAGACATAAAGTAGGTAAAAAACCTGCTCTAATATTAAAGGCATCTACAGGGGTTGCTTCTTATTTAAGTAGGGATTCTATTTTAGATAAAATTAAAGAAATAAAAGATTCTTATGGGGATGCTAGATTACCTAACATTTATTTACTAAATGGGGAATTTGATGATTCTGAAATAAATGAATTATATAACCATTCTAAAGTAAAAGCAATGGTTAGTTTTACTAAAGGAGAAGGGTTTGGTCGTCCCCTATTAGAATTTGGTTTAACTGGAAAACCTATTATAGCATCTGGTTGGAGTGGGCATGTTGATTTTCTCCATCCAGAACATAACGTATTATTATCTGGAAATTTAGAGAAGGTTCACCCCTCAGCTGCTAATGATTGGTTAATAAAAGAAGCTCAATGGTTTCAAGTAAATCAAAAACAAGGTATTAGTGCTTTAAAGGAAGTTTATAAAAATTATAAACAATATTTAAAAAGATCTAAAAAACAAAGACATTATGTTAAAACTAATTTTAGTTGGGAAAAAATGAAAGAATTAGTAGGTAATATTTTATTAAAAAATACCCCAAAATTTGCTCAACAAGTAGAACTAAACTTACCAAAACTTAAAAAGATAAACTAATGAAATCAGATACAATAATAGATTGTCCTAAATCAGGGGGAGATCTTTGTTATAAAACAGAAATAAATAAAGACATAACTAATTTTCTTAGTTTATCATGTGGGTTTTGGACTAATACTTTAATGAAAAAAGACTCAGAATTTTATAATGAACAAATTAGTACTTTACCCGAAATATATAAAGACATAGCTTGGGAAGACCCTAAAACAAAATTAATTTGGATCCCAAATACAATTAATATACAAGATAAAGGAATGGTATTCGCTGGAGGGAATAAAGCAGAAAAATGGGCTTGGTCTGCTGTAAAAGCTATACCTTTAGGTAAAGATGATAAAGCTAAAGTAGAAGGTCAAACACATAAGATGGATATGTCAACAATAAAATCATTTAAAGAACGTGACTATATAGATGCTCTTTCGTATATTGGAGTCCTACCAGAATAATATGAAAGTACTAGTAACAGGGGGTGCAGGTTTTATAGGATCTAATTTAGTAAAAAGGTTATTAAATGAGGGACATGAAGTCCATTCTTTAGATAACTATTCTACAGGTAATACTGAAGTGAAAGGATGTAAATATTTTAGAGGTGATATTACAGAAATAAATACAATTCATAAAGATTATGATATTATATTTCATTTAGCAGCTCAATCAAGAGTACAACCATCATTTGATAACCCATCTGAAACTTATAGAGTAAACGTAACAGGAACAGAAGCTGTATGTAAATTTGCGCATAATATAGGAGCTAAAATAGTATACGCAGGTTCATCATCAAAACACCATAACCCGGCTACTTCACCATATGCTATGTATAAATATTTAGGTGAAGGTGTTTGTAAATTATATAAAGAATCATTTAATTTAGAAATTGAAATTTGTAGGTTTTATAATGTATATGGTCCTGGCGAAGCATTAGATGAAGTAAATGGTAATGTAATTGGTATTTGGAGGTCCAGAATTAATAGGGGAGCAGATATTGAAATAGTTGGTGATGGTAAACAAAGAAGAGATTTTACTCATGTAAATGATATTGTAGGTGGTTTATATAAAGCGGGAACCATGGGAATAGAACATGAAGATGCTTGGGAGTTAGGAACGGGTATAAATTATTCTATTATTGAACTAGCAAAAATGTTTCAAAATAAATTTAATTGTAAAATATCCTATCTTGAAGACCAACCGGGTAATTATAGAGCTACGCTATGTGAAAGTAAGGATGCTATTAATATTTTAGGATGGAAGCCTTCTGATAAATTAAAAGATTATATAAAAAATTTATGAAAATAAGTTATGCAATAACAGTATGCAATGAATATAAAGAGATTCAAAAGCTAATATCTACCCTTATGTTGAACATAAGAGAAGAGGATGAAGTTGTAGTATTATTTGATAAAAAAGCAGGTACAGCAGAAGTATGGGATTACTTAGTTGGACTACAAACTCAGGATTTAATTAAAGCTTATGCTGAGTCTTTCAAACATCATTTTGCAGATTGGAAAAATAAGTTAACTGAACATTGTACTGGTGATTATATCTTTCAGATAGATGCAGATGAATATCCCCATAAGTCTTTAATTGAAAATTTACCTTATATATTAGAAGCTAACCCCGATAATGAAGTTTATTTAGTCCCTAGAATTAATACAGTTAAGGGATTAACAGAAGAACATATCAAAAAATGGGGTTGGAATGTCAATGAAAAAGGATGGGTTAATTGGCCCGATTATCAATTTAGAATATATAAAAGAGATCCCAAAATTAAGTGGAAAAATAAAGTACATGAAGTATTAGAGGGCCATAAAACATATTCACCTTTACCTCAAATGGAGCCCATTGCTTTATATCACCCAAAAGAAATTGACAGACAAGAAAAACAAAACGAATATTATAATACATTATGAAAAAAGTACTAATAACAGGACATTTAGGGTTTGTAGGAAGACACTATCTAAATTATTTTAAAGATAAAGGAGTTGAAGTAGTAGGAGTAGATATTAAAGAGGGGAATGATTGTAGAGATTTTTTTAAAGTAAACAATGATAGGTTTGATTTAATTATACATTTAGCAGCTATTGTAGGGGGAAGAGAAACAATTGAAAATGATCCTTTAGCTGTAGCAACAGATTTATCTATAGATGCTGAATTTTTTAATTGGGCGGTTAGAACAAAACAAGAAAAAGTAATATATTTTTCATCTTCAGCTGCTTATCCTACTAAATTACAAGCTAAGGGTATGAATACTTTATTAAAAGAAAGTGATATAAATGTAAATGATATCTCATCACCCGATTTTACATATGGGTGGGCAAAGCTATCAGGTGAATACTTAGCTAATTTTGCTAAACAATATGGAATAAAAACATATGTTTTTAGACCATTTAGCGGATATGGAGAAACCCAAGACTTAGATTATCCATTTCCTTCTTTTATTAAAAGAGTAGTAGATCAAGTAGATGAATTTGAAATATGGGGAGATGGAACTCAAGTTAGAGATTTTATCCATATGGATGATATAATTGAAGCAACAATGGAAGCAGTAAGGTTAGATATTCAAGAACCAATTAATCTGGGTAGTGGTAATCCTCTTTCTTTTTTAGAATTAGCTGAAAAAGTATTCCAAGTATCAGGATTTAAACCCAAAAATGGAATTAAACTTAGAACTGATAAACCTGTAGGGGTGATGTTTAGATGTTCTAATAATTCTAGAATGTTAGATTTTTACAAACCAAAAGTTTCATTAGAGGAAGGAATTAGAAGAGCACTAAAACATTTTAAAAATAAATAATATGAAATCACCAGTTACTTTTTGTATATCTACATTTAATAATTTTACATATTTAACTAAAGCCGTAGAATCTATTAGAAAATATAGTTATTATAAGGATGCACCTTTTATAATACACGCAGAAAATTGTAATGATGGTACTAATGAATGGTTAAGAGGGAATAAAGAAAAATATAATTTAGAAGTTTATATTGAACAAAATGAAATTCCTAGAGGAATAGGTGGTGGAATGAATTTTATGGTGGGTAAAGTTAAAACTGAGTTTTTTAAAACTTTACATTCAGATATGTTTGTATCTCAGGATTGGGATTTAGAATTATTAGAAGTTTTTAATAACCCACAATGGAATAGTAAACCTTTAGTAGTTTCTTCACTTCAAGTCCAACCTAATATTTTTAAAGAAGATTCTAGACCGGGTACTGTTATAGTACCAATAAATGAATTTGGGGAATACTGTTGGAATTTTGATGAAGAACATTTTATTTCTTGGTCATCTCAACTAAAGAATATGAATGATAAAGTATTACCTAAAGCTAATGGTGGTACTTATATGATGAGAAAAAAAGATTGGGATTATTTAGGGGGTAATGATGACATTTTTGCCCCAGTATCATTTGAAGATATTGATATGTACATAAGAATGGGTTTAGAAGGTTATAACTGTGTTCATACTACAAAATCAATAATCTACCATTTTGCAGCAAGAGGAAGTCATTTTCAAGGTCAAGGAGATGATTTATCTAAATCATCAGATAGACAGGTAAAAACTGAAAGTAAAAACTATCATAAATTTGTAAAAAAATGGGGGAAGCCATCTCAAAATAATGAATGGCATATGCCTATTATTTTTGATGAATGGAAACAAAAATTTAATGGTCAATATAGAATTAAGTAAAAATGAATAAATATTTAATTATAGCAACCGATGATCGAAGCTATTTAGATTTAAAAAATGTAGCAATAGAATTAAAAAATAGAAATTTACCTTTTTTCTTCTTATATAGTAATACTCCACATAGAATTTCTCCAAAAGATAATATAAATAGTTTTTCTTATGATACTAATGTAGAATTTACAGATAAAAAGCATTTAAGTCAAACTTTAGGTTTTAATTTACCTTTTAAACCTGATGTTCTATTAATTACTAATGAAAATTGGGAACCCGAAAAATCTATTTTATGGGAGTTTAAACAGTGGGGATGTTTTATTGGTTGTATTGAAAATGCTTCTAGAATTTATGTGAATATAAAATCAAAACTAGAATTAACTACTAGAAAATCATTTCCTGTTAATTGTATAGATGTATTTTTTGATCATAGTGAGTGGGGAAAAGAATCAAAAACTGTATGTGGTTGGTACCCTTCAAAATCTATAGTAACTGGAAATCCTAGGAATGACAATATTTTAAAAAGTAAACATACTAAAGAAAATATAATAATTGTATATGGTAGCATGGAAAATGAAACCCATTACAACTTATTAGACATATACAGAAGCCTTTTAAAATTAAAAGATTGGAAAATATATTATAAACCCCACCCTTCTGAAATTAGGGATTTCCCTAATGATTTTGAAGATATAGAAATTATTAAATCTTACAAAGAATATTTTAAATTACTTCTTAAATCTCATCACCATATAGGAATGTTTAGTTCTGTTATGTATTATCCTTTAGTTCTAGGTAAAAATATAATATTTTTAAACACAAAAACATCAGGTATGGATGATGAATTAAATATAGAAAATTATAAAGGACATGAATTTAATTTTTGGTCTAGAGTATTTGCAAATGAGGTGTATGGGTCAAGTGGGTTTAATGATTTTCAGGAATTTCACGATTATATAGGTGATAAGTTTATTGAAAAGATTAAAAAAAGAAATAAAAAAGTTGAAGAACATATTGGAAATAATTTGGTTTCCTACAAAAAAGATCATATCTTCGTAGAAGACGAAAGCTATAGTTCAAATAATTTAGAATTATTAAGTTATTTTGATGAATTTAATGATGGCAAAGCTTCAAAAAGAATTATAGATTATACTGAATATGGGTTTTTTAGTAAATAATTTTATAAAATATGAATGATAAAAATGCTTTTGAAGTAGTAAGGCAATTTGAAAGAAGAGTAGCAGAATATGCAGGTAGTAAATATGCTGTAGCTGTGGATTCTTGTACAAATGCTTTATTCTTATCATGTATGTATATGAATATTAAGGGTCATGAGGTAACACTACCTAAAAGAACTTATGTATCAGTACCTCAATCCGTTATACATGCTGGGGGTAAAGTTAAATTTAAAGATATAAAATGGAAAGGAACTTATAAACTTAATCCTTTTCCTATTGTAGATGGTGCTAAAAGATTTACTAAAGGTATGTATGAAAAAGGTACTTTTCATTGTTTATCTTTTCATATGAAAAAAATTTTAGATATAGGTAGAGGTGGTGCTATATTAACTGATAATGAAGACGCCGTAGATTGGTTTAAACAAGCTAGATTTGATGGCAGACATGAAGTTCCTTTACACCACGATGAATTTAAAATACTAGGATGGAATATGTATATGACCCCAGAACAAGCAGGTAGGGGTTTATGGAAAATGATGGGACTACCAGACTTTAATGAAGATCAAAAAGAAAATCCCCCATATCCTGATTTATCTAAATATAAAATATTTACAGAAGCTAACAGATGATAAAAATAACAACTCCTATTTCAACTTTATGGGATACAAAATCAAATATTGACTTGATAAAGTCAAATTCTGATTTCTTTGAGGATAGACCATTTAATAAATTCAATCATCCTTCAGATATTAGTTCTAAAGTAAAAGCATTTCATTGTGATATAATACAACCTATACATAAATTAAATATTAAAGATTTTGATTATATTAAATCTATTGTTAGTAAATACCCTAATCTAGAAATAATTTCATTTCATTGTGCTTATTGTTCAAGTAAATGTTTTAAACATGATGGAGTAGGTTATATAGATGGTTATTGTTATACTGAAGAAGAATTAAAATTTAATATGAAAAAAAATATCCCTTTAATAAAGGAAATAGTAGGGGATGTAAAAATATTAATAGAAAATAATAATTATTACCCAACAAAAGCTTATGATATAATTGCAAACCCTAATTTTATATCTGAAATTGTGTATGATAATGATATTTGGTTTCTATTTGACCAGGCGCACGCAGAAATATCAGCTCATAATCTTAAAATAGAATATGAAGATTATATCCAAAATTTACCTTTAGATAGGTGTAAACAAATACATTTATGTAAAATGGGTTACAACACATCACTGTATTCTAAAAACTTTTATTTAGCTGAAGATTACCATTTGGCACCTGAGTTTGAAGAGTTTCAAAAAACCTTAAAAATTATAAAAGAATATCCTTTAATTGAATATCTTACTATAGAATATTATAAAGATATAAATGGGTTATTAAATTCAATTAAAACTGCAAAAAACTTATGATTAATTTAAAAAATAAAGTAGTAATAATTACAGGTGGTAAAGGTCAATTAGGTAAAGCAATTACAAAAAAGTTCACTAAATTAGGTGCTATTGTATATGACTTAGATTTAATAGATAAATTTGATTTAAGATCAAAAAAATCTATTTCTAATCATTATAAAAAAATATTTAAAAACCACAAAAAAGTAGACATATTAATAAATAATGCGGGTGTTAGTGTATTTAGCGATCTTATGGATAGAACAGAAGAAGATTTTGATTTTGTTTATGATGTAAATTTAAAGGGTACTTTTAATTCTATACATTCTTTTTTAGAGTATTGTGATAAAAACCAACAACAAGCAGCTTCAATTGTAAATATAGCGTCCTTATATGGTATGGTAAGCCCGGATTTTAGAATTTATAGTGATGGGGATAGAAAAAATTCTGAGATTTATGGAGCTACTAAGGCAGGTATAATACAAATGACCAAATATTTAGCTGTTTATTTAGCTGATAAAAATATTAGAGTAAATTGTGTTTCACCCGGAGGAGTATTTAACCAAGATAACCCACAAAACCAAACTTTTATAAAAAAATATGAAGATAGATGCCCAATGAAAAGAATGGCTTATGATACTGAAATAGCTGATGGAGTAATATATTTAGCTAGTGATATGTCAAGTTATGTTAACGGTCATAATTTAATAATAGATGGTGGTTACACTTCATGGTAAATAATAACAATATGGACAAAATATATATTATAGCAGAAATAGGAATTAATCACATGGGTGATATAAACAAAGCAAAAAAATTAATTGATGCTGCCTCTAGGAGTGGTGTAGATGCTGTGAAATTCCAAACATATCTTACTGAAAAAAGAGTAAAAAAAGACTCTCCAATTTTTGATATTTTAAAAAAATGTGAACTTCCATTTGAAGCATTTAAAGAATTAAAAGAATATTCGGATTTGAAAAATGTAGAATTTTTCTCTACTCCTTTTGATAAGGAAAGTGTAGATTATTTAAAAAATATAGGAATTAATAAACACAAAATAGCATCTTTTGATGTAACAAACTATAAATTATTAAAATATATAGGAAATAATTCAGATAGTGTTATAATGTCTACGGGGATGGCAAATATAACAGAAATAAATAAAGCATGTGAAATTTTAGAAAACACAACAGTAAAAAATATATCATTACTCCATTGTGTATCAGCTTACCCTACAGAAGAATCAGACGCTAATTTAAAAGCTATTTTTACCTTAAAAAGGATATTTTCATCATATACAATTGGCCATTCAGATCATACACCTGATATAAAAGTACCTTTATATGCCATAGCTTGTGGAGCCCGAGTCATAGAAAAACATTTTATGGTAGAAAAAGATTGTGTGGATGCTCCTGTTTCTATTAATGAAAAACAAATGACTAATTTAGTTAAAGAAACAAGGCTATTAGAGAAAATTTTAGGAGATGGGTCTTTAGGTATAACAAAAGCACAAGAAGGTACTAAAATATTTAGAAGGAATGGAAGGTAAAAAACTATGGAATAAAGCAATAAAAGTCATACCAGGGGGTAATGGTCTATTATCAAAAAGACCTGATAGATATGCCCCAGATATTTGGCCCTCATATTTTAGCAAAGCTAAAGGAATAAACATATGGGATTTAGAAGGCAATAAATATATTGATATGGCACAGATGGGTATTGGTACTTGCATATTAGGTTATTGTGACGATGATGTTGATAATAGTGTAAAACAAGCTATAGATACAGGAATTAATACTACCTTAAATTGTCCCGAAGAAGTTTATTTAGCCGAAAAATTATTAGAATTAAATCCTTTTGCAGGTGGGGTTAAATTTGCTAGAACAGGAGGAGAAGCTATGTCAATAGCAATTAGAATAGCAAGAGCACATAGTGGAAAAGATAAAATTGCCTTTAGTGGGTATCATGGTTGGCATGATTGGTATTTAGCTACTAACCTATCAGGTGATAAACTAGATTCTCATTTATTACCTGGATTAGAACCAAAGGGTGTTCCTAAAAATCTTAAAGATACAATATATCCATTTACCTATAATAATTTAATTGAGTTAGAAAATATTTGTTCCTTAAATGATATAGGAGTTATAGTAATAGAAGGGGCTAGGTATGATTTTCCAACAAAAGAATTTTTAGAAGGAATAACTAAAATATCAAAAAAATACAATATAACAATTGTAGTAGATGAAATAACATCTGGTTGGAGATTAACAGATGGGGGAGTTCATAAGTTATACAATTTCACCCCAGATATTGCGGTCTATGGAAAAGCTTTAGGAAATGGTTATGCTATATCAGCAATTGTTGGAAAAACCGAAGTAATGGATAAGGCCCAAGATACTTTTATTAGTAGTACCTTTTTCACCGAACGAGTTGGTTTTGTAGCTGCATTAAGTACCATTAATAAACTTACGTCTAATAAAGTATGGGAACATTTATCAACTTTAGGGGAATATACAGGTAATGAGTGGGAAAAATTAGCTAATAAACATAATTTAAATATTAAGATAACAGATTTTAAACCTTTAATTACTTTTAAGTTTCAATATGGAGATTTAAATGCCTCTTTGTATACCTTATTTATACAAGAGATGTTAAAAAAAGGATATTTAGCCTCTAATAGTATTTATTTATCTTATTCTCATAAACACGTGGATATTCAAAAATATCTTCGTATCGTAGACGAGGTATTTGAATACATTAAACATTGCATAGATAATAATAATGTTTTAAATGCTCTTCATACTAAAATAAAAAGTGAAGGGTTTAAACGATTAAATTAATTACAAAATGAAAAATATAAATGAAATTGCTTTTATTATACAATCTAGAAAAGGGTCTGTAAGGGTAAAAAATAAAATGTTAAAACCATTTAATGATTCCTCTTTATTTGAAATAGCAATCAAAAAAATATTAAAATCAAAAATTATACCTAAAGAAAACTTTTATGTATCTGTATTAGATGATGAATTTAAAGACATAGCTAAAAAATATGATATTAATATTTACCATAGATCTTCAGAATCAACTGTAGAACCAGTTGAATTACCTACTGTTTTTGGGTGGTATAAAGAAGGATCGCTAAATAAACCTTATAAATATTGGGTTACTATTAATGGTTGCAATCCTTTATTATCCATAGACACTATTGACAGATTTGTAGAATCATTTCTAAATACCGATTCTAATGGTGCTTTTGGTGTATTTGAAAAGAAAACGTTTTTATTTAATAATGAGGGTATTATGCTTAATCGTTTCTTTGGGGAAGATAAATACTTAGCAACTTTAGAAACTAAATATGTTGAAACTTGTTATGAAGCAGCCCATTCTTTATATGCAGGTACTATGGAAGACATTAGTAATGAAATATATACAGGAACATTTAAAGAGCCTGGAAACCCAGAATTTTTTATAATGGATGAAATAGAATGTTTTGATATTGATTGGCCATTTCAATTTGAAATAGCAGAAACAATGTATAAACAAAGAAAAAACCAAATATGGAGTTAGTTAAATGTTCAAAACAATATTGGGAATTTGTTAGAACTTTAAGAAATGATAAAAGAGTATTAGAAGGTTTTATACAATCCACTTATATCACTAAAAAAATGCAGCTAAAGTATATGAAAGAAAATAGCCAGTATTTTCGAGTTGCGATAATAAATAACAACCCAGTAGGGTATATTGGAGTAATTAAAGATGATATAAGAGTATGTACTCATCCTGATTATCAAGGTAGGGGAGTTGGTAAATTTATGATTAACAAATGTATGGAAATCTGGCCATCAGCATTTGCAAAAATAAAAATAAGTAATAAGGCAAGTTTAAAATTATTTGAATCTTGTGGTTTTATTAAAAAATATTATTATCTTGAAAAAATATGAATAAGATTTTATTAAAAAATAAAAATATATATTTAAAAAATTTAACTATAAATGATAATTTAAATAATTATCTTTCATGGATTAATGATAAAGAACTAACATTATATTTAAATAAAAATAAAACCCAAACTAAAAGTGATTTAAAAAACTATATCCAATATCATTTAGGTTTAGGTAATTATTTATGTGGTATATTTGATTCAATTACTTATACTCATGTAGGAAATGTACTATTAAGTCGTATTGATTTGATTAATAGCAATTGCAATATAGGTATTTTAATAGGGAAAAATTATTGGGGGAAAGGAATAGGAACTTCTGCTGTATCTTTAATGACGGATTATGCCCTAAATAATTTAGGATTACATAAAGTAATTGCTGGTGTAGTAGAAGAAAATGTTGGATCAGCCAGATTATTTGAAAAAGTAGGTTTTACTTTAGAAGGGATAAGAAAAGAAGAATTTAAATTTAAAGATACATTTTTAAATACATTGTATTATGGTAAAATAAAAAATAATGAATAAAATAACTTTTTGCATACCAAGTAAATCAAATCTACGTTATTTAAAAACTTGTATTCCTTCTATTAGAAAAAATGCTTATAGAAAGGATCACGATATTATTATATTTGTAGACTCTGATGAAGATGGAACAGTAGAGTGGTTAAAAAAGAATAAAAATAAATATAATTTTAATTATTATATTAATCCTAATTTAGGTGAAGAATTATATGGTATAGGAAGAGCTTATGACTACTGTATTGAAAAATCTACCACTGATATCTTTATGATATTTCATGCTGATATGATGTTAGGTAAAGATGCTGACTTAAAAGCATTTAACCATTTAAAAGAAAAAACTGTAGTATGCGCTACAAGAATCGAACCTCCTTTACACCCAAATAATGGAGAAAAAATATTGTTAGATTTTGGAATATGGCCTGAAGAGTTTAAAGAAAACGATTTTGATAAATATGTAGAAGAACATAAAGAATCAGATAAAATCACTGAGGGTATATTTGCTCCTTGGATGATGTATAAGCAAGAATTTATGGATATGGGTGGTCATGATCCTATAATGCATTCTTGTAGAGAGGACTCAGATGTATTTAATAGAATGTTACTTGCGGGATTTAAATTTATACAACCTTGGAATAGTTTAGTTTATCATCTTACTGGTAGGGGAGCAGGTAGCTTTGATGGGGATAAAGAAAGACATAAAAAATGGCAAGCCGATATGAATAAGTCAACTTTAGAATTTATTCGTAAATGGGGTCAAAATGTTAATCATACTTCTTTAATGAAACCTATAGTTTCACCTAAATATAATATTGGAATTATATTAAAAAAGGGTAATGAAACTTTAGTTAGAGCATTAGAACCATGGGTTGATACACTTTATGTTGATGAAGGTAATGTTCCTACCTTAATTAAAAATTATATTAATAGTGAACAACCTAATACTGCATTTGATTTATTTGATAGATTAAAACCTTATGATAATGAGAAAAATAGTGAAATACTAGTAGAAGTAGATGGAACCAGTTTTGATCAACAAGATTTTAAAATTTTAACCCAATTATCAGATATAATTAAAGACAGTGGTAGTATTGGAAGATTTAAATTAGGAAACATAACTGTAGAAATTATTCAAATGAACGAATATCAAAATAAATTAATTAAGTTATGAAACAACATAAAATAGGATTTACTGCTGGTAATTTTGATTTACTACACCCAGGTTATATTTATACGTTTGAAGATGCTAAGAAACATTGTGATCATTTTATAGTATTTCTACAAAAAGACCCATCACTACATAGGAAATCTAAATACAAACCCGTAATTCCTTTATATGAAAGGTACAGAGCGTTAATGGCTATACATTATATAGATGAGGTATTTATTTATCAAACAGAAGAAGAATTAAGAGAATTAATTATACATTTTAAACCTGATATTAGAATTTTAGGTGAAGATTATATTGGGAAATCTTTTACAGGTGATGATTTACCCCCTAAAATTATTTATACTTCAAGGGCACATGATTGGAGTACTACTAAGTTAAAAGATTTAATTACTAAACAAACTATAAAACAAAACCCCAATATTTTAAAATGAGAATAATAGTTACAGGAGCATTTGGTTTTATTGGGTCACATTTTGTAAAATATATATTTAATCTAGATGATGATATTAAAATATTAGTAATAGATAATTGTACTTATGCAGCTAATAAAAGCAATTTAAATGGGGTTACATATGAACATTTACATAGAGATATTTGTAATGTTACAGCTGAAGATTTAGGTGAGTATGATTATTTAGTTAATTTCGCTGCTGAATCTCATGTAGATAATTCTATAAAAGATGGTAGACCATTTGTTAGAACAAATGTAGAAGGTACATTTAATTTATTAGAAGTAGCAAGGCAAAATCCAAATTTAAAAAAATTTATCCAAATATCAACTGATGAAGTTTATGGTGATATGGGTAATTATGGTCTTGATACTTTAGCTGATGAAGAATTTAATTTAATTGGGTCATCATATTATTCATCAACTAAGGCGTCTGCTGATTTATTAGTTCAAGCAGCTGGTAGAACATATGGGTTACCATATTTAATAACTCGTACGTGCAATAATTACGGAGAAAACCAACACCAAGAAAAATTATTACCTACAATAATAAATTGTGTAAAAAATAATCTTAAAATTCCTATTTATGGGGATGGTCAAAATATAAGAGAATGGATACATGCTGATGATAATTCAATGGTAATATTTAATTTATTAAACTCAAATAGTACTGGTATACACAATATAGGTTCAGGCGAAAGATATACTAATTTACAAATAATTGAAATGATAGAAAGAATATTAGGTTATCAATTAGATTTAAAATTTGTAGAGGATAGAAAAGGTCATGATAGAGCCTATGGTTTATTAACTAAATATAAACCTGTATTAAATCATACTTTAATAAAATATCTACAAACAAGTTTGGATACCGTATAAGTAGTTCGTATATTCACGCCTAATTTAAAAAGGTTATATATTTATGCGACAGACTATTAAAACCCCCCGTACTGTGAAAATGATTCCATGTATTAAATGTAAAAATGATATGCCCGAGTTAAGATTAACTCAATATGGGTATAAAGTATGTGTTAATTGCTCCACAGTTGGTACAAAAAGAGGTGTACCTATAATGAGAGGCACAGGTGATCATACCTGGACTGAAACCATTATAATGGAAGAGGACCAATATGAACAATTTGTGGTAGCATCCGCTATTGAAAGAGGTGATACAAATACTGCTAAAGCTGAAATGGTTAATATGGATAAAGAAGATCGTAATCTACAAGGACCATATCAAATTATCAATAATACAGATAAAGATAGAAGCTAATGCCTAAGGCAAAACCACTATCCAAAGAACAAATTCTAGCAGCCCAAGCTAAAACAAAATCAAATATGGCTGCTGCTAGGTATCTTCATGTGTCATATCAACACTATAAGAAGTGGGCTAAGTTATACAAATTGTTTGCAGTTCATAAAAACCAAAGTGGTAAGGGCATTCCTAAGTTTTTAAAAGGACCTAAAAAAATGCCCCATATGCTTGAAATAATTGAAGGTAGAATAGCTGCATCTTCATTTGATCCAAATAAACTTAAATATGCCTTAATAGAACAGGGATATTTATCAGAGGAATGTGCTGTATGTTCTTTCAAAGAAAGGCGAGTGTTAGATTACAAAATGCCTTTATTACTTCATTTTCAAGATAATAACAGTAATAATTACAGTCTAGATAATGTCCAGCTGTTATGTTATAACCATTATTTTTTAACTGTAGGAGATATTTTTAATAGTAAAGATGTTAAGCAAATTGAAACTAAACAAGAACACTTTGGTACAAGTGAAAAAGTAGAATGGGAAGTAGACGATTATCATCTACAACGTTTAAAAGAATTAGGCCTAGATGATAGTGAAGATGATGTTAATCAATATATTTCAAGAATATGAAAAAATCAAGACGAACTAGATCATTAGATAAAAAGTATCATAAAATAACTAAAGATTATGATAAACAAAAATCTAAACATTTAGAAAAATTAACTGATAAAATACTCAAAAATGATGAAAAGACCCAACAATTAAAATCAAAAACAATGAAGGGTGATTTTTTAAAAAACTTTTAATATGAAATTTAAACACAATTGGGAATTTAATACCACAGAAGAACTAAATAACATTTTTAGCGAGGGGAAGAAAGAACTAAATGATCTAATCGTAGATATTACTTTAAAAAACCTAAAAACAAAAAGAGTAACCATCCCCGTAGTATCTATTTATACTAAAGACGAAGATATAACTTATGACATTATGGTTGATCGTCCTGATATGGTTGAAACATTAGAACAAAACTTATTAACAATGGAAGAATATGAAGATTATGAGCGTTGTCAAAAAATAGTTAAAGCATTAGATTATTTAAAATTAAATTCTTAATTATGAGAACATTTTTATTATTATTTATATTATTTATTGTACCTTCAAATAAACCTATTTCTCAAGAATTGCCTCAACCAAAAATTGAGGATATTAAAGAAGAGGTTATTGAAGTTAAAGGTATGAATGAATTTTTATTTGCTATAGGCCACCAAGAGTCAGGTAATAGATACTTTGTTGTAAATAGATATGGTTATATGGGTAAATATCAATTTGGTAAGTCAACTTTAAAAACATTAAAAATTAAAGTTACTAAAGAAGCATTTTTAAATAGTCCTGATTTGCAAGAGTATGCAATGCAACAACTTTTAAAATATAATAAAAAGAAATTACAAAATTATATAGATAAGTTTGATGGTCAAACTATAAATGGTATGTTAGTAACAGAGTCAGGTTTGTTAGCAGCTGCTCATTTAGGAGGAGCTGGTAGTGTTAGAAAATGGTTTAGAAATGGTAAAGTAAGAAAAGATGGTAATGGAGTAAAAATAACTACATACATGCAGCGTTTTTCTGGATATACCTTATATTTATGATAAAAAGATTATGGCACGAATTGTTGTATCGGATTATAAAGCTAATAAGCGTAAAAAACGACCTGGGGTACATTCAAAAAATAACACAAGTAGAAGTAAACAAAGCAAAAATTATGTCAAAGCGTATAGAGGCCAAGGGAAATAATATAAGATTAAGTACGTTATCATTATTTAATCATATGACTGAAGAAGATTTTATGGCAATCCATAATGCAGGTCAATTAAAAAATTTATGTATGGCTTTAAGCTTAGATATACAATCGATTAATGATGAAAAATTTAAAAACAGTAATACTTACTCAGCATGAATGGAATGATGCTATGAAACTTCCTACACCTCATAGGAATAAGAAAAAATACTATAGAAAAGATAAACATAAGAAAAGCGGCGACCAATTTGGTTGCCGCAAATATTTTTCGTATATTCACGTATAAAATAAAGGTTATACTATGGCATTATGGGAATTTACAAATTTAAATAAACACGGAAATTATAGGACTAGAATTATTTACACTAAAGGAGCATTAAGCATACCGGGTAGTGGATTAGGTCCAACTGTATTTGCAAATCGATTTAAATATGAATATAAAGATCAAGCTTTTCCACCAACAATAGCAAATATAAGTGGTAAAACATATTTAATGCCCTTATGGAAGGAAGTAGATCCAAATACTACTATAGATGATATAAATTGGATTAAACCCAAACCTAAAGTAAAACAAGAA
>Ga0209634_1001182_pt1 | contig 19431 bp, 30 predicted proteins | sample LinPmetageLP40_FD_184043 | JGI IMG/M metagenome (GOLD analysis project Ga0209634, IMG submission 184043) | Marine viral communities from the Pacific Ocean - LP-40 (SPAdes) (version 2) | ecosystem: Environmental > Aquatic > Marine > Oceanic | place: Pacific Ocean | collected 2010-08-26 | reverse complement strand
ATTTACAAAAAGATTTTTATTGGAAAGATGGCATGATGATCATGACAAAACATTATCATTTAAAACGTGGATACTGTTGTACCAATGGATGTTATCATTGTCCTTATTAACTTGGATATTTAATTAAATTTCCTTATAATAATATAAAAATGAGTTTTAGTTTTCTAAATCCTACTAATGTAAATCGTAAAATGTTTTATAGATGTGTTTCTATAATATCAGATAAAGATGGAACAGAACTGCATATGTTAAATGACGCAGTAATGATACAATATGATAAAAACATTCATGACTTTTTATCATATTTAATTAAAGTTGGAGAACACTTAGAAGAGTATGAAAAATGTAGTCAATTAATTATACAACAAAAAAAATATAAAAAATGGTTATCTGTTAATTTAGAAACAGCAAGATCAATAGCCAAGTTATTAAAAAATTTAAAGTTAAAACATGACAACAAAGAAAACAATTGAACTAGTAAAAGAAGGTTTTGCTAACGGGGTTGCTCCAGGAGGCCCATTAGACGATAAAGCAAAAGCTGATATGATACAATTAGCAGCAAGACATTTTGGTCACTTTTTAGATGCACTTAAATGTGATTGGCGAAATGATCCAAATTCAGATAATACACCACATAGAGTAGCTAAAGCATATGTAAATGATTTATGGGCTGGAAGATATAATGGAGCTCCTAATATTACAGCATTTCCATCTGATGGATATGATGGTATGGTATTTGAAGGTGGCATACCATTAACATCAATGTGTTCTCACCATCATCAAACTATAATGGGTAAAGTTCACGTAGCTTATATTCCAGGCAAAGATAGTAAAGTAATAGGATTAAGTAAATTAAATAGATTAGTAGAACACTTTGGTAGAAGAGGTGCTATACAAGAACAATTAACGGTTGCTATTCATAATTCAATTAATACTATTATCAATGATAATAATGGAGTAGCAGTAATGATAGATGCTACTCATAATTGTGTATCATGCAGAGGAGTTAAGCATGGTGGAGCATCAATGAAAACAAGTAAGCTTACTGGAGCATTTAAAGATGATACTTCAACTAGAGCTGAATTTTATGAATTTGTAAAAGGTTATTAATGGGAAAATTTCAATCAACAAAAATATTTGACGGATTTAGTACAGTATTTCGTCAATGGAAAGCAACAGATACACATTGTAAATTTCTACATGGATATGCAGTAGAATTTAAAGTAACATTCGAAGGAGATCTAGACTATCGTAATTGGGTATGGGATTTTGGAGGAATGAAACGATCTAAAACAAAGATTGATGGAATGTCTGCTAAACAATGGATGGATTATACATTTGATCATACTACAGTAATAGCAAATGACGATCCAGAGTTAAAAATATTTACAGAAATGGATCGTAGTGGAATTATTCAATTACGAATTTTAGAAGCAACTGGTGCAGAAAAGTTTTCAGAATATATATTTAACAAATTAAATGAGTTTGTAATACAAGAAACAGATAGTAGAGTAAAGATAATTAGAGTTGAATTCTCTGAAAATAAAAAAAATACAGCAATTTATGAAGCGGATTGAAGATTATAATAAAGTTTTACCAGTATTAGAAGTATATAGATGTGTTCAATCAGAAGGCAGTAGATTTGGAAGACCAACTATAGCAGTTAGAACAACAGGTTGTACTCATCGATGTTATTTTGGAGCCGGCGGTTGGTGTGATTCTTGGTATACAAGTATCCATCCAGAAAAAGGAACTTTTACATTTAATGATATTATTAAAATATATGATGATAATCCACACGTAAAAGAAATGATGCTTACAGGTGGTTCGCCTACAATGCATCCTGCTTTAGTAAATGAAATAACTCATTTTGCAAAAGAACGAGGAATATTAGTTACTATTGAAACTGAAGGTTCTCATTTTCTTGAAACAGATTATCCATTAGATCTTATTAGTCTTAGTCCTAAATTTAGTAATAGTGTGCCAATACTTGGAGCTGTTACACCAAATGGTGCTATCGCTGATGAACGAATGATTAAAGTTCATAATAGACTTAGATTAAATAAAGAAGCTATTGCAAAAACAATTACATATCATAAAGATTATCATTTCAAACCAGTATGGGATGGCACAGATGAAAATTTAGAAGAAATAGAAACATTTAGAGTTGAAATGGATATTCCTATTCATAAAACTTTTATAATGCCAGCTGGTGATACTAGAAAAACATTAATTGAAATGTATCCTAAGGTATTTGAATTATGTGCCGAAAAAGGATATAACATGACAGGTAGAGATCATATAATTGCATATGACACAGAAAGAGGAGTATGATAGATTATTTGATAAAAAAATGGCAATTAAATTTTGGAATAACTGATTGGCAAATAACTACAGAAAAAATAGACTCCAATCAAATTATATATAATGGAGAAACATATTTTGTAGGCATTGAACGAGACTTCAAGAAAAAAGAAGGAATTATTTACCATGATATAGATCTTTGCGAAGAATCAATAGTACATGAACTGTTACATGTACAGAATCCAGGCAAAGATGAAGATTGGGTAAATAAAAAAACAAATCAATTATTAAATTTAATATAAAATGAATAAACTTATAAAATCTGCTAGTTTTTTATTTGCGTTGTTAACAATGTTGTTTCAACCAATTCAACTAACTCAAAGTATGGACAACTGTTGTGCAGCATGTGCAATGAAAAAAGAAGAAGACGAAATTGAATTATTTCACGAAGATTTAGATGACATTGAAGAATAAAGCGTTAGAAATACTAGACTCTATAGAAGAAAATGTTAATATTTGTTGTGCAATAACAATGGATCCAGAAGAAGTTCAAGAAATGATAGATAACTTACGAACAATTATAGAAAGACTAAAATGAGTGATATTGAAGATCTATTATATAGTGCAGAAGAATATGGCAGACGACATGAAATGTTTAAAGAAATTGACAAATTAAAATTAAGTCATCCAAAGTTAGATAGAAACCAGTTATATGCAAAAGCATATAGTAATATAATGAACACATAAAATAAAGGAAAGTTATGAAAATGAAACCAATGGGAGATCAAATCCTAATTAAAGAAGAAGCAAAAGCTGAAAAGACAGATAGTGGAATTATACTAGTTGATGGTGCATACAATGAAGAATTTGTATATGCAGAAGTTATAGCAATAGGACCAGGATTATTTACTCAAACTGGTAATAGAATTCCAATGTCAGTAAAATCAGGCGACACTATATTAATTAGTAAAAACAATCTAGGAAGTCAAAAGAAAATTAAATTTGATGGTGTCGAATATATATTAGTAAGAGAAATGGAAATATCCATGGTATCAAACTAATATGATCAAAGTATTAATAACAGGTGGCATAATAATTTTTACAGTAATAATTATTGAAGCCATATTTAAAAAGTAATTTGTAATGCCAGATAATAAAGATAAAAATCCGCCAAAAGGTAATATAAAATTTAATGTTTCATTATCTGATGAACAAAAATTAGCAAAAGCTGAAATATTACATCATCCGTATAATTTTATTATAGGTAACGCTGGTAGTGGTAAGACATTACTAGCAGTACAGGTTGCATTAGATATGTTTTTTAAACGAACAGTTAATCAAATTATAATAACTAGGCCAACTGTATCAAATGAAGATAACGGATACCTTCCAGGATCTTTAAATGAAAAGATGGAGCCTTGGTTAGTTCCAATTCGTTCTAATATGAGAAAAGTTTATAATAAACCTCAAATATTAGAAAAAATGGAAAATGATGAAAACATTGAACTTGTTTCACTGACTCATTTTAGAGGAAGAACTTTTGATAATGCGTGTGTAATTATAGATGAGTTTCAAAATTTAACCAAGCAACAATTAGGAATGGTATTAAGTAGATTAGGAAAAGGCTCTACTATGATACTAACTGGCGACGGCCAACAAATTGATTTAAAACACCGGAATGATTCAGCTGTTCATGAAGTGCCTAAAGTAAAAGGTTCAAAATTTGTATATGCTGTTACTTTAAAAGACAATCATAGGCATTCTGCTTTAAATGAAGTATTAAGACTATTACAATCTTACTCTTAAACTTGGATATTATAAAAATAATTCTTATTATATAATAAAAAATGATTAGATATGGTTATGCGTGCGTTAACGCAACATTAACGAATAGGCCTAAAAACTTAGGCGGTAGAGTTACTACTTCTCGTACAGCTAGAAAAGCTTCTTGGTATCCTGATAATTTACAACTTATTAGTGACAAAGCATTAGATAATGCAAAAGATTTACTTACTTATCTTAAGTGGAATGATGAGCATGGTATTACGTTGTTTCGTGTAGGCTCTGAATTATTTCCATGGCATGATCAATACGAATTACACGATCTACCAGACTTTGAAGAAATTGCTCAGCATCTATACGCAGCAGGCCAATATGCTAGACAGAATGGTCATAGGCTAACTACTCATCCTGGTCCATTTCATGTATTAGGTTCTCCTAGACTAGATGTAGTAGAAAAAAGTATTATTGGTTTAGAACGACATTCTGAAATGTTTGATCTTATGGGGTATGAGCCTTCTTTTGAAAATAAAATTAATATTCATGTTGCTGGCGCATATGGAGATCGTGAAGCAACTGCCAAGCGATGGATTAAGACATGGCGAAGGTTATCTGACTCTTGCAAGGCTAGACTAGTTTTAGAAAACGACGACAAGGCTTCAATGTATAGTGTAAGGCATCTATACGAACTTATACACCAAGAAATTGGTATTCCTATTACATTTGACTATTGGCATCATACTTTTTGTACAGGCGATCTAACTGAACAAGAAGCGTTCTTTATGGCAAGGTCTACCTGGGAGAAATATGGCATTACTCAATGTACTCACTATTCTGAGTCTAGACGACAAGAGCAAAAGTTATTAGTTGAAAGAATGTTAGAACGTAATAGTATAGACTTAGAAAATATATCTGAATGGCCTACTATAGAAAAAGAATACAAGAATTTTTGTAAGATCAAAGAACCAGCCCACGCAGACTATATTGTAAATACTCCTAATACGTATGGTGTAGATAATTTAGATATTGTAGTAGAAGCTAAGGCAAAAGAATTAGCTATACTACCAGTATTGGAAAAACAAAAAGAATTACTTATATTATAATTATGATAGAAACTTTAGGATGGATTAGTACTGGATTAGTATTATTAGGTTATATAATGAATGCTCGCCAATTAACTATGTATGCAATGATTGCATGGATTATAGGAGATACAGGATGGATAGTATATGATTTTTTTATTGATAATTTAAGTCACTTAGTATTAAGTTTTGTTATTATATCAATTAATGTATACGGAATGTATAATATAAAAAAAGCAGAAAAACAATAAATGTATCAAAATATAGCATATCATAAGAAAACAGGTACAATGCACGTATGGGATGACGAATTAGGTCATAAGACTTTTAAGTTTAAACCATATGGGTATATTAAAGATCCAAATGGCGAATACCAATCGTTAAATGGAATTAAATTATCAAAAACTCCTGGCAATCATAGAGATAATTCAGATGCATATGAATCTGACTTAAATGAAGAGGTTAGAACATTAGTAGATCTTTATTATGAATCTGATTTAGTATCAGCTAATCATAGTGACTTTTTCTTTGATATTGAAACAGCAAAAGATGAAAATGGATATTCAACTCCAGAAGATGTAAGAACTGAAATAACATCAATAGCATATTATGACAAAGTAGGCAAAGATAGAAGAGTATTAGTTTTAGACAAAGAAAATAGATTACCAGATGACATAATATATGGAGACAATTATACTGTTGAAGTATTTGATAATGAAGCTAACTTATTAATTAAATTTATTAATTATTTTTCAGAAATACAGCCAACTGTTATAACAGGATGGAATACAGATGGATATGATATTCCATATCTTATTAATAGAATTAAAAAAGTTTTAGGACCAAAGTCAGCAAATAAATTATCTCCAGTTGGAATTGTAGAATGGAATAAACATCGTGAACGATATAAAATATTTGGAGTATCTAGTTTAGATTATATTAAATTATATAAAAACTTTACATATACTGAATTGCCTAATTATCGATTAGACACAGTTGGCAAAACAGAATTAAGAAAAGGTAAGATTGAATATGATGGAGACTTAAATGAGTTATTTGCAACTGATATTCATAAATTTATAGAATACAATATGACAGATGTTGATCTTGTTTTTGAATTAGATGAAAAACTACAACTCATAAACTTAGCAAGAACAATATGCCATAAAGGTCATGTTCCATATGAAGATGTTTATTATGCATCTAAATATCTAGATGGTGCTGCAATAGTTGATTTAAAAAGAAATGGATTTGTAGCTCCAAATAAACAATTCAGATTTGTTGAAGACGAAACCCATGATAAATTAGCTGGAGCTTATGTAATGCCTCCTATTCCAGGATTATATAAGTGGATTTATGATTTAGATTTAACATCTCTATATCCAAGCATAATAATGAGTCTTAATATATCTCCAGAAACAAAAATTGGAGTTATACATAATTGGAAACAAGAATCATTATTAAGTAAAGAATCTGTTAGTGTAAATTTAAACGGTCAAACTATTCCAAATATTAAGCAATGGTTAAATGATAATAAATTTACTGTAGCTAGCAATGGAGCAGTATATGATACAAGAAGTAAAGGATTTCTTCCAAAAATTCTTGAAAAATGGTTTGATGAACGTGTTAAATTTAAGAATGAACGAGATAATCATGAAGTAGGAAGTGAAAAATATAAGTTTTATGATGCAATGCAATTAACACAAAAAGTATTGTTGAATTCATTTTATGGAGTATTAGGATTAAAAACATTTAGATTTCACGATTTGGATAATGCCGGCGCTATTACAGCAACTGGCCAAAGTGTTATTAAATTTTCAGCAAAAGTAATTAATGGATATTACAAAAAAGAAATTGGCAAAGATTATTTTATTAATGCAAATGGTAATAAAGCAGAATTTTCTTTCTATACGGATACAGACTCTACATTTGTTTCTAGTTTACCACTTATAGAAAAAAGATATCCAGACTTTGATGAAACTGATGAAAAATTTATGATTGAAAAGACAAATGAAATAGCGTCTGAAATACAAAATCATGTTAATAAAATGTATGATCAATATGCAATACATTTTCATAATACAATTGATCATAGATGGCAAATTAAACAAGAATATGTTGCAAAGTCCGGATTATGGATAGCAAAAAAGAGATATGCTCAATGGGTAATATTTAAAGAAGGTAAACCTACAAATAAATTAGACATAAAAGGTTTAGATGTAGTTAGATCATCATTCCCAACTGAGTTTAAAACAATTATGAAAGAAACATTATGGTATATTCTTAAAGAAAAATCTAAAACAGATACTACCGACTTAATAATGGACTTCAAAGATAAAATTAAAGATGCTAATATATTAGATGTAATGAAAAATACTGGCGTTAAAAATATTACAAAATATATTAAAAAAAGAAAACCATTATCAGGATATATATCAGGAACTCCAGTACATGTTAAATCTTCTATTAATTATAATGATATGTTATATCATTTAGGAATATCTAACAGAATAGAATCTATTAATGACGGAGACAAAATTAAATGGGCATATCTTAAGACAAACTCAATGGGATTTGATACTATTGCATTAAAAGGATATGAAGATCCTGATCAGTTAACAGAGTTTGTTGAAAAATTTATTGATAGAAATAAAATATTTGATAGAGAAATCCGTGGAAAGTTAGATGACTTTTATGCATCTATGAATTGGGATAAATTACCAGAAAATAATAATGTAAATAAATTCTTTTCATTTGGATAATTCAATAAAATTACTTATAATAAAGAAAAAATATGTACGGTAAACATCAATGGAAAGGTAGAGAAGTAGAAGGTCGATATTCAGATCTTATGACTTTCTTTATAAGAGATTTAAATCATAATATGAAAAGTACTTATGGTTTAGAAGTAGAAAATTTTAATGAATATCCTCATTATTATTTTACAATTGAATTCATGAAAAAGTCTATGAAAGACGAAAAATATCTAGAAAGTATTAGACGTATTTTAGATGAATCAAATTGTGCTGTTACCATAGAAGCTACTAAAGACACGTTAGATACAATTAAACCAGATCTATTCAATAGATGTCATATTATATATAGAATTTCAGATCCTTATTTAGAAATGTTAAAAGATACTGACACATTATCAATCGATGCAGGGTGGTATAGAGTTCATCAAGTAACTAAATGCAATATGATGGAAATTCAACCGGATAACTATAAATTTGACGAAGAAATATGAAGTATACAGTAGTAGTATCATTTAGTATAGAAGGATTTCATTGTTGGCCAGAAGCTAAAGAAATATTTCCTGAAGTCGGATTTTTATCTGACAGACATAGGCATATGTTTGGATTTAAATGTTATGCAAAAGTAAGTCATACAGATAGAGATGAAGAATTTATCTTAATGCAACGAAGATTAAAAAAACAATTAAGAACTAATTTTGGTGGAAATATACTAGAATTTGGTAGAATGAGTTGTGAAGAGATTGGCGAATGGATATTAAATAATAATCCTGGTTACTTATACAAAGTTGAAGTATGGGAAGATTGGGAAAATGGAGCAATAATAGAAAGATAATAAAATGGAAATTAAATTTACAGATCCAGTAACATTATTAAAAAAGACATTCTTATCAAAGGATACAATGTCAATATTTAATAAGTCAAAGAAAAATAAAAATAAAAATATATTTTATTTTGGCTTAGAACCGTTAAAAGCTAGATATACATATCAACTATCTAAAGAATGGATGCCTAATGCATTCAAACCATATGAAAACAGTAAAGTTAACTTTATTGACATTGAAGGAGAATTTGATCCAGATCAGCAAATTAAAATAGGAGCTGTGTTAGATGCAGTTGGTAGAGGTAAATTTGCAATGAGCCAATGTAGTAACTTTTTAGATATGTTAAATAATGATGAAGTCAAAGACGGGGATGTTATATTTCTTCAAGATTATTGGCATCCTGGTATTGAATCAATATTATATGCAATAGATTTATATGGAATTAAATTAGATATATATGCAATGCTTCACGCACAATCAGTTGATGAATATGATTTTACTTATCCTATGAAATCTTGGATGAGAGGATTTGAGTTAGGCTTAGATAAGAGAATGTCTGGTATATTTGTAGGATCGTCTATTCATAAAGATCAATTACGAAATGCTGGATTTGAATCTCCAATACATGTAGTTTCATTACCAATTGATAAACAAGCTACATTAGATAAACTACCCAATTATGATCCAAATGAAGATCGTAAAAAAGTTGTTGTTTCATCTAGTAGATTAGATAAAGAAAAAAATCCATATTTTATGATGAATGTGGCTCAAGAATTTCTTAAAACTCATCCGGATTGGGAATGGCACGTAACAACTTCAGGATCTGAATTTAAATCTATGTTACCAGGAGTTATAGAAAGTCTTAATAAATTAGCATCTAAAAATAAAAGATTTAAGTTACTAAGTAATCTAACAAAAGAAGAATATTATGCAGAACTAGCAACATGCTCTATACAATTTAATACAGCTTTACAAGATTATGTATCATGGACTGTTATAGAAGCAACTATATTTGGAGCTGACATAGTATATCCAAATTTTAGATCATTTCCAGAATTTATAGATAATGATAGATTATATAAAGCATTTGATTTAAATAATGCATTAACAATATTAGATAATGCAATAGAGTCTCCTAAAAAGCATCCATTAATTGGAGATATATCTAATTTAGGTAGAAAAATGGAAGCTTATATAGTATCAAATAAAATTGAAAACGAAATAAATGTGTGGCACGAACAAGATTATTGCTTACACTTATTAAACAACGAGGAATAAAAATGAAAATTGATAAAACTGGTATTGAACAAATACAAAACACAATTAGCACTCCATTTCAAACTTTAGCAGAACAGTTAAGTGAAAAAGGATGTTTAGATAAACAATCAGCTGAAATAGTAACATTTATATTTGAGCAATTATCCAATATTGGAGAAGCAACTGAATGGAATGTTATAGAAGATTAATATGATAGATAAGAATTTTATATATTATCCTTCATTATCTGCCGGCAGTATGGTGTCTGCATTCAAGAAGAATACTAAATTTGAAGACGGAACTACATGTAGATTCTTTTCAAAAGAGTATCCAGAAGAATGGAGACATCCATATTTTCTTATAACTGCAGGACATCATTTTAAGAAAATGGATTTCCGTGATCAAATAGGATTAGATGATGAGGTATTAGTATTTGGAGATTCCGGCGGATTCCAAATAGCAACTGGTGCATTAAAGTGGGATAGCACAATTCGTGAAAGAATATTTGAGTGGTTAGAACATAACTCGGATGTAGCAGCAAATTTAGATATTCCTCCTAGAGCTAAATACGAAAATAGATTTGCAGAATCTATGGATATTAGTTTTGATAATTTTAAATATTTTGAATCTAAGCAAACAGGTAAGACTGATTTTTTAAATGTTATTCAAGGTACATACCATGAAGAATATGAACAATGGTATCATAAATTTAAAGATTTTGCATTTAATGGCTGGTGTATTGGAGGTCCTAAGAAATTAGTAGATTTTATGTATGTTATAGCACTAATGCTTAAAGAAAAAGAATTTGAAAAGAAACACGTAAAGTATATACATTTATTAGGTATATCAAAAATATCAGACTTTTTTATATTAGCAACATTACAAAAATTAGTAAATAAATTGACTGATGATAGAGTATTGTTTTCAACAGATTCTAGTTCACCAGGACAATATCCTGTATTTGGAACATATCTTCATTCTGGTAATTTTAAGACTCAAACATTTACTGAGTTATATTTCCCTAAGAATAATGAGTATAGAAGAAAATCTCATGCAAACCGAGCTAATAAAACAGTAGCTATTGATACATCTAGAAAAGTCCCATGTCAATTAGGATGTCCTGCTTGTAAAGACTTTACATATGATTATTTAGGTGGACAGACAGCAACAGGATTAGATAGATACAGTCAAGAAGGTATGCCAAGAATGGTTATACATAATACTCATTTATATGTAGATATTGCAAAAGACGTTAGTCAATTAGTAAATAATCATGTTGAGTTGTTAGAAACAGCAATTCCAAAAGACTTATATGATGTTATATTATCATTACATTCAATGTTTGATGATCCTGATAATGCAATGAATGTGTATGCAACATATAAGAAAACATATAAGAAATTTGGTGGCGATAGTATATCAACTACCGATGCAAATCAATTTAATAAATTTTTTAAAACATAAAAAGTAAAACAATGGAAAAAAGTAAATTACAATCGTTTATAAACAGATATTATTTAGCAGGCAACTGTGAAGCTGTAACTGTTAAAGCAAATGAAGAATCTGTTAATTGTGAATTAATAGATATAGATCAAACCGTAGTAGGTAAAGTTAAATGGAAAACAGATCCATTTATGCAAGGAGAATTAGGTATCAATCATACAGGTGCATTAACAAAAATGCTATCAGCAGTAGGAGAAAAAATTGATATTGAAGTTAATGAGTCTCAAGGCAAAAATTATGCAATGAAAATAAAAGAAGGAAGTACAACAATGACTTTTATGTTAGCTGATACTTCTGTTATACCTGCAGTCCCAACAATTAACGCCGAGCCAGAATATGAAGTTACAATTGATATAGATGAATTATTTATCAATAAGTTTATCAAAGCAAAAAATGCTTTACCAGATGCAAATAATTTTGCAGTACAAGTTCAAAATGGTAAGATTAAATTTATAATTAATTATACAACTATTAATTCTGATAATGTTACATTTGAAATTGATGGAACTGCAAATGATTTAGATGCCATATGCTTTTCAGCTGATAAACTAAAAGAAGTATTAACTGCTAATAAAGGCGATAAAGGTACAATGCATATATCATCAAATGGATTAGCAAGAATAGACTTTACAGGCACAGATTTTGAATCAAATTATTGGTTAGTTCAATTACAAAATTAAGTATGGAAGTACGAGTAATAAATAAATCAAATAATGATCTTCCTAGTTATGAAACTATAGGTAGTGCTGGGTGTGATGTTAGATCAACTCATAGTGCAACTATTAATCCAGGTGATACATTACTAGTTAAAACAGGATTACATGTTGAAATCCCAATTGGTTATGAAATTCAAGTAAGACCAAGAAGTGGATTAGCATTTAGTAAAGGAATAACTGTATTAAATAGTCCAGGTACTATAGATGCTGATTATAGAGGAGAAATAGGAGTAATTCTAATTAATCATGGACATGAACAAGTTTATCTAGAAGATGGAGAACGAATAGGACAATTAGTATTAAATAAAGTTGAACAAATAGAATGGAATCCTGTATTGGCATTAGTTGACACAAATAGAGGTTCTGGCGGATTTGGGTCAACAGGAAAAAAATAAAATTATGTTTGGAGTAACAGAAAACACATTATGGGTAGAAGCATTTAGACCCGATACATTAGATGGATATATTGGTAATGAACATATTATTGACAAAGTCAAAATATTCATTGAAAATGGAGATGTTCCGCACTTATTATTTTACGGCGGTGCAGGAACAGGTAAAACCACACTAGCTAAAATTATTACAAATCAAATTGAGTGTGACGTTATGTATATAAACGCATCTGATGAAAACTCAGTAGACGCGGTAAGAGATAAAATAAAAAGATACGCGTCGTCAGTAGGATTTAAAAGATGGAAAATTGTTATATTAGATGAAGCTGACTATCTTACCCCAAATGCACAAGCAGCTTTGCGTAATTTAATGGAAACTTATAGTAAGACTACTAGATTTATATTAACATGTAATTATGTTGAAAAAATTATAGATCCAATACAAAGTAGATGCCAGACATTTGGAATAACGCCTCCTAGTAAAAAAGATGTAGCTCAGCGATTAGTTACAGTATTAGAAGAAAAACAAATAGACTATGATATTAAAGATATTGCTGCTATTATTAACTCTTCATATCCAGATATACGTAGAGCTATTAATGCTGCACAAAGTCATGTAGTTAAAGGCAAATTAGTATTAGACAAAAATAGTGTAGTACAAGCTAATTATATGACTGAATTATTAAATATTTTAAAAAATATTAAAGATAAAAAAGAGTCATTTAAGCAACTAAGACAACTTATTGCAGATAGTAAAGTAAAAGATTTTACTCCATTATATACATTTTTATATGATAATTTAGATGAATTTGCTACTGGTAGTATAGCATCCTGTATATTAATTATAGCAGAATCACAATATACTGATACAAATGTTGTAGATAAAGAAATTAATATCATGGCAATGTTTGTAAAATTAATGAATGAATTATAAAGTAACATTATGAATCCAACTAAACCAAATATTAGTCCAAAAGACTTAAAACCAATGATATGCACAGAATGCGATGGAATGTATTTTAGACAAGTAATGCGTATTAATAAAGTATCTAGATTCTTAACCGGTAAGGATAAAGACACAGTATATCCAGTATCAGTATTTAGGTGTGATGATTGTGGTCATGTTCCAGAAGAATTTCAACTAGAAGTAAACTAATGGGAGCTCCATATATAAAAGGCCCTGTTGTTTTAGTATTTAAAAACTCAAATAGAAAGAATGCTAAAACTAAAATGAAAATTTTTAAAAACAAAAATGTTGATGTTGTTAATGAAAAGAAAATGCCAGGAGTACCTGAAAATGCTGTAGTATTAGAATTGGCTGTTGGCAAATCATTTATTGACATATATAAACACAAATATAAACTATGACAAAGAAACCTGCAACTATCTTCGATTTTATGAATGGAATGACACATCAAAAGAAAGAATGGTCTAAATATACAGATCTAGATCAAAAAAAGTTCGCCCCTTTTATTGTGAATAGGTGGTTATCAATGAGAATGGAACTAATTGAAGTAATTAATCAGTTACAAAAATATACAATTGGGTTATTATCACCTAGAGATACTTATCGTCTCTATCACGGCTTATTACCGGCCCAGAGAACCTTTGCTAAGTACATTAAAGGAAAAAAGGAAGATAAGTACGATACTCAGTTAGTTTCACAAATTGCAGACCACTATCTAGTAAGTAAAATGGAAGCCATTGATTACATTGAATTAATGTCTAAAGATAGTTGCAGTACTTTGTTGTCAAAATATGGATATACAGAAAAAGAAATTAAAAAAATGCTAAAAGGTAAATAATAGATTATGAAATTTGAACAAACAATTACAGAACCAGTAGATATTCATTATAATTTTATTGCTAATTCAGACAAATTAATTGAAATTTATCGAGTTGAATATTTGGATCAATCCAAATAATTTCTTATAATATAATAAAAAAAGAATATGGCAAATAACGTATATACAGTTGTAAGTATAGAAGCTTCAAAAAAACTTATAAAAAACTTTGTAGATAAAATTTTTACTCCGGAAGTTGAAGAAGCAGATTGGCAGAAAAAAAGTGATTTATTGGCCGATAATTTATATGGGTTATTATATAAAGATTATCCAAAAGACAATTTAACTAGAGATTGGATGACTGAAAATGTAGGAGCAAAATGGTGTTTTGTACATGATTGGCAAATAGACGATGATATTATTGATTTGACATTTGATTCAGCATGGTATCCACCAGAAGAGTTGTTTCATGAATTAGCAGATTGGTTTACAAAGCGAGGAGAATTTGAAATGGAAGCTAGAAGTGAAGATGAAGCGTATTTACATGTTTCAGGAGGATATGCTAATCAAAACGGATCTGAATTTATAATGGAAGACGATAATCTCCCAGAATATCCAGATGATGAAGATTTTGACTCCCAAGAAGATCACGATGAAGCTGTAGAAAATTTTTATGATAAAATTTCTGAAATAAAAGACGATCTTATCCTAGAGTCTAAACAAGATCTTATTTTATATCCATAATATGAAAAGCGGCTATATAAATCCAATATATAAATTGTCATTAAATGATGTATCTAAGGTTCCTGCTAAGATATCTTATTCTCAATGGTCAATGTTTTCAAAATGTCCTAAACAATGGAAATTATCGTATATTGATAAATTAGCTCCATTTACTCATAATATTGCAACATGTTTTGGTACAGCTTTCCATGAAACATTACAAGAATACTTAACAGTAATGTATACAAAGTCTGTTAAAGCTGCTGATCAAATAGATCTTCGTGATATGTTATTAGAATGTTTGAAACAAGAATATAAAAAAGGTGTTGCTGCTAATAATGGAGAACATTTTTCAACTCCAGCTGAATTAGCAGAACATTTAGAAGATGGAGTACAAATATTAGATTGGTTCAAAAAAAGAAGAGCTCAATATTTTTCTACCAAAAATATGGAACTAGTTGGGATAGAAGTAGAATTAGGCATTCCAGCATCATCAGTTAATAAAAATGTTTATTGGTATGGATTTATAGATATAGTAGTTAGAGACACTGTATTAAATAAAATAAAAATATTAGATATTAAAACTAGCCGAATGGGTTGGAATAAATGGCAAAAAGCTGATAAGCTTAAGGCAGCACAATTAGTTGCTTATAAAAAATACTTTTCTGATCAATTTGGAACTCCAATTGACAATATTGATATTGAATTCTTTATAGTAAAACGAAAGTTATTAGAAGAATCAATGTTTCCACAAAGACGTATACAAATACTTAATCCAGCGTCTGGCTCAGTTACTAGAAAAAAGATTCAACGTGATATTGACTCATTTATAGAATTTTGTTTTGATGAAACTGGCAAGAAGCGAGTAGAACAAAATTATCTATCTATTGCTGGAAAGGGGTCTAAACATTGTAAGTGGTGTCCATTTAAGATGGATTATGATAATTGTCCCAAAGAAGATAGGATTCGTCAATAATTTTTAATATAATAAATAAAAAGGAAAAATATGAATGGATTAATGTTAGATGCATTATATGCAAAATATCAAGCAGATAAAGCAGACGCCGTTGCTAGATTAGATATTTATTTGAACAATTCAGTTGGTATTGGAGAACATCCTCAACATACTGAAGAAATGGATACAATTGTTGCACAGTATGCAGATGCAGAAGATAAACGAAAATCATTAAATGCAATGATTGCTAATATAAAAAAATATGATTCATTGATTGATGGCGATGATGCAAAAGATTTACTAAAAGGATAAATGAAAATTGCTGTTATTGGAAATAAAGAATGGCAAAATAAAAGAAAAGTACAACAAGTACTTTCAGAATTAAAACAAAAATTTAAACAAGAACTAATTATTGTATCTGGCGGAGGCTCTGAAGGAGCTAATTATATGGTTAAAAAATTTGCATTAGAATTTGGAATATCATATCAAGAATATAATCCATCATATACAGGAAGAAATTTATATTCAATGTTACCAGAATCATATTATGGAAAAAAATATCACTTTTCTCAATTATTACATAGAATGCGACTATTAGCAGAAAATTGTGATTATATGATTATATTAAATAATGAATATGAAATGAATCCTCAATTACAAACAGCATATAGTAAAATACAAAAATTAAATAAGCCAGTAGTTATATTAGGTTAATATTTATATAAAAGTTATAAAGGAAATTAATGGAGTTACCAAAATTAAGAAAACTAGATCCTACAAAGCCAAAAAAGAAAAAAATATTGTTATTATCAGATGATTTTAGATTGCCATCTGGAATTGGAACAATATCAAAAGAAATTGTCTTAAATACCGTAAAACATTATGATTGGATTCAAGTTGGAGCTGCAGTAAATCATCCGGATGCTGGTAAAGCATTTGATTTGTCTGCAGATGTACAAAAAGAAACTGGCGTTGAAGATGCAGATGTTAAAATTATACCATATAATGGGTATGGTGATAGAAATATATTATTTTCAATATTAAATAAAGAAAAACCAGATGCTATATTTCATTTCACTGATCCTAGATATTGGGGTTGGTTATATCAACTAGAGCATGAAATAAAAACAACATATAACACTCCAATTGTATATTATTCAATTTGGGACGATTTACCATATCCTATGTGGAATTCACCATTTTACGGTAGCTGTGACCTAATAATGGGAATTTCTAAACAATCTGATAATATACATCGAGAAGTGTTGGGACAGAACGGATATGGGGTGTATGATTATGATGTAGAAGATAATACAAAAACTCCTAATTTAGAATGGGATGAAATTATTACTGGCTTTGTTCCTCATGGATTAAATTCGGATAAATTTAGACCAATACCAGAAGATGATGAATTATATCAAAAAGCATATAATGAAATTAAAGTTAAAAATAATGTGGAATTTGTTGTTTTTTGGAATAATAGAAATATAAGGAGAAAACTTCCAGCTGATGTAATCTTAGCATTTAAACATTTCAGAAATAATTTGCCAAAAAAAGATCAAGATAAAGTTGCATTAGTTATGCATACTCAAATATCAGATCAAAATGGTACAGACTTAAGAGCAGTTTGGCAGAATATAGCTCCAGAATGTAAAATATTATTTTCAGAAGTAAAAGTGGGAGCAGCAGATTTAAATGCAATGTATAATATAGCAGATGTTACTATAAACATTGCATCTAATGAAGGTTGGGGACTAAGTAGTACCGAATCATTATTATCAGGTACTCCTATTATTAATAGTGTTACTGGCGGATTACAAGATCAATGTAGATTTGAAGATGAGAATGGAAATTGGATAACATTTGACGATGTATTTTCAACTAATCACGAAGGAAAATACAAAAAACATGGAAGTTGGGTAAAGCCTGTATTTCCTTCTAATAGATCATTACAAGGATCTCCACAAACCCCATATATATTTGATGATAGAGTAAAATTTGAAGATGTTGGAAATGCAATTCTAGAATGGTATAACGTAATGCCAACTAGAAGAATAGAATGTGGATTAGATGGTCGTGAATTTTGTTTACAAAATGGATTAACATCAAAACAAATGGCAGATAAAATGGTTGAAATGATGAATTTCTTATTTGATAATCCAAAAGAAAAAAGACCAAAATATACATTAAGTAAAGTAGAATTAGTAACATATAAAGAAATGGGTATAGTATGAGAAAATGTGTAATTTCAAGTCCAGTAGCAACACAATCAGGTTACGGACATCACGCGCGAGAATTTATTACAAATACATTTAAATTTAAAAGTAATGAATGGGACATAAAATTAGTTTCAATGCCATGGGGACATACCCCATTTACATATCCATTACCAGATAATTGGATGCGTAGTTTAGTTGCACTACCATTATCAGAACAACCAGATATATGGGTACAGATTACAGTGCCAAATGAATTTCAGCCGGTTGGAAAATTTAATATAGGAGTAACAGCTGGAACAGAAGGCGATGTATGTCCAGAAGCTTGGATAGAGTCAATTAATAAAATGCAAATAACAATAGTTCCTTCTGAATTTACTAAAAAATCCTTTGAAAATACAGCAGAAAAACATAAATTAACAATTACAACTACAATAAAAGTAGTTCCAGAATATTTTAACGAAACAATATACAATAAAAACAATAATACTGCAAAAATACTAGAATTGCAAGATATTAAAGAGTCATTTTGTTTCTTATTTGTAGGACATTGGTTACAAGGACAAGTAGGCGAAGATAGAAAAAACATTACTGGAATGTTACATACATTTTTAGATACATTTAAAAATAAAAATAATACTCCAGCTTTAATATTAAAAACATCTGGAGCTACATATTCGGTTGTTGATAAAGATCAAATGGAAAAAAATGTAAGACAAATAATAAAATTATTTCCAAAAGGTACTAAGTTTCCAAGCATCTATATATTGCATGGTGATTTAACTGATAATGAAATGAATTCATTATATAATAATACAAAAGTAAAAGCTATGGTATCATTTACTAAAGGTGAAGGATTTGGAAGACCATTATTAGAATTTACAACAACCGGTAAGCCAGTTATAGCACCACACTACTCCGGGCCAGCTGACTTTTTAAACAAAGAATATATAACAGAATTACCTGGAGGATTAACACCAATACACCCAACGGCTCAAAATGATTTTTTAATTGGTGATGCAAAATGGTTTACTCCAGACTATAAATACGCATCAAAAGTATTTAAAGAAATAGTTAAACATTATAATAAATTTTTATCTAGATCTAGAAAACATATTAAATATTCAAATGATAATTTTTCAA
>Ga0209634_1001180_pt1 | contig 19438 bp, 6 predicted proteins | sample LinPmetageLP40_FD_184043 | JGI IMG/M metagenome (GOLD analysis project Ga0209634, IMG submission 184043) | Marine viral communities from the Pacific Ocean - LP-40 (SPAdes) (version 2) | ecosystem: Environmental > Aquatic > Marine > Oceanic | place: Pacific Ocean | collected 2010-08-26 | reverse complement strand
GTAACGGTGAGAGGCAAGAACACCAAGCGGCCTGATATTGTCATCTATGTGAATGGCATTGCCTTAGGTGTATTGGAATTAAAGCGCAGTAAAGTAGGTATTGAAGAAGGTATCCGTCAAAACCTAGACAACCAAAAGCCTGAGTTTATACAGAAGTTTTACACCGCCATGCAGTTTGTAATGGCAGGTAATGATACCGAAGGCTTGCGCTACGGGACCATAGAAACACCCGAAAAGTATTATCTGGCATGGAAGGAAGATTGCGACAAAGAATTTGACTATTCCGTAGATCGCCAGCTCTATCTACTTTGCAACAAAGAGCGTTTCCTTACCATCATTCATGACTTTGTGGTGTTTGACAAAGGCACAAAAAAACTGTCACGCCCCAATCAGTTCTTTGGTATTACAGCAGCACAGCAACATGTGCGAGACAAGGCAGGCGGTATCTTGTGGCATACACAAGGCAGTGGCAAAAGCCTTATGATGGTGATGCTCGCCAAGTGGATTCATGAAAATGTGACCGACAGCCGTGTACTCATCATCACCGACCGTGACGAGCTGGACAAACAGATAGAAGGCAAGTTCATTGATAACGAAGAAAAGATATACCGTACCAAAAGCGGAAAAGACCTACTCGACAAACTCAATGTAAAAGACCATTGGCTAATTTGTAGTCTGGTGCACAAGTTTGGCCGTCAGGCAGAGGCATCTGATGAAGACTTTGATAAATACATTGAAGAACTAAAGAAAAGTCTCTCCAATGATTTCAAAGCCAAAGGCGACATTTATGTCTTTGTAGATGAGTGCCACCGTACCCAATCAGGCAAGCTCCATGAAGCCATGAATCTCATCCTACCGGATGCCTTATTTATCGGTTTTACGGGTACGCCCCTACTCAAAAAAGATAAGCAGAAAAGCATTGAAGTTTTTGGTCCATACATTGGCAATCCATACAAGTTTGATGAAGCGGTAGAAGATGGTGTGGTGTTGGATTTATTGTATGAAGCCCGTGATGTAGAGCAGTTCATCACTGACCAGCAAAGTATTGATGATTGGTTTGATGCCGAAACCAAAGGCATGAACGATCTGGCCAAGATCGAACTCAAAAAGAAATGGGGAACCATGCAGAAAGTGCTCGGTTCCAAATCGAGGTTAGAAAAAATCGTTTTTGATATAGTCAAAGACTTCAAGATCAAGCCCCGTCTGTCCAGTGGTGAAGGAAATGCCATGTTGGTATCGGGTAGCATCTACCAGGCATGTAAGTACTATGAACTATTCCAAAATTCAGGATTTAAGGAATGTGCCATCATTACCTCTTATGAACCATCGGTAAAGGACATCAAAGGAGAAGAAACGGGGGAAGGCGCACCTACTGATAAACTCATGCAATATGAGGTGTATCAGAAAATGCTTAATGGCAAAAGTCCTGAGGAATTTGAGGAAGAAGCAAAAGCCACCTTTATCAAAGAGCCAGCCCGATTAAAACTCCTAATCGTTGTAGATAAGCTCCTGACAGGCTTTGACGCACCATCGGCCACTTATCTCTACATCGACAAGAACATGCAAGATCATGGCTTATTTCAAGCCATTTGCAGAGTAAACCGAATTGATACAGATGATAAAGATTATGGTTATGTAGTGGATTACAAGGACTTGTTTGACAGCCTCAAGAAATCAATTAAAGACTACACCTCAACAGCATTTGACGACTTTGATTTGGATGATGTCAATGGACTGCTTTCAGACAGATATGAGAAAAGTAGAGAGCGGTTAGATGATGCCTTAGATGCAGTTCGAGCCTTATGTGAGCCCGTACACCCAAAAGACGAACCGAATTTCATTCGTTTCTTCTGTGGCAATACAGAAAACAAGGACGATCTGAAAGACACTGAGCAAAAGCGGTTAACGCTTTACAAGCTCACCGTTTCGCTTATTCGTGCTTATGCCAACCTCGCCAACGAAATGCACAAGGCAGGTTACTCCAAAGCAGAAGCCGATAAGATCAAGCAGGAAGTAGACTTTTATGCCAACCTAAGAGAAACCATCAAAGTAGCCAGTGGTGATAAGGTAGATTTGAAACGCTTTGAACCGGGTATGCGCCAGTTGATGGACATGTATTTGTCGGCAAATCCAAGTCGTAAAATATCAGACTTTGAGAATGAGAGTTTGGTGGATCTGATCGTGAAAGTGAGTGAACCTGAAGAACCGTATGGCAACAAAGGAAAAAAGAAAGAAGAAGCTATTGCTGAAACCATAGAGAACAACATCCGAAAGGTCATCATCGAAGAACAACCCACTAACCCCAAGTTCTTTGAGAAGATGTCGGAATTACTGGATGAACTAATTGAGCAGCGTAAGCGTGAGGCAATGGCTTATGAAGCCTACCTTAAAAAGATCAAGGAATTGGCTGGCAAGATTGACAACCCGTCCGCAACCAATGACTATCCTACTACACTCACCACCAAAGCAAAAAGAGCGCTTTTTGACAATTTGGACAATGACGTAGTAATGGCATTAGCACTTGATAATCTCATCCAAAGCAGTAAGCTGGATGATTGGCGTGATGGTGGAATACGAGAAAAGAAGCTAATGCTTGCAGTGAAAAGCCTGATCAAAGACCAGGCAAAAACGGATGAACTCATGAAAATAATCAAGGCACAAGATGAGTACTAGCACCGAGCAATTACATATCGCCAACCTTGATATTGATGTAATACGAAAAGACATCAAGAACATGCATCTTGCGGTGTACCCACCTACCGGAAGGATTCGCCTGGCGGCTCCCTCCCGTACGGATGATGAAGTCATTCGTTTGTTTGCCATCTCCAAACTTTCATGGATCAAACGCCACATCAAAAACTTCAAAGCACAGGCAAGAGAAACACCTAGAGACTTTGTGTCTGGTGAAAGCCACTACTTTGAAGGTAGACGCTACCTCATCAATGTGATTGATTATCAGGGTCGGAATAAGGTTGAACTTAAAAATCACAAAGAGATCAATCTGTATGTGAAACCAGATAGCTCCTCAGCGCAAAGAGCTAAAGTGTTTAAAGAATGGTATCGAAAAGAACTCAAAGCACAGATTCCTGAAATCATAGAGAAATGGGAAAAGGTAATGGGTGTGAAAGCCAATGAATGGGGTGTAAAGCACATGCGCACCGAATGGGGAACGTGCAACACCGATGAGAAAAGAATCTGGATCAATCTGGAATTGGCTAAGAAACCGAAGAATTGCCTTGAATACATCATCGTACATGAGCTGGTGCATCTTTTAGAAAGAAGCCACAACGACCGCTTCATAGCACTTATGAATAAGTATATGCCAAAGTGGAGGGCACATAGAGATGAATTAAATAGACTTCCTGTATCACATACAGATTGGGGGTATTGAATAAAAATTTATGATGTATAAAATGAATATATAAACAGCGAGAACACAATGCCGAATCTGTCTTTCAACATATTGACCTTTGATCATCCTGAACCCAACAAGGACTTCTTCTTTGTCACTGAAAAGCAAGAAGGCTTTTTCCCGTTGCGCAATTTCAGGCTGCCTGCAAACGTCTCTGAGATTTTAGGCATTGATGATTTGGAAAAGGAAGTGCCTCTTTACACCAATTTTTTAGAAGATGTTGAATCTGACCTGAAACTCACTGTTTCGCTTGAAGATTCACCAGAGTTTGCCCTTCACTATTACCGAACTCGAATATTCGACTTCTTTATTCAGGAGAAACTAATTGCCAAATTCAACTACATCAATGACATAGAAGTATGGTTGGAAGCTAAAGATGTCACTGATAACGAGACTACTTACTTTCATAAAATTGGTTTGCGGGTACAGTTTGCCAGAGTTTCGGACAAGCCTGAATTGCTCGTCTATTACATTGGCAAATCCAGAATAGTAAATGAAAGCCTTGCCACTCTGGAGAACGAGATTTCAACGACCAACTACAAGAAAGTACTTTATAAGAATCGTGTCTATAGCTACCAAAAAGGCTTACCCGATTATGTCTTGGATGATATGGAGGCAGCTTTCCCAATGGTGAATTACGATCTGATCAATACACTAGAGTTGGAATCTGGATTTGAAAAGGTAGAAAACAGGTACATCCATATCCACAAGTACATTAAGGGGTTCTACATCAAATACCTGAGTACAGAGAAATTCAGAAAGATTATTCCTATCAATGAAGAAGGCTTTTTAAAGGTCAAAGAAGTTCAGCTAGATCACACCAGCCCGGAAAGCAATCTGCTTCAATTTGGAAATGGCGTAGGTGTAGTCCCGAAAAAAGAAATCTGGCGTAAAAAAGCCTTTTTTGGCCAGCCACATAAGAATTTGCATTTCATCTTCATTTACCACAAAGATTCAACAGCTGCCTTTGACAAAGCACTCTCTTACTTCAGTGGAAATGAAGATTTCAAAGGCATTAAAGGCTTTATCAAAGTGCCATTTTACCATGATAAAGTAAACAGTATAATCTATGAAAATCAGGAAAATCCATTACCGGAAATAGTAGAAAAGCTACGGCCTTTCAAACCTACTGAAAACCTAAAGTATGTAGCTATCTACATCAGTCCGATTACAAAAGAGGAAAAATCAAAGGCATTAAAAGAGATCTATTTCAAGGTCAAGCAACTACTCCTTGAAAGTCAGATAACTTCTCAGGTAATTGAGGAGGAAACCATTTTTCAAAAGGACTTCAAGTGGTCAATGACCAATATTGGATTGGCACTACTGGCCAAATTGGACGGCATTCCCTGGAAATTAAAACCAGAGATGGAAGATGAAATGATTTTTGGAGTGGGCGCATTCATCAATCAAGAGATTGGCGTCCGATTTCTCGGCAACACCTTTTGCTTCTCAAATGATGGGCTATTTAAAGAATTTGAGTGCTATGCTGAGAATGAATTATTCCTATTGGCTGGAAAAATCGAAATGGGTATTCTCAATTTCAAGAAGAGGCATCAAAACAAGAACCCTAAGCGACTGATCATTCATTTCTACAAGACGATGAGTGATAAAGAGCTAAAGCCTATTCTGAAGGCATTGGAAAAGCTTAAAACTCCGATCCCTGTCTTTGTAGTAACCATCAACAAAACGGAATCAGAAGACTATCTGGTCTTTGATGAAAGCTATAGTGACCTGATGCCTGAAAGTGGCACAATCATCAATATAGGTCGTAGTGAGTATTTGCTTTGCAATAACTCCAAGTACAACCTGGAAGACAAAGTAGCTTTGGACGGTTATCACCTTCCGGTAAAACTTAAACTTTCTTGTTCTAAGCCTGAGCTTCTTACGGATGAGGTAGCGACAGAACTGATTGACCAGGTATATCAATTCAGCAGGATGTACTGGAAAGCTCTAAAGCAGCAAAATCTTCCCGTAACAATCAAATATCCCGAAATGGTGGCACGAATAGCCCCACACTTTGATGGCGGAATAATCCCACTATATGGACGTAAAAACCTTTGGTTTCTCTGAATTAATCAATTGCTATGGAAAAGACACTGCCCGTAAAACACCTATCAGCCCGAGTGCCTTGGCACGATAATAAATGGAACGGAACCTTCTGTTGCAGTGTATTAGACAACTCATTTTGCAGAATACTTCCTCGCATTGATGGTACAAAAGATGAAGCCAATGAAGAAGATGGAGAGCAAATCACCGATGATAATCCACCACCATGTATTGCTGAGAAAGGCACTTTTCTTTCTCCAAACGAATACACCCGTGATCTAAACCATGCTTGGAAAGATATTAACCCAATGTACAAGGAGTTTTTACCGGGCACATATCACCATAAGCCGTTCTCATTCAATGCAGTTCCTTTTCTATGGATGTTAAAGGCAAAGGGCAATCTTGATCCAAAAGAGCTAGAAAGAGACCGCAGCTTGTACCCCCATAAATCTACCAAAGCAGAATTATATGAATTGGATTATAAGCCTGAACTAGAGGAAGAGGTAGATAAAAATCTAGGTTTTAATACAAATACATGGGTACAGCATTCACACAATCAAAAAGTACTTTTAGATGCATTCTACCAATGCTTAAAAAAGGATAGTTCATTAATATTCTTTTACAGCAAACACACCCCTCTTTCCGAACCCAACGAACGAATAATTGTAGGAGTAGCGAAAGTGCGTTCAGCTATTGGTCCCATTCTGGAATATAATTATCCTCAGGGCTACAAAGGACATAAAGGACATCCTTGGGATCGGTGCATAGAGCATACACTGACAACCAACAATGGCGAAGGTTTTCTCCTGCCATACCATGATTTGATTGAATACTCCCAAGAGCACGAAATAGACCTAACAGATTTCAAAGTAGTAGCTCCAAGTTTTGATCAATTTTCATTTGCCTCTGAATTAGTTGAACATGACACTGCAATTGACTCCCTGCTAAACATGGCAGAAGTCTTAAAGAAATCAGAGATCATACTTGAAAAGAGCTACCGTAAAGAATTGGCATGGATTGATGACGAAATAAGTAAAGTTTGGGATATGCGAGGAGCATTTCCTGGCATGGGTGCCGTGCTGAGTGCGTTAAAAATAGAATCTTCAAATTCGATTGCATGGGAAATTGAGAAATACATTCAGGATACTGATGGAGACTTATATCAAACCAATCCTTGGTTGATTTTCGAAGAAAGTGTAGCAAACCCAAAAAGCCACATCAAGGAACGAGGTGAATCACTTTTCACAGCAACCATTAAGTCAATCTGGAAAACAACCCCCAAGAAGAAAAAAAGACTGCTAGAATCACTGAGCAGAATCCAGTTAAACAATGATCAAGCATCAGCCCTTTTGGAACATCAGCAAGAATGGATTGGCACTACAGATGAGATATTGCAAAATCCCTATTTGCTCTATGAAAAGACTCGCTACAATTTCAAGGGACTTTTAAGCTTTAAACAGCTGGACAAAGCGTTGATGCCTCCGGCTAAAATCAAAGATGCTTTTCCAATTGAAGATCCTAGTAACATTGAATCTCAATTAGATGAAAGAAGGTTAAGAGCTTCCTTAATCTGGGTACTTGAAGAATCAGCAGAACAGGGTCATTCACTTTTGACAGTTGACGATGCTTTAGTTCGTTTGGAAGAAAAGTCATTGGACACTCCATTACCCATATCAAAAGACACACTTGATGCAATCTCTGAAGATGATTTCTATCAAACAGAACTTCTGTTCATTACGGAAGCTCAAATGTCATTTATTAAACTGCAAAGACTGGAAGAAATAAAGACAGTTATAAAAAGGAAAATCAACAAAGAGCGAATTATTGGCCGTTCTCATGATATTGAACATGATTGGCTGGCATTAGTAAATGAATACCCGGACTTACCTCAGTTAGATAGTGATAGTCCAGAGTATGAATCAGAATTACTCGCAAGAAAAGAAAAAGCCGAAGCACTGAGAGTCTTATCCAATTATAGGTTTTCTGTGCTTATCGGCCCTGCTGGATCAGGTAAGACCACATTGCTGAAAATCTTTGAAAACATACCTGAGATCAAAAGAGGAGGTGTTCTCAAACTGGCACCTACGGGAAAAGCACGTGTTAAATTAGGACATGATGCATTTACTATTGCGCAGTTCCTTTATCCCGAACGATACAATTCCTATTATGGAATTTACTGGCTTAACCCTGATGCCCAAAAGGCATCTACAGCAAAAACAGTCATCATTGATGAATCATCAATGCTCACAGAAGAACAATTAGCAGCCGTATTTGACGCTCTTGGTCCGGTTGATAGAATCATTTTAGTGGGTGACTACAGACAATTACCTCCAATTGGTACAGGAAGACCTTTCGTTGATATTGTGGATTTGTTCAAACCTGAATCATTCCCAGATCACCCTATTAAAGTTGGTGATGCGTATGCAGAACTGTGTCAAATATCAAGACAATCAAATGACAGCAGTGACCCTCGCCTTGATGTACAATTGAGTAAGTGCTTTGGAGATGAAGTAGCAAAAGAAGATATAGACCTTTTCCATGAACTTTCTTCTGGCGCTATTCAGAACAATCACATCAGACTTGAAAAATGGTACGAGAGTAAGGACTTCAAAGAACTATTTGAACAAGTACTAAAAGAAGAATTGGGTATTGAAGGAGAAGATGCCATTAAAGCCTTCAATAGAACCCTTGGGGCAGTTGATAGTGGTGACTTTCAATATTTCAACAATGGCTATTCTGAAAAGCAAATTGAAAATTGGCAGATTATTTCACCCGTTAATGGCTTTGGTTATGGAGTTAAGGAAGTCAATAAGTTTATCCAAACCACCTATCGAAAGAACTTCATAGACCTTGCCCATAAAAAAGGGAAAAAGCGAATAGCAAAACCCAAAGGAGCAGACAACATGGTCTATGGCGATAAGGTAATTAACCTGAATAATTCCAGATGGGAAGACTGGCAATGGATCAACCCATCGGATAAGAAAGGGTCAGCATTAAACTACATCGCCAATGGTGAAATTGGTGTCATTACTGGAAAATTCAGAGGGAATGCCGACAACAGCAAAGGAGAACCACAAATAGAAATTGCCTTTTCTACACAGCCTGGATATAGCTATGTCTATTGGCCTAACCAATTTGGTGACGACTCTTTAAAGAGCTACAAATTTGATTTGGCTTATGCCATCACAGTACATAAAGCCCAAGGCAGTGGTTTTAAAAAGGTGTTTTTTGTTCTTCCATCCAAGGGTGCCATTCTCTCAAGGGAATTGCTTTACACGGCACTGACAAGACAGGAAGACAAGATAATCATACTTCACCAAGGAGAGTTTAGGGACTTCATTCGATTGGCAAGCACGGATGCTTCTGCAACCGCCAGAAGGTTTACCGATCTCTTTTTCCTTCCTGATGTAAAGCAGATAGATAAGAAATTCTATGATGCCCGATACATCAATGTTTCTGAAAGAGGTGAAAGAATGATTTCTAAAAACGAAGTAATCATTGCCAATTGCTTGAACAAATACAAGGATAGAATCTCCTATGCCTATGAAGATAAGCTTACCCTTGAAGGCAGTGGCAGAACGATCAAACCAGACTTTACCATTGAGAATCTTGATACAGGTAGAATATTCTATTGGGAACATCTAGGCATGCTGACAAAAGAGGACTACAGAGAGAAATGGAATAAAAAACTGCAAGGGTATTTAGATGATGGTTTTGTGTTGCACACAAAAGCCACCTTCAAGGATGATAAAGTGCTGATCCTAACCGAGGAAAACCCAAATGGTGGTATTGACAGCCAATATTTTGATCAATTAGTAAGAGAAGTGATTTTAGAAGAGTAAACAATAGTGAGAATGAAAGAATTGCAACAAATTGACAATAAAAAGCTTTCGGGGTATTCCACCGGAAAAATTGCTTTTCTCAAAATGAGCTACAGCCTGACTATTTTAAATGTATCCATAATTTAGTCTTGTATGTCAATAATAAACACTTGGAAAGCATTTATACAAGCGCAAGAAGTATTCATCAACCAATATGCTGAGCCATTTACGATCTCATTCCGAAAAACAGATAATGATGGATTGCTTCAATTCGACATTGAGAAAAAAAATCCCTTAAATGCTGTTGGTCAAATCATTCATCAAGCATTTCCTCAAATCATTGACAATGACATCAAGCTCAATGCTGGCTACTTACTTTATGACTCAACATTAAGTCCCCAAATTAATGATGATTTACTAGCAGAAGCTGATGCCAATTATTTAGAATTTGATCCTACTCCATGCTTTACAGGCTATGTCAAGGAGAAATCCGATGCATTTCATTGGATCAAAGAAGATATTGGTATTCAAGGAATATCACAGGGCGAATGCTTTGCAACTCTTAGCCAAATACATAAGATCGATGAAGCCATTCAAGGAAAGGCTAATTTCTCAAGGCTCCCTGCAATTGGTGGGATTTTTAAGGTGAAACCAAGTCAGCACTATATTTCTAAACAGTATGATCTAGTAAGTAGCTATTTGACCGATGTGCTTGGGTTTTCAGATTTCGAGAAGCATGGTTATAACGCCAATGTGGTGTTGAAGAATGTCTTCTTAAAAGAATCTCCTCTATCCTTCATTTCTGAGAATACCGCATATCAGAAATCTCATCACCGTATCATTTTCAGTATTCATGAAGACGCATTTTCCGATTTCCTAAATACACGAAAGGATAGAAATATCTATTTCTCATCAGAGGATAAATACAATGATAAGGTGGGGATTATTTTACCTGACCCACAGGACAATAATTTTCACCTGGTATTTAATGCATCAATCACCCTCTCCGATCTTCGTTATGAAATATTTCATTTCAAAAGAGTCTTTGAAAGATATTTTGGTGCTGAGAATTTTAACATAGAGCATCACCATATTTTTCAGATAGACCATTCGGTCTTTTACGACTACTTTCAAAATATCCTTGATCCAGAAGAGTATTCTTTCAGTTCAGAAAAAGAAACTCTCGGATTTGATTTTGCAACAACAGAAGACTTAGACAAGCAGCTTGAGTACCTCAAATCATTAAGCATAGTTGATATTGACTATAAAGGCGACCAACACGGCTTTAAAATCAGAATTGATTACGATAGCCCTTTAAATTCAATTGAGTCCAAGCTTCAAGAGATACCTTCTCTTAAAACGAAATTCTTCAATGACAAACAAAAGTTGTTATTCTATTGCTCATTTGATGATATAGCAATTGTCAATCAACTAAGGGCACGTATAACAGATTCAATCAAGGCATTTAATAAACAGGATATAGATTTTTCATTTGATGATCTAGGACGTGGAAAACTTAAATACTACATCAACTTTAGAACTGAAGAATTTGACTTTGAAATTAACAACAAGTTCAATTATTTAAAAGGTGAAGAAATCTCGATTTGGAAGCCCAACAAGCCAATTCCATTTGGAACCGTTGTAAAACTGAATTATCCTAAGCTCCTTATCAAGCTCATTGACACTTTACCAGAAAATTTGGATTCAGGTGATCCTATCAATGTTTGTTGTACTCTTAAAGGCGAACGTGATAAGGTAAAAAGATTAGCCGATACACTTGATACCATCTTTTCCTCATCTTCCAATGTGATTCCTAATAAGAATTTGAAGGAGATTCTGATCGAAGCATCAAAAGCAACGACTTTTCCGGGTGACATTCTGCTAACCCAAGAATACAAAGATGTATTGATGGATATAGAATCATCGTTACTCTCTTCATTCATAAATGAAAGACAAAAAGAAGCTATTGCAAAGTGTTTGTTAGCAGAAGATTTTTTTGTTATTCAAGGGCCACCTGGCACAGGGAAATCTACCGCAATTGCAGAACTTATTTGGCAGCACATTCGATCTCACTATTCGCAAAATGGTGCTCCTTACAAGGTGTTGGTTACATCAGAAACGAACCTAGCGGTAGATAATGCCTTAGATAAACTCAGGAGTAAAAATCATTTGCTTATTAAGCCAATTCGCTTTGGTTCAGAGGAAAAATTGGATAAAGAAGGCAGAAGGTTCTCACTGGAAGGGATTAAGCAATGGAAGACTATTGGTAAAACAGAAATTGAAAATGAAGTAGCGGAACAAAACATCGTTGAAGATTGGATTTCCCTTATATCCGCTAGGGCTAGCAAACGAGAACAATTGGCAGATACAGAATGGGCTGCCCGTTGGGCATCCTATCTCAGCAAACAAGATAGTACTATTCGTGAAATTTTCTCCGACACCTATATTAAGAATGCCAATGTTATCGGAGCAACGTGCAGTTCTATTGGCAAATTGAACTCACAGAATAGATTCACAAGATTCTTTACTGACTATGCTGCCATCTGCTATCCAAAGGAATTAGAGTCCTTTAATTCCTCAAAATCACGCAACGCAATTTTAGGGTTAAAATCAAAAAGCATAGAATTTGATTTGGTGGTTCAAGACGAAGCAAGTAAAGCATCACCACCAGAGCTTGCCTTACCCTGCTTGTTCGGGAAAAAGGCTGTTGTAATTGGTGACCATAGGCAATTACCACCTATGGTTGACACCAATGAGTTTATTGACAATCTATCCATTACTGCTAGGAAATCTAAAGTGGAAAAAAATCGCAATGAGATTTTTAACCTAGTCCAATTCATTAAGCAAAACAATGAAGAGTTTTCAGTCTCTCACTTTGAAAAGCTATTTAAGGCTATTGATCCCAATCTTAAGTCTTCTTTTAATGTCCAATACAGGATGCATCCTGCCATTAATGACACAGTTAAGCAATTTTATATTGAAGATGGTGGCTTAAATTGCGGCATTCCTGAAAACATTGCTGATTCAGATGATTTAAGCCACCCATTGAATCGGTATCATGGTGTAACAGCAAATAAAAGCACCCATGTTATTTGGCTAAATACACTTTCACCAGAGATTAAGAGTGGAACATCCAGGGTGAATCATGGAGAAGTTGAGGCAATTGATTGGTTACTAAGCTATTTTAAGAAATCTCCAGGGTACGAGAAATTCATTTCTAATTGGTCTGATAAGCAGTTAGAAGAAAAGCAAATTGGCATCATCACTTTTTATGGTGCGCAAGCAAGCCTACTTTCAAAACTGAAACTGAAATATCCAGAGGTGCCTTTAAGAATTTCACCAGTAGATAGGTTTCAAGGCATGGAAAGGAACATAGTAATTGTCTCATTGGTTAGGAGTAATTCTATTGCACAGCATCCAAATCAACTTCCTGACTTCAACAATCCTTTATTTAATGAGGATGGCTATCCGCAACAAAACAGCTTGGGATTTGCCGAATTTCCAAATCGTCTAAATGTTGCTTTATCACGAGCAAAACGGCTTTTAATAGTTGTTGGAAATTCAAAGCATTTCAGTAAGCACCCTATTTACAAAAGAGTATATGATACTATCCAAAATAGCTCTTACGGATCTGTGAAGGACTTTAACTCAAACAAAGTGGTTAGATGAGTTTGGTAGAACTAAATATCAATTGGGCAATAAGGAAAAGCCTGCATAAAGTATTCTACAGGAAATCATTTGTGCTTTCTGAACTAGATACAATAGTCCTATCTTATCTGACACAAAAAGATAATTCTTGTAGTTACTTGGAGATGGGCTTAGACTTTGGATTTGCACTAAAGTCCGCCCCTGAAAATAATTTGTACTATGACAAATCTGAGGATGAAATTTTCACAAGAATACTTGAAACTTTAGAGCGTTTCCATCTAATACAGGTTATTAAAAATGGAAAAGAAGTGACAAGCGTTTCAGCAACTATATGGGGTATAAATGCCTTAAAAGAGAAGTCGAAATTCTTATTTTATGAAGGTGTCATTAAATTGAATGATCTCTACTTATTACACAATACAGAATCAATAGATAATCCTTTTCCTTTTCATAAATACAATATCACATCGGATATTCTTAATGAGAAGGAAGTCAAGCCTTTTATATTTGAATTACCAGACCAAGAGGAAAACTTCAACTTAATTAAGGCAAGAGAATCTTGCATGGATGATCCCACAAAATCACAAGATTTACACATTGATTGGGTTAATGCTGAAACCGAAAAATATGAGAAAGTAAATATCGACCTCACTTTAACCCTTATTAGTAGTAATGAGCAATACGATCTTGATATCGCCATTAATAAGATAGCCTCCCCTGAATTATACAAGATCATTTCATTTCCCGAAAATTCTAAAGTTCTAAGCGAATGGTTACTACGGCTTAAATGGGTGTATCATTTACAAAATGCAGATACCCTTCGACCTGATGAGATCGCTCCATATATTGAATTTATTGATTGGCCGATATTCCTTAGTGACAATAGAATCGAATGGAATACGAACTTCCTGGATATTCTCACTGACCCTGAGGTAAACAACTTATCTGTTTGGAATGCGACAATTGAGAATTGCCCATCAAAGATTATAACAGAAAACATTGATCGTTATTATGATTATTGGAATTGGAGCCAACTCTCCAGCAAGTTAACACCGGATTTTATCATTGATAGAATAAATGAATATCCGTGGAATATCGATCTGGTTTTTGACAAATTGAATCAAGCTCAAATTGAAGAAGTCATTCTCTCTATTGATTCCCTTGAAAAGCTTGGTAATCTAGATGATTTGACAACTTTGGTTTCTTATGACTTTCTAAAGAAAAACATAAAGTTGTTTCCATTTAACCTGGCGTTAATAACATCGTGGGGGGAGGAAAAAGCAGGTGAATTGATTACCTCTAACCCAGATATTCCTTGGAATTACAGCTTCATCACATCAAAATATTCCTTCACTTTCATTGCAGAACATTTAGCGATCATCGGTCCCTATCTGGACATTAACGTACTTCTGAAAAGAATTATTCAAACAAAGCAAGGTTTCAATAGCCTCTTAGAATATCCTCTCATTTTAGAATTTATAGAATCAAGTTCGAAGGAAATAACACTGAAATTGGGCGCAGAAGATGAAGTGTTTCTTAACGATGAGACAGTCGCTTTCTTGGACAAATACAATGTGCTCTTTTGGGGAACCGAACTAGTTCCTGGCATAGAGGCAAATATCAATTTTAATTGGTCGGCAAATTCATTTGAATTACATGCATCCAAAATAAAAAGTGATCTGGCATTAGACAATGTGTCTGAAAAAATTGAAAACCTTCAAATCGTATTTGAAAACCGCAACTTTGATTGGCGATATGATCTAATAAGTAATCGTGTTGATCTTAATTGGAATATTGAACATTTATCTCAACTAAAGCCTCATCTTGATTTTAACGCAATAATTCAGCGCATTGATCCTCAAGTAATTTCGAACAACTTAACATTTTTTATTGATTGGTCTCTCGAGAAAGAATCGCAAGAATCACTTCATTCCGTCATTTCCAACCGTCTTTCTGCAAATATTTTGTTGCCCTTGGTCGGGACACTTGAAGATATGTCCGTTGAGGTAAATTGGCATCAAGTATTTAAAAAAGAAGTAGAATCGGACTGTGACCAAATAATCGATGAGTATATAGATGAAATATACGATCTGAATCAAGCAAGTTCAATTTACTCAGCTCTTTCCCGTAAATGTTCGGTAAGATATATTCTAGAAAATACTGACATACCATGGGACTGGAAAATAGTGACTACTGAAAGGCTCACATCTCAAGATTTGGGATCAGAGGAACTACAATATGAATTGGCTCAACATCTATTTTGGCCTTTTATCATTGAGAAGCTATATCAAGAAGAAGATCTTCTACCCATAACCAAATTAACTTCATTAGCCGTTCTAATTTCTCAAGGTACAGAATCCGTTATAAAAGAGACTTGGACAGAAATCACAAAAAAGCTATCCGTGCATTCTCTTTGGAGAGCCATTGATGAAACTATTTCGTTTGATATTTTCCTATGGGATTGGAATTACATCAGTGCTAACCAATCTATTCCAATAGATCATTCTTTTTTGGTAAACCATATTGATTTGATTAATTGGGATGTTCTTTCCCAAAACAGAGTATTATCATCATTTTTCCAATACAATAAAGCCGCTTACAGGAATCTAAATGAATGGGTGGAATTTGTATTGGAATATTTACGTGCCTTCAAGGATAATTGGAACTTCAAAAGGTTAAGTACAATCAATAACTTGTCGTGGCATGAGCGTGTGGTTTCAGAATTTGAAGATGAATGGGACTGGTCTATCCTTTCCAAACAAAGTTCGCTGCTTACTAAATCCCATAAAGGCACAAGAGAAATCCTATATGACTTGAGGCGGTTCAATCGTTTCTCAGATAGAATTGATTTCGAGGAAATCTCTTATCGTAGTGATGTGATCCTGGAAACTGACCTAATTGAGAGATTCATAAACAAGAATTGGAATTGGTCTGCCTTATCATCACACCCATTACTACAACTGGATTCTGAATTTCTTTTAAAACATTCAGATAAGCCTTGGGATTATTATGTTCTCACAACCTCACCTGGCCTAAAATTAGAGAAGTCAATTTTACTTACACTACCTGATAAAAGCTGGAATTGGGAGCAAATCTCAAAACTTAGTTGGGTAGATAATGACCTAATAGTTCAGCTGGCTAATAAAGATTGGAGTCTACACAGTTTATGCGAAAACGAAAACATAATATTCGATAAAAACCTTCTTGCGCTCTTTATTGATAAAGGCTTTTCTGATTGGAATTTAATACTCCACAATGACCAATTACATGTAAACTTGGAAACAGTTACTCTGATTTCAAACTCACCATTCTTTAATTCCGAGTATTGGAGCCTGTTATCAAAACATCACAATCTTGATTTTACACAGCATGAAAGATTGCTAGATGCATTTGCAGAAGAATGGGATTGGCAAGAGCTAATTTCCCACGAAAAGTTAAACCTTTCAAATATTGATCTGCTTAGGAAATACAAGTCTTATTTACGTTGGGATTTGGTAACAATATCCAAGTCTTTTATTCCTTCTTTTGAAGTTCTTAACGAGTTCAAAGACTACTTAGATTGGAAAGTTCTTTCCGGTAAAATTAAGTTAGAGCCAAATACATTAGCCGCATTCAAGGAATATCTCGATTGGTCTCTCGTTTCTAAAAACACAGCGATACCATTTTCAATTGATCTGATAAATGCTTTTAAGTACAACTGGGATTACTATTTCCTTTTGGACAATCCAGCTATTCCAATTGATATTAGAGAGCATATTGATTCGGTAATTGACTCCATTCCTGAATTACAACTGTACCTTAAACTTAGAGATGACGATTCGCCATGGGCAGGTTCGGTTTACCATTACACCCATGTTTCAAATGCATTAAAGATCATCAAATCGCATAAAATACTTAGCAGAGATAAGGCCATTGACCATGCAGATGCTGCAGGAAATGTGGTGCTTCGTAGAGATGATGCACATCGTTATGCTAGGTTCTATTTTCGCCCTCAAACTCCAACACAGTTTTATAATGAGGCGTTGGGCAAAGACATAAACTGTGGTTATTATGGATGGACTAAAGATTATTATGGCAATTGGTCTGAAGTCTGGAAGTCTAATTTTCCACAGGCCCTAGCCTTGGGTTTACCTAAATGCCCAATTCCCGTTTTTTTCAAGTTTGACTTACAGGAAATAATCCTTAAACACAGAGAACAATGCTTCATTAGCAATGGTAACATGCAAACCAATTGGGCATCTGCAGGTCCAATCTCACAAATGCTTCCAAAGTTTAATTTTATGGATGTCTATAGCACCATTAAAAACACTTCGGACGGCAACTGGCAAACATATATCAACTATTCCCAGCAAGAATTTCTCATTCCAGAAGAATTTGACTTTAGCGATCTAAAAAACTACTCCATTATAGTTCCAAACAGCACTATAAAAAGGCAACTATTAGAAGTTATTAAAAACGAACCGGAGCTATCTCGCAGAGTGGTCATAGATAATTATGAGCATCAAGTTTTTCACAACGAAAACAAAAAAATAGAATATGAGATTGATGGCGATATATTAAATATATGGACTGATTACCAAGGAGATGGCCATAACCATGGCAAAATAATTCTAGAAAGCGATAAGCAAGATAGTTTCGAATATTTGTCAGGGAACATCCTTTTTTTATCTAAAACAACAATTCACGCCTACCCAGATATTAAGGTAAGAATAGACCCTACCGCTACGATTTCAGTTAAATTTTATGATGACTATAAAAGCTCTGAATCGTCAATTTACGAAACATCATTAGGTGAAAAGGTTAAAGCCAATATTGCCAAATCAGTTCAATTAAAAACTAAAAGACATCATTCGAAAGATTTAGTTTTTAACAACCCTAGACTACTGCTTAATGACCTGATGAATTTATCGCATGAGCTTAAAGAGCCGTTCCTGCAAAAAGTACGTCATTATTTGTTAAAAGAGCATACGCTCCTTGTTTTGAATGCTTTTGAAAAATACTTTGGTGATAGAGATTTGCCAATTGACCGCAATCTATTCAGAACGTTCCTAGCTCTGCATGATATTGGAAAACCTACCACAAATAGTCAAGGTAATAAATCTAATCAGTACCAATACACCCAGTCAATTATTAAAAACATTTGGCATCTTCTACCCTTTAGTACTGAAGACTTGAATATTGCACTTGCACTTGCTGAAAGTGATTTTATCGGTGAGTATATGCAACGTAAGATACCATTAGCATCAGTTTTATCAACCTTGAGTAGTCTAGCATCTACATGTGCAATAGAATTAAAAGATTTGGGCTTATTGTATATGATATACTATCAATCTGATATTGCAGCATATACTGAAGATGATGGTGGAATTAGGTTCTTAGAGCCCCTTTTTCATTATCAAGATGGGATCAAAGTAATTGATTCTGATACAGGTTTTATTCAATTATCATCCATTCATTGGTCACTATTTCTTGATCTGCATAAATCCTTAGCTAGCCATGATTGAATTTAAAAAAGGGAACATATTTAATTCTAAAGCTCAGACAATTGTCAATACGGTGAATTGTGTCGGTGTAATGGGTAAGGGTATAGCATTGGTCTTTAAGTTAAGATACCCGCTAATGTTTGACATCTACAAAGACCATTGTAAAAACAAACTCATAGGTATAGGAAAGCTTTGGCTTTATAAAGGTGAGTCAGATGCTCCATGGGTTTTAAACTTTCCAACTAAGTTTCATTGGAAATACCCAAGTAAGCTAGAGTACCTAGAAAAAGGTTTAGAAAAATTCACTTCAACTTATAAGCAGCAAAATATAACATCTGTAGCCTTTCCATTACTTGGGACTCACAATGGTGGTTTAGATAAAAAGACTGTGGTAGATATGATGGAAAAACATCTATCTAGCCTTGATATTCCAATCGAAATCTATGAATATGATCCATTCTCTCCGGATGATCTCTTTTCTAACTTTAAGAAAAAATGGAATACTATCCCTTCCACAGAACTAAAGTCTAAAGTTGGCATCCGAACCCAAAAACAAATCGACACAATTACAGCTGCATTAAATGATCCAAATGTAGCTTCAATGATTTCATTAATTGAGTACAAAGGCATTGGCATTAAGACAATGGAAAAATGCTTTTCATTAGTTATGAAAGGGTCAAATGATCAAAAGACCTTATTTTAAGAATGTCATTATTTTCAATTAATATGGATTCCATAAATTCCGATTTCAAAATAGATCATTCCACCCCACACCCATGTGCTTCCAGTAGGTTCATTGCATTCGTTCGTTCCTCACTCTTTTCATTCACCCACTTCCTGCACCACACAGCAAGAGCATTCCTTCATTCCTTTCCGTTGCACTCCAATCCATTCAGTCACACACTTGCTTTTCCCAACGCACACCCCAACGCAGGTAAAGCGGTGTTCGTCAATCGTTCCGTTTTGTTCCGCAAAAACATATCTGCAAGGGTAAAATGTACTCCCTTCGGTCGCCCTTGCATATACCG
>Ga0209634_1001179_pt1 | contig 19447 bp, 20 predicted proteins | sample LinPmetageLP40_FD_184043 | JGI IMG/M metagenome (GOLD analysis project Ga0209634, IMG submission 184043) | Marine viral communities from the Pacific Ocean - LP-40 (SPAdes) (version 2) | ecosystem: Environmental > Aquatic > Marine > Oceanic | place: Pacific Ocean | collected 2010-08-26 | reverse complement strand
TTTGATCCTAAACAATATTTTTTAACTAAAACACTTTAACAATGGCAAGAACCAGAAAAAACCAAACAAAAATTTGTACAGTAACAGGAATTGAAACTAATGTAAATAATTTTTACACAGGACAAAATCATGTAAAAGCTGTAGATAACATGCGTAGAAATACAAATGCTACAAAAGATCAAATGCAAAGAATGTTTAACCAAATAAATAATTACGTATAATGGCAAGTATAATTAAAGCTAGTATTAACCTTAATGAAATACCTAAAGATAAAATCATCATAGGTAAAAAAGGTAAATACTTACCAATAACGATTACACTGAACGACGAGGTTGATCAGTTTGGTAATCAAGGTCCTGTAATAGTGGATCAGACTAAAGAAGAAAGAGAAGCTAAGGTTGCTAAAACTTATTTAGGCAATGTAAAAGTAGTGTGGAGCAACGGAGACAATGTAGCTGCAGCGCCTAGAACAGATCAACCACAGCAAGCAGTACCGGCTGCACAACCGGCGGATGATTTACCATTTTAAATTAAATTAAATGCAGACAACAGAGATCAATGGATTTTTGATTGACGAATTCAATCAACATAAGCTTGAAGAAGGTAAGAAACAGGGGATTTGTCCCCTGTGCTCTTCTGATAGAAAACCTAAAAATACTAAAGCAAAGTGTGCTTCGTATGACTGGGAACGTGGTCTTGGTACTTGTCACAATTGTAACACATCATTTCAATTACATACGTATCAACGTAAAGGAGCTAGTGAAAAAGTATATGTAAGACCTAAACAGGTCGATTACCAACCACCAGCAACTAAAGTAATAGGATGGTTTGAAACAAGAGGAATATCAGCTCAGACTCTTACAGACTTAAATGTCAGTGAGGGTTCTGAGTTTATGCCTCAAACTGGTAAAGCCGAGAACACAATTAAGTTTAACTACTTCATGGGCGATCAACTTATTAATGTTAAGTATCGCGATGGTAGGAAAAACTTTAAACTATACAAGGGTGCTGAAAAAGTATTCTATAATATAAACAGTATAGTAGGTTATGACAGTTGCGTTATAACTGAAGGTGAAATGGATGTTTTAGCTTTACACGAAGCTGGTATACCAAATGTTATATCAGTTCCTAATGGAGCTACATTAAATTCTAACAACCTTGATTATCTTGATAATTGTATAGATTATTTTGAAGATAAAGAAAAAGTAATATTAGCAGTTGACTCAGACGAAGCAGGTCAGGCATTACAATCAGAATTAGTCCGTAGACTTGGAGCTGAAGTTTGTTACCTAGCATCATTCGATGATTGCAAAGATGCTAATGAATATCTACAAAAATATGGAAAAGAAAAACTACAAGAGCGTATTACCTCAGCAAGACCAGTGCCGTTGGAAAATGTCACAACATTTAAAGACATTGAAGATGAGGTCACGGATTTTGTGCGAAATGGTTTTAAGAAAGGATTTCAAGTTGGCTTGGAAAACTTCGACGATATTTTTTCTACATATACCGGCCAGTTTATTACTGTTACTGGGATACCTAGTAGTGGTAAGTCTGATTTTGTTGACCAGATGGTTGTAGGTTACAATCGTAACTATGGTTGGAAAACAGCTTTTGCATCACCAGAGAATGCTCCTACATATTTACATGCTCACAAGCTAATGCGTAAGACATGGGAAGGTATGCCAACAGCAGAAGATATACACGGTGATAAATGGAATCAAATAGCCGATCATTGTAATACTAATTATTTTCATATTGATATGGAAAGATACACACTAGAGTCTGTATTACGTAAAGGCGCTGAGCTAGTTAAACGTAAAGGTATTAAGTGTTTAGTTATTGATCCTTTTAACAAGGTTAGAGACATAGACTGTAAGACTGAAGATGTTAATAGATATACAATGGAATATCTAACTAAAATAGAAGTCTTTGCTAAGAAGTTTGATGTATTAGTGTTTGTAGTTGCTCACCCAACTAAAATGTATAAAGACAAAGATGGCAAGATGGAAGAGCCAACTATGTATAATATAAAAGGTGGTGGTGAATGGTACGATGCTAGTTATCACGGTATATTAGTTCATAGAAACTACGAAGACAGAACAGTCAAAGCTAAAGTATTGAAAGTTAAGTTTCAAAACCTTGGTGAAAACGGTGCTGAAGCTCATTTTAAATGGGAACCAAAGTCTGGTTGTTTTATACCTCACGAGCCTATATCTAACAATGAACCTATGCCGTGGGAGTAAAGAAGACAGTAGTAAGCTATACCTATACTCCTTCTGATTTCAAAGCATATCAATGGTGTATAAACAATGGGATTTATATATCTCCATTTTGCAAAGAAAACTTTGCTTGGTGGTATATAGATATAGAGATAAATAAAAAAATAAATAGATCACCTCAAGCTTTCAACCCAAGAGAGTTGTGGGAGACAATATTTAAATATTACAAATATTATTATGATAAACACAACATTTAAAAATGCTAATGAAGCATACGAGTTTCTGCTAGATCAAGCCATACAGTATGGCCAAGATTTTGATGATACTAAAGCTATGTTTAACTGTGGTTTCTATATGGAAAACCCTACACAAAATCATATTACTAACAAAGAACGTAACTGGAGCTTAGAATACGCTGAAGCTGAATGGCAATGGTATTTATCAGGTGATCCTAGTATTGATAAGCTAGGCGAGCTATATGGTAAGATACCACCTATATGGGAAAAGATGGCTGATTCAGACAGAAAAGTAAACTCTAACTATGGTTATCAATGGAAACGTAGTTGTCAAATAGACTATGTATGTGCTAAGTTAAAAACTAATCCTAAAACTAGACACGCAGCTATAAGCATATACGATGGTAAAGAATATGACAAATACAAGAAAGATACGCCATGTACATACGCGGTTCAGTTTACAATTATAAACGATAAGCTTTGTATGTCTGTCTATATGCGTTCTAATGACATCTGGTACGGTTTCTGCAATGATCAATATCAATTTTCATCTTTGCAAAAAATGATTGCTAGACGTCTTAATTTAGAAATAGGTTGGTATTACCACCACGCGCACAACATGCACTTATATAACAATAAACTTTAAAAAATATGTATTATTTATACCACATACCAGGTAAAAAGATTGGCGTAACACGTAATCTTAAGAACAGAGTAACCCTTATACAAGGCTATAAGGAGGATGAGTATGAAGTTCTTGAACAGTCAGACGATATAGATTATATATCAGACCGTGAAATAGAACTTCAAAAGTCTTATGGCTACAAGGTTGATTTAAAGAAATATAAAAATCTAAAATTTAATAAAATGAAAATAAACGCAACAGAGCAAACATCAACATTTGACTGCCCAATAAACAAACTAAAAGGCCGGCTCATGGATAATATAGGTGTAACATGGGAAACAACTCATGGTAAATTCCACATAGGTAGGGATCATATACCTTGGATAATGTCAAATGTAAAAACATCTATGTTTAACGAAGGTAGGTCTTATATTTACAATAAAGCTTTTTATGAGGCATTTTTTAATCCTAAACATAATCCTGATACATCTAATGTTGATATGCTATTAATGGCAGCTAACAACGAGGTAACAGATACTTCTGAAAGGTTTGATCTAATTAGAGATTGGGCAGCAACTAGAGGTTTATATGACTCAGGTAATTCACATACACAATATGTTAAGTTACAAGAAGAAGCTGGAGAACTAGCTAAAGCTTTACTTACAGATGATAAACCAGAAATAGTAGACGCGATTGGTGATATGGTTGTTGTATTAACAAACTTAGCTCATCTACAAGGATATTCAATTGAATATTGTATCGATGAAGCATACAGTGTTATTGCGGCTAGAACAGGTAAAATGATTAATGGAACATTTGTAAAAGATAAGTAATGAAAATAAAAACAGAAGATAAAATAGTTCAGCAAGTTTTAAGAAAAATGGATGAACGTAGTTTAATAGGTCAGAAAAAGTATGGAGCAACTATGATGCAAGAAATTGAAGGTCAAGAAAAAGATCTTGATCGTTTCTTAGTTGATGTACAAGAAGAATTAATGGATGCTTTGTTATATATAGAAGCAGCTAGACGTTGTTTGACTGACGAAGTTGAAGAAGTTATGTTGAATAGAATAGAAGTTTATGAAAAAAACATTTAAACGAAAAAAAGGTCCTGTACAGTCGAAGAAGATATCATATGATGGTATCAACTTCGCCTCTGGGCTTGAGCGCTATATGTATATGGCTTTAAGAAAAGCTAAGATAACGTCTTTATACGAAGGTCAAACCTTTGAGTTATCAGAAGCTTTTGAATTTCCTTTTGAATCATATGAAAGATGTGGTAATGGCAAGGGTGAATACAAAAACAGAGGTAACAAAAAGATATTAAATATAAAATACACACCAGACTTTGTAGGTAAGGGTTTTATAATCGAAACTAAAGGTAGAGCTAATGAATCATTTCCTTTAAGATGGAAGTTGTTTAAAAAGCTTATAACAGAAAGACGATTAGGACCACTTACATTATATAAACCACAAAATCATAAAGAATGCGACGAGACAGTAAGGTTAATCCTGGCCAAGCTAAAAGAGTAGCTAGGCAAATGTACGGTGAGCGTCAAATTGATAAATGGTGCAAATGGAGTTGGGATATAAGAGGCAAAATTAAGTATAAAGAATTAATAGAACAACAAAACAAATACAACATTAAAGTATATGGAGGAGAAAACTAAAAACTGGAGCCTTAGCGTAGGAACTTATCCAGGTATATTATTAGGTGCTAGAACCTATGACGAAGAAGAACAAATAACACACGTTTTTTATTTACCTTTTATTGATATAGCATTAGAAATTTATAAGTAATGGGGTTATTTGATGAGCGCATAGCGTACAAGCCGTTTGAATACCCTGACTACTATACAGAAGGTTGGTTAAAACAAGCACAGGCATTTTGGTTGCATACAGAAATATCAATGCAAAGTGATATTAAAAACTGGAATGAAGAGTTAGATGAAAAAGAAAAAAACCTAGTAGGTAATATATTACTAGGCTTTGCACAAACAGAGTGTGCGGTAAGTGATTACTGGACACAAAAAGTTGTTGGCTGGTTTCCTAAACATGAGATACAGCAAATGGCTATGATGTTTGGATCACAAGAAACAATTCACGCTGTAGCGTACAGCTATTTAAATGAAACCTTAAAACTAGAAGATTATGAAGCATTCCTTCATGAGCCGGCAACGGCTGATAGATTCGATAATTTGGTTGCTTACGACGGTGATAATCGTGTCGGTATTGGTAAAAGCTTGGCTGTATTTTCAGCCTTCGCTGAAGGAGTTAGTCTATATAGTGCTTTTGCAGTGCTGTATAGTTTTCAGCTTCGTAATTTACTCAAAGGTATTGGACAACAAATGAAATGGTCAGTAAGAGATGAGTCTCTTCATAGTAAAATGGGTTGTCAATTATTTAGACACATGTGTGAAGAAGATAAAACTCTTTTAACCGAATGTAGAGAAGATATAATAAAAGCAGCTGAAACAATGGTAGAGCTTGAAGAAAAATATATCAACAAGATGTTTGAAATGGGTGACATTGAAGGCATAAAAGCAATAGACTTAAAACAATTTATAAAGAAAAGAACAAATGAAAAACTTGTGGAGCTCGGTTATGTTGACTTGGGATCGTATTTTGCATATGACGCTAAAGCAGCAGCTAATCTTGATTGGTTCTATCATCTTACCGGCGGGGTCACTCATACTGATTTTTTCGCGACTAGGCCGACTGATTACTCAAAAGCAAACGAAGGTGAAGACTTCGAAGACATATGGTAGGAAAGAAAAGGTTACTTAAGTTATTAGCTTATACAAATAAGTTAACATCATATCAAAAGTTTGCGTCACGTATAGGATACTTTGGCGCAGCTTTCTTGATAGCAGGACAATGGACGTTAGAACCTAAGTTATTTATAATAGGTTTTATGTGTGTAATAGTACAAACGTCTTCAAGAAAACAATGGAACCTTGTAGCTTTAAACCTCAATGGTTTAGTTGCTTGGATAACACATTTAATAAAATTAATATAATGGCACAGAATAAATTAAAATTAAAAGTAGAAGCACTAACTAATGTTGTGCAGAAATTAATCAAAGAAGTTCAAATGAACGCTAGTTTAGCTCAAGGAACTTTAACAGCTTTTCAGCTACACATAGGAGAAGAAGAATGGAATAAAGTTGTTAAACAGTTACAAGATAGAGAGCAAAAGCAAAACGATAAACAAGAAAAAAAACTAGAACTATAAATGTGGAACAATGAATGGATTAAAGGAGAAGATTACCCAAAATGGGGAGACACAGAGGTATACAAAAAAACTATCTCTGGGGGATATTTATTTAACGGCGAGTCTCCTAAGGAAGCATATCAAAGAGTCGCCAAAACAGTTGCAAGAAGGTTATACAAACCTGAAATGGCAGAAACTTTTTTTGAGTATATTTGGAACGGCTGGCTTTGTCTCGCTAGCCCTGTACTTTCCAATACTGGTACCGATCGCGGTCTTCCTATTAGTTGTTTTGGCATTGATGTAGCTGATAGTATACAAGACATAGGAGGTAAAAATTTAGAGATGATGCTACTCGCTAAGCACGGCGGTGGAGTTGGTATCGGTATTAATCAAATAAGACCCGCTGGCGCTAGAATAACAGGAAATGGAACATCAGATGGAGTCGTCCCTTTTTGCAAAATATACGATTCAACAATTCTTGCCACTAATCAAGGATCAGTTAGACGAGGAGCTGCTTCAGTTAATATTAACATTGAGCACGACGATTTCGAAGAATGGCTTGAAATCAGAGAACCTAAAGGAGATGTTAACAGACAGTCGCTTAACTTACATCAGTGCGCAGTTGTTGGTGATAAATTTATGCGTAGGCTTGAACAAGGAGATCCAAAAGCTAGAAATAGATGGAGTAAATTACTTAGAAAGCGAAAAGCAACTGGAGAGCCGTATATTATGTTTAAAGGCAACGTTAACAAGAAGAATCCTAAAGCTTATAAAGAAAATGGATTAAAGGTACATATGACTAACATATGCAGCGAAATAACACTACATACTGATGAAAACCATAGTTTTGTTTGTTGTTTATCATCATTAAATTTAGCAAAATATGAAGAGTGGAAAGGCACAAACCTTATTTATGATAGTATATGGTTCCTTGACGGAGTCATGGAAGAGTTTATACAAAGAGCTAAAGGTTTACGAGGATTTGAAAACGCGGTTAGGTCGGCTACGAAAGGAAGAGCTCTTGGCTTGGGAGTTTTGGGCTGGCACACATACCTACAAGAAAAAGGTATCTCGTTCGAAGGCTTACTTGCTCAGTTTGAAACTAGGAAAATATTTAGTCAAATTAAAATTGAAAGCGAAAGAGCTAGTATGGCACTTGCAGAAACTTATGGAGAACCTTTATGGTGTTCTGGAACTGGTATGCGTAATACTCATCTTCGCGCTGTGGCTCCCACTGTTTCTAATAGTAAACTTAGTGGGAATGTTTCAGCGGGAATAGAACCTTGGGCAGCAAACGTATTTACAGAGCAATCAGCTAAAGGAACGTTTATACGTAAAAACCCTACATTAGTTAAATTACTAAGAAAACATAAATTAAACAATGAAGAAATATGGAATAAAATCTTGGCTGATGGTGGTAGCGTCCAAGATATTAATGAGCTTAATGATGTTATTATGGCCCATGAAACACCCGCAAAGGAGGTATTTAAAACTTTTAAAGAGATTAATCAACTAGAGTTAGTTAATCAGGCTGGATTGAGACAGCAATATGTAGATCAATCGGTTAGTTTAAATTTAGCTTTCCCTAGTGTTGCTACACCAAAATGGCTTAATAAAGTACATTTTGAAGCTTGGAAAAAAGGAGTTAAAACTTTATATTACACTAGAACAGAAAGTGTTTTACGTGGAGATATAGCACTACAAGCTATGAATGAAGACTGTATTGCTTGTGATGGCTAAAGGCTGAAAGTTATAACTATTTAATATATATAAATCAAAAAAGGGGACCACGTTAGTGATCCCCTTCTTCGGTTACAGGAACTTTAGGTATGGTACGCCTATTTTATTTTGTTCCTTATTTATATTTAGGATTGTAAAACGTTTTACCAACAGCGGGTCTTAATGTGTCTCTTACAGCTCCTTGACCTTGATTATAATTAGAAACTGTTTTGCTAGGACCACTAGTAATAGCTTCACTATCATCTAATGAAACCATAAACTGACCATCTTTGTCTTTTTGAATTTCGCTAATATTTTCTACATTATATTTCATTCCACTTATTTTTCCAGAATTACTGCTCTTGTAGATACTTTCATCGTTAACAGTTTCGTCTATTAAATCTCCAGGCTTAGTGGCTTCGTATGCACCTCTATTTCCTAGTTGTCTTTGTTTAAGTGGTGACTCAATTTTTTCGTAGTTATCTGTATTGACAGGAGTATTTGTCAAAACTCCATCCTCACCTTCAACATACACATTGTGTTTTACGCTAAAAAAAGGCTTACCTCTTTTTAATGCTTTTTGCTGTAAACTATCCTTAGTCGCTTGTGGTAATTCTTTCTTTTTGTTGTCTGATACTTTTTTTGCTATTTCTTTTTTTTGTGTTAAAGGAGAATTAGCGCTAAACTTTTGTTTAAATGGTGAATTCATTTTTTTTATTTTAATTGTTATAATTTTTTATTTATATTTTGTTTTTAACATTTCCATCTTGCTCTAGCTGCCTTGCCTCTTTCGCCGGTCCAACCTTTTGATCTTGCGCAAAATGATTTTCTTCGTTTAGCATCTTTGCTACCTGGCTCTACGTCACCTGTTACTGCAGTTTGTAAATTACTACCTGGATTTTCTTTTTTATAATCTTTAACACCTTTTTCAGTCATACCAGCTCCTTCTTCTTCTGTTCTAAAAGTTCTATCTTCACCTTTGGTGGTTTTTCTCATTTTAACTGGGCTTTCCATGTCTTCAATATGCTTTTGAATCTTTTCAGATTGCTTTAAGTGCATTTTAGAAGCTCCTTGTAGTTCTTTAACTATTTTTGCTAATCCTCCTTTTTCCATTTTATTTATATATTGCAATATTCTTTATTAGCATCAAAGCACGGGCAACTTTTAGCCGCGAACTCATTGTGGCCGTGTATTGTAGCGCTTGTGTGCATCTTTTTTAATGTTTTAAGTAATAATAACAAACTTTCTTTTTGTTCAGGTGTTCTAGTATCTTTAGCAATCCATTTGCCATTAGAGCCACGTTCTGATTCAACGCCTCCAATATAACAAATCCCTATAGAACCTTCATTTTCGCCTTTAACATGAGCTCCTTGTTTGTATATACTACGGCCATATTCTATAGTACCGTCTAGCAAAACTACATAATGATAACCTATACCATTCCATCCTCTTTTTAAATGCCACCGATTTATTTCTGCAGCATCTAAATCTCTACCTTCTTGTGTAGCTGAACAATGAACGATAATTTTATTTATCGCCCTCATCTTTTTTATTTATATTTATCCACTTAGTAATGGTATATCCTATAGTTACTGCTAAAAGAAATATTTTCATACCCATTTCTAAAGTAGTAAAAGTTGTAACCCCTAATGTAGAAGCATTAATTACGTATAACTTTATTTGTTCAGTCATTATTTTTTACATTTACATAATTTGTATGGACACGATTCCACATCAAACATTAATTTTGATACTAACATGTTCCAATAACATTGAAATAAACACCACCAAGCTTGTATCTTTAATCCTAATTTTACTAAAAATTTTCCCATAATTATTTTTTTTGTTTTATTATTCTTTTACGCAATCATTAACAGTTTCTCCAGTTCCGCTGGGTGATTTTTTAGTACCTACTTTTTTATAGCCATCCCAACATTTTGAGTTTTTAGAATTTGCGCCTTTAAATTCCAATGGACTTTGGTATTTCATTTTGTAAGGTGAACCGCATTTTACTTTACCTAAAGGACTTCCGCCATCATCAGGTGTTGAAACTATTTTTTTACCTTGTTCAGATATTACATCTCCTTTTACATAATAACCTCTTTCTCTTCTTCTAGACTCTTCGTCCATCATGTCATCTACTCCTTCAGCAAATGGATCATTTTTTATTATGCTATCCATGTACTTTTTAGCTTCAGCTCCTTCTGATCTTGCAAAGTCATTGTAACCCTCCATCACTTTTGTGTGTTTTATTCCTTTGTGCATTTTATTTGTTTTTGTTTTGTAGTTCAATTATTTTTTTAACTCTATTTTCTTCAAGTCTTAAAGCTTTTATTTGTTTTTTTGTTAATCCTAAATCTAATAACATTATAGTTTGCTCTTTAGTATTAGTTTGATTTTTCATATCATCTATTTCAGCTCTAACTTTCATTTCAGGTGTTTGAACAACTTTATCATCAACACCGTAATAAGGTAGACCTACATCCCAAGTTGACCAACCTAGCGCCACAGCAACTTTTTGCCAATTTTCAGATGAATTACTAAATATAGTTCTTAAAGCATTTATTTTAATAACAGCTTCATCTACTGGTATATTAGTTAATGCTGCTATAGTTTGAGCGGTTGCAAGATAAGCTGGGTTGTTTGCGTGAAAACCTTTATCTTCCATTTCCTGCTTATTCCAAGAAAAAGTATTAGCAGCGCTTTTTAGTTTTCTTAACTTAGCTTGTAAAGGAGGTGATATAGAAAATAAATCATCAATAGCTTCTGCGTAATCAGGGCTTTTGTTATCCATTTCTTCTGCTATAGTCATTAATGTGTTTTTAAGAGTAACAGCTAAAGCTCCTTGTATTCCCAAACCTCTAACTTGAGAATCAAACATGCCGTTTAAAGTTCTTGATACTCTTTGATCTTTACTTGCTTGACTTGCTTCAGGATCTTCATCATCGTCAAACAATAAAAATTGCATACCTTGAGTCAAAGCGTTAAACATAAGGTTTTGAACAGTAGAGTAATATACTAATTTAGATATATTTTCCTTATCATTTCCTCTTCTAGCTATTAAATCTTCTATAGCTCTTTTTTGTATTCTAGCATACTGCATTTGAGTGTTACCAAACGAAAGTATTAACCTACCAGCAGCAGATCTTTGTTGATCACTTATTTTAGCTGGATTACTAGATTGTTGTGCTGTTTCTGAAATAGCGTAAAAGTCCTCATAAGCTTTTCTTTCTGCTAACTTAGGATCCATGCCAGTAGCTAATAAAGCTTTTAATCTATTTCTATAATAAGTAGCACCACCGGTTGCTATTGCAAAACTATCTGCGTATCTTGTAAATACAAAACCTTTATTCAAAGCAAGAGCTACAAAATCTTTAGCTTTATTACCGTCGCTTGCTGCTAAATCTGCTATTTCTGATTCACTAATATTTATCTTTAAACCATCTCTTCTTTCTACTAAATATGGAGAGTTTAACAAAAACATTACATCTTTCCAATACTGAGGTTGATTAGCAAAAGCTTGTGCAGCTTTTAAAGGACTATTGTCACTCCAGTTTATAAAGTTTATATTAGATATCATTTGCATTAATGCTGATCTAGTATTTAAAAACATTACAACACCTACTGAGTTGTTTATCCAATCATACCATCTTGTTGTAATAGAATCAGCGGCGGAAGTTCTATTACTACCTATTTTTTGAGCTTGAATAGAGTTTTTTAAAGCTTTAACATAAGCAGGTCCAAACGCAGCTTCTAGTTTATTTAATACAGCAGGTGCAAATATAATATCTACATTTTGCTGCCACTCTTGTAAGTATTGAGCTCTGTTTATTTTATTAATTCCATTTATAACATCTGTTGTTATAGTTCCAGCAACCCAGCTTTTACCTGGTTTAGGATAAGGTTTACCTTTTTGTATAGTTATTAATTCATCACTAAAAACTTTTAAATCAGGATCAGCCTTAATAAAATCAACTAATTGTTTTTGATCTGCCTTAGATAAACCAGGAATTGTCATACCTTGTGAATCCCATAAATAAACTCTAATAGCGTGTTCATAGTTAAATCTACCTATACCTGTTTGTTTTATAAAACTTTTAGGTAATTTAGGAAACTTAGCTTTAAGTGCTTTAAAATCTGCACCAGCTGAAACTTTTGCTTTTCCAATTTGAATTTCAGCTCTATTGTATGGATCAAGTAGATTATCTTTAAAGAAAGCCATTTGAGCATCTCCTACAGCTCCTTTTCCTAATAACTTATATAGTAATCCTGTAAAATCCTCAGCAGAAGGAGGTATGTAGAAATTATACTTACCTTTACTAGCTCCTATTGTTTGAGCTTTAGCCGCGGAATACTGCTTGTAAGCTTCAATGCCAGTTTTTTGTTCTATAATGTCGTTTATTATAGAGGTGAAAACAATTGACTTACTTTGCTTAGCTACTTGAACTTCAGACTTTATATCTAATACATCTAAAACAGCTTTAACCGCTTGTGCGTTTTTAATAGCGTCATCAGCAAAATAAAAATCATTATAACCTTCAGCTGCTTTACCAACTATCCAATTAGCTTTAGCTTGTGGAGCTCCATTCGCTAAACCTACTATGTTTCCTTCTATTAAAGTTACACCCTCTGATTTTAACCAAGCGTATATCGCTGGCGCAGCTCCAGCAGGTCTAGCTGTTAATATGAATACATTTTTATTTCCATATTTTTCTACAGCTCTTTTTAACTTACCAAACAATGGTCCTCGTTTTCCTCCTATAACTTTGTTAAATTCTGAAAAATCAAATGTAGCACCTATGTCTTCTAAATTAGTATGTTCTAAAGCAAATTCAGTAGCGTCTATCTTTTTAAAAGTTCCATCAGGCATTGTAACACCTATCTTACTACTTGTTATACCTACAGTGTCATCAAAATCTAATACAGATATACCCATAACCGGAGGATTTATTCTCCTAGACATTTCTAAAGCTGTGTCGTAGTTATTTAGTATTTCTATCTGACCTGATATGCTTTGACTTAGTTTTGTTTTAGAACCAAAATTAACATTATTGCTGTTAAAAGAAGCTACTTTATCTTTTAATAATCTTTGATAAACTTTAAACTCTGCTTTAGCAGCTTCAACTGTCATGTCACCTGTAAGAACTCTAGTTATTAAACCATTAGCTTTCATGCCTGCCATGTCAATTCCAACTTGGAAATCAGCTCCTTTCAACCCATCTAACCCTGTTAGTTTACCAACAAAAAACTCACCTATCGTTATATTAGGACTAATAAGATTATATTCAAAAGGATTAGCTACATTGTTTTCACTGTATCTTATCCAAGACGCCATACCAGCAGGTAAAAAATCTAATTTTCCAGCTTCTAAAAGCGGTACAACTAAATCGTAATAACTTTTAGGTAGTCTATCTAATAATCCAAATTGCTCTAACGCTAAATCGTTTAAATATCTAAGACCACCTTGACCATAAGACTTGGATATAATATTATCAAACTCACTTTCAACTTTACCTTTTATAGCCGCGTCTAAAAGTGATTTTCCAGCCTGAACATTAGGCATCATGTGCTCTTCTGTCACTTTTACATCTAATTTTATTCGCTTTGTAAAAGGATCTATAGCATAAAAAACAGTTGGTGCTAAAAATCTTATTGGATGATTTTGGTCTTTACTAGATTCCATTTGCCATAACGAAAAAGTTGAAGCAGATTCTTTATTATTTTCAATATAATCCTGTATGTTTAAAAACAATTTTTTTAACAGGTCTTGTTTCTTTTTTATTAAACCAGGGTCTTCTATTAACTTTGTTATTGCTTTTCCATTTTGATATCCACCAATTACAGTATACTTCTGTCTAGTTAAATCACCTGTAGTTTCATACCCAGGAAATATTTTATCAAAAGTAGGTGTGTCTGTAAATGTAAAACCAAACCCACCTGTCATACCTGATCTAAATAAATAAGCTTGCTCAGGGTGTAGTTCAAAAAAACCTTTTAAATCATTTATTATTTTTATACCAGCTGGAGTTGTTAAGTCTACTTTCCTAGCCTTAACTGTTTCTCCTTTACTGTTCACTCTTTGAGTTACAACCGTCGTTAGATCAGGAATAGGAACTACAAATACTCCTTTTTTAAAGTCTCTTTCCACTGAAATACTTTCAGATCTTTTTACTTGAGCTTTTTGTATAGCACCTTCTGATTCAGTTGTTGAACCCTCTTGCACCTTAGCATCTATAGCTAGTTCTATTGCGCTTAAAGTTTGTAGTCTAGCTATTAGTTCTAAAATAGCTTTAGATGCATTAGCTGATGTTCCTCTAGCGTCTTTAATATTACCTTTAGAATCTAAACCAAAAACAGAATAAAAATAAGGTAAGTTTAATTTACTAGGATCTAGTTTGTATTGTATGTTGTTATTTATTTTAGGTCCTTTTATAAAAAATGCATCAAGAAGTGTTTGAGCTATTCTTCTACCTTCACCACCTATTTTTTTTGTTTTACCGTTTTTAGTTTTAACAGTTTGTAGCGATGCGTTTCCTTTTATTTGTTTTAATAAGGCCAATAAAGTTGGTCCATTAGACTTTATCCACATTTGAACAGGTGTAACTTCACCTTTTCTTAAATTGTCTTTTGGATTCAATATACGTGAAACTGGTATACCTAATTGATCTGCTAATTGTTGAGCTGCGATTTCAGAAAAAGGCTTTAAATCTTTTAAAGTCATTTTATCTAAATCTATCTTACCTGATTCAATTTGTTCTTTAACAAAATCAATTATAGGGTTTGCGTTAGCAAGCTTTGTTACTTTAAAAGGATCTATAGTAACTTGTTCAGAGGCTTCTACATTTACTGGATCTGTCATTTCAACTGTTCCAGCTGATGAATCATTTAATTCATTAGTGTTAAATATAACATCACCAAGCTCTTTAGCTCTTTCATATATTTTATCTCGTCTATCACCTAGTCTTCGTATGTAAGTTGTTACAGCAAAATCAGGATTATAACCTTCTCCTTCTTCAAATAACGGCGTGGTTTTACCACTCCACTTAGCACCTTCTCCACCAATAATAAGTTCTATTATAGCTTGTTTTACACCGTTTTCATCTATGCCTTTTTCACCTCTTCTTTCGTAACCTATTATTGATTTTATAACTCCAAAATTTGCTTCAACCAAAGCTTCAGCCGCTGGATATTTATCTTTGTCAGTTCCTTGTCTAACTGTTAATACTAAATCTTTATTAGTTAATAAACCTTCTCTAAAACCGTTTAAAAAATTAGCTCCTTCAGGTGATATTGATTCTGATTTTTTAGAACTTGTAAGTAAAACCTCATCTAAGCCTACGCTACCGTCATCCAATTGACCTTCAATACTACCTTGCCAAACATCACTATTTATTATATCATTTATAGACTGCTCTGTTAAAGTTTGATTTTTATATCCTTCAGCCACTTGTCTCAAGAACTCTACTACACCTTTAGCTCCTTTAAAGTCATAATCAAAATCTTTGCCAACAGCTTCAGATGTTGCTTTATTAAATCCAATACCTAAAGTTGACCAAAAACCTTGCTCTTTACCTTTTTCAAAATTAATTCTATCTAATTCTTCTAAGAAAACAGTTAACACTTCGTCAAAACCTTGGCCCTTGGTTTTACGCACTATTCTAACGTATGCATTATAATCAAACTCAGAAAGATAAGTTAATATAGTCCCGGCTAAAGATTCAAAAGCAGCTGGATTAGTACCTAAAGCTTCTGTAAAAATAACATGACCAGTTATTTCATGTAAACCTACTGAACCGTTATTATTTAATATAGCGTTTTCAATAGTAACTACAGAGTCGTAAACTGGTTGACCTGTTTTTACGTTAATAGATATTAAATTAACACCATTTACAGTACCATCTTTTAATCCAGCTTTAAAGTTTTCTATTTCTTTTCTACCTGCTTCTTCTTTACTTATAGGATCTACTTTAGAACCTCTAAACTGGATATTTGGATCTGCTATTCTAGCGTTAACCATTTCTGTGAAAGCCGCTAAAGCATCTGCATTAGTATCTAAGATGCTATAATTTACATCTATTCCTTTTCCACGTAAAAGAGATATCATTGCGAAATCATTTGCTGCATTGCCTCTTATAGTATCTTCAGTGTATAGCTGTTCAGCTATATTAAGTAGTTGAGCATCAGAAGGATTGTTATTACCTTTTGATTTTAGTTTTGCTTTAGCTCTATCTTTTAAATCGTTTTGAACAGAAACAGAAAGCAACCCAAACTTTTTAGTGAAAGCTACTAAGTAAGCATCTAAGTTTGATTTGGTTATAGAAAACTCAAGTTCTAACGCTGCTATTTGTTTTGATACATCAATCGTTATTCCAGGTTTTTTAGCTTCTGCTCTAAGTGATATAGCTTGTTCTTTAAGATAAGTAAGTCTGTTTATAGAGTTTACATAAAGCTTCCAACCAGTGGCGTCTAGGTTTAAATCTATTAACTCACTTCTTTCTTTTAGTATGTCATCGTTTCTTTTTAATTTATCATCTATAAGACCTTTGTAGTAAATTTTTGTATTGATATCAAGTTCTGGTCCACCTTCATTCTTAGCTATAATTTCTTGATACTCAGCTATATCTCTAACGTTTTGATCAAACTCCGCGTTTGTAGTAGGATCAGTTAAAGCTCTCATTGAAGCTCCTGCTATTATTGGAACTCCTGTAAAACTTGTTGAGAATATTAAAGACGTAAAACCAGCTTCACCAAAACCTTCGTACATAGGTCTTCCGGATATAACATTTTGCCACAATTGAGTAATTAAAACTTCACCACCAACATCTGCTGCGGTTAATTTTAAGAAATCTGGAGCTGCTTTTCTTACATCTCTAAAAAAAGCTCCTACTCCTGATTCAAGAGTTTGCTTGTCAAGTTTTAAGTTTTGGATATACTTGAATTGCATTTTCATAGGCAAAGCACTACCTAAACCTTCAACCAACGCAAAGCCAAAAGCTTTTGCTAAAGTTGATTCTCTATCAAACTCAATACCTTGAGCTTTTGCTCTATTAAATTCATCAACATAATAATCACCACCAGCTGATAGCGCAGCTAAATAAAGGCCAGCATATGGTATAGCAACAGTAGCAAAAAACGGTAGTTGTTCTATAGCTGTTTGACTAAGAAAATATAAAAAATTAGGAAATGAGTAAAAAGATCCATTTGGTCCTTTACCAAAATCAACATCTTTCACGAATCTATCTTTTCTTAATTCAATTAAATCTTTAAAACCTGCTTGAGCTTCTAAAAAATCATCGCCTAATGCTTGAGCAAGTATTTTAGACATAAACAATCCTGGCGCTAGTACTCCTGTGCTAGCTATAGTTTTATCATTAACAGATGATGCGCTTTGCAATATTATTTGCATCCAACTCATAGTGGTATTAAGTAATCCCATACCAAGTTCACTATCTGTGAAAAACCCTACGGTATTAGGAAATGTAACAGGCGCTAACCCACCACCGCCAAATGAAATTCCAGTCATAGATGGTCTTCCAAAGTATTTTTCTGATAGACTGTAACTTCTTTTTAAGTAATCTAAGTTTTCTTCAGCAGTGTCTTTAACTTCGTTAGTAGCAATAAACTCTGCGTAATCATAATTAATTAAGTCAAATTGCTGTTGTATTGTTTTTCTTTCAGCGCTTAATACATTAGATCTTTTATTAAAACTAGCCGCTAAAGCATTATATGTATTTTGATCATCTAAAGAATTAATACCAATTTTTTGTTTTTCTTTTATCTCTGCACCTAAAATACTTATTTGCTCGTAAACCCTTTGTAACTCAACACTCATTAAGTTTACAGTTTTAACTATGTCGCTATTTTTTAAAGATTCAAACTCTTCTACTAGTTTGATAGACTCAATTTCTGGATCAAAAGTACTTTCAATACCAAGAGCGTAATCATGGTTTTGTTTTCTTTCTTCGTCACTTATATCACTTAAGTAATCTCTATTTTTTTGATCTTTTAAAGCTGTGTATTTATCTCTTGCAATTTGCAGTTTTGTTACACCTCTTATTTCAGCTTCAGTTATAGGCTCCTCATTAGATGTTTCTTCTCTTTGGCTTTGTAAAAATGAAATAGCTATATTTCTTTCTTCTTCGTAAGGAATCGTAGTGGTAGTTACATTTTCAGTTGTACCCTCTGATCGATAAGCCATCTTCAAATCCATTCCGCTAAGGTTAGAGTTTGGAATAGCTTTTACTGTTTCTGTTACCTGAGTGTCTAAGTTAATTAAACCTACTTCATTTTGAATAGCTAAATATTCTTTAAGAGTAACATCACTTGCTTCTTGATATTTTTCGTACTGTAATCTTATTTTTTTCTCTAAAGCTGTTTCCTCTTTTTTAAACGCGTAAACAACTACCTCGTCTAAGTCTCCAACATTATCACCATCTTCCGTAACAAAACCATCCTCGAGTTTGTCAAGTTCACTTTCAGGTTCTTGTTGTTGTACTTCTTCTTCGGCTTGTATATAATCATCAATATTAAAATCATCAATAAAACCTAATCTAGATGCAACCAACATAGTAGCTAAACCATCACCAGTAGTATCAACCCACTCATCCGAACCTAACGCTTTAGCGTAAAAAATTGGTTGTGAAGTTATTGGATCTACCGTGTATTTATAAGCACCATCACCATAGTCAAAAGTTTCACCAGGTGTAGCTGTGTATGTTTGGTTAAATTCAAAAGGTGCAGCGTTTTCATCTGCAAAAGGAAATATTGGTTCCGGTGGAATAGGATCAATAGGTAATCCCGATAAAGCAACTTCCGAGTTGGATCCCGTATCTTTTTCTGTCTCCACAGTTGGATCCGCACTTGTAGAGACATTTGTCTTTGCTGGTTTAACAGGGTCTATATTTTGATTAATTTCTTCAGATATTTCAGTTTTAACTTTTAAGTCTATTGGTTTTTCCTCTTTAACGTCTAAAGGTTTGTTGGATATTTTCCACTCTTTTATTCTCTTTATTCTTTCGTCTTTAGTTAAACCTAAGTCTTTAAGAGAAGCAGTGAATAATTCTAATTCGTTCATTTAATTTAATTTAAATTGTTATCAGCTAAAAATTTCTGAGCTTCTTGTTTTTTTGATTGTTCAAGATCAAACACAGCGGCGTCTGCTTGTACTGATGGTAATTGGTTTGTTGTAAATTGTTTTAAATAATTTTTCATAAAATACTCTTTATATTTTTTTTCAAATAAAACTTTATTACTTTGTGATAATGGTAAGTCTTTTTCGTATGACCAGCTTTTACTTCCAGCGTTAGCATCTTGAACCATTTGATCATCTTCTTCTTGACTAGTACCTTGAGCTATATAAACGTTCCAAGCAGCTACCGCACTTTGTTCAGAACTTAATAAACCCGCAACCTCTGCATTTATAAAAGGTGATGT
>Ga0209634_1001178_pt1 | contig 19450 bp, 20 predicted proteins | sample LinPmetageLP40_FD_184043 | JGI IMG/M metagenome (GOLD analysis project Ga0209634, IMG submission 184043) | Marine viral communities from the Pacific Ocean - LP-40 (SPAdes) (version 2) | ecosystem: Environmental > Aquatic > Marine > Oceanic | place: Pacific Ocean | collected 2010-08-26 | reverse complement strand
ATGTCGCTGCGGCGAAGCGATCTGTCACTGATTATATGATCGGTTACTACAGCAGCCTCAGGCCGCACAAGCATAACGATGGGATACCGCCGAACTTGGCAGAAAAGAACTACTGGAATGCTCAAAGCTCGGTGGCCAAAAACACTTGACCACTACAGACCACTTCAATGAGAGCAAGACGCGACCACATCCTCATACGTTAATATGAGATCTGAATAGTACTATATCCGTCATGCAGCCTGAGCTTTTGGCAAAAATCGTCCGGGCTTTACAGCGACAAGATCAATGACTGCAGCAGAGAATGCGCACCCCAAGATAGCGGCACGATTCAAGGAGCATGTCACATGCAAAACTTTGAAATGATTCAAAAATTACTGAGCCAAATGCTTGGTCAGATTGACGATATCATCTTGTTCGCCGACTATCAGCGCCGTATCACTTACATGAATGACAGTGCAGTGAAGGCCTTCGGGTTCCCACGCGAGGAATTGATCGGTCAACAGACGAGATTGCTTTACGCCAACAGCGATGAATTCGTTCATCAGGGCGAGGAACGCTTCAGCAAGGATGCCAAACCAGAAAGCGAAGGCAAAGTCATTCGTTATCGTCGCAGTAACGGCACCTTCTTCTACGGGGAAACCATTGGCGGTCCGATCAAGGGCCCCGACAGTGATGATCTCTTCATGTTCGGATTGATACGCGATGTCTCGCGCCGCGTGACAGCAGAACACATGCTGCAAAAACTGCACACCATCACGTCCTCCCGCAACCTAGGGTTTGATGAGCGTATCGACGAGCTACTCAAACTTGGGTGTTCGCATTTTGGCCTCCCCATTGGCATATTCAGCCGTATCGAAGGCGGAAATTACGTCGTTCAGCGCGCATGCCACCCAGAGGACCTATTGGAACCGGGACTAAGCTTCTCGCTCAGCGATACCTATTGCGATCACGTCTACAAGGCCGACTGCGTCCAGGCCTTCCATCATGTGGCCAGCAGCGAGATCCGCAACCATCCCTGCTATGCCAACTTCAATCTTGAAGCCTACATCGGAGCACCGGTCATCGTGGATGGTGAGCGCTACGGCACCTTCAACTTCTCGAGCCCTGACCCGGTGCCGCCCTTCACGGCTCAGGACATCGAGCTGGTGCGTCTCATCGCTTTGTGGGCCGGCCACGAAGTCGCGCGTGCCAATGACATCAATGCCTTGCAGGAAGCGCGTCAAGCGCTTGAGAATATCGCGATCACTGACCCGCTGACCGGCCTTTACAACCGACGTCATGCCCAGCAAGTGCTGGATGACAACATCGCAGCACTTGCCACCGCCGAGGTTGACCACCCCCTGTGTGTGGCACTGCTGGATTTCGATCATTTCAAGAAGATCAACGACAAACACGGCCATGACGCGGGCGATCTTGCCCTGCAACACTTGAGCGTTCTCGCCGAAGAGATTCTGCTGCCCGGCGACACCCTCGCCAGATGGGGTGGCGAGGAATTCCTGGCCATCCTGCCTAACTCGTTGCTCAGTGACTCGGCTACCCGCATCAACCTGCTACGACAACGCATGAAGGAGAGTGTCGTGGAGTACGAGGGTCAACGCCTGCCCCTATCATTGAGTATCGGGCTGACCTGTCTGGAGTCCGATGACAGCGCCACGCGTGAGCAGTTGATCGCACGCGCCGATAAAGCCATGTACGCGGCCAAGGAAGCAGGACGCAACTGCCTCAAGATGCTGTAATGCCCCACTTGTCGCCCGTTGCCGGCTTTGATCAGGGAGTCGCAAGGGGCGACAGGTGTCAGGCGCGAAAGCCCGCTCCTCAATCGTCAGCCCTCGCACTCAGATAACGAACACACTAAGGTCAGGCCCATCCCCTTGTGCCGAACCACCCGACGTCGTCGTTGCCTACTCTCATGCCTTCACACGATTCCAGCGCTGCGCCGCCCGATGCGTCCAATATCCTCGGCCTCTGTGACGACGGCGTGTTGTCTGACCATCCCACCAGCATCGCGCCCTTGACTGCCATCCTCGCCTCGCCTGCCCCTGCTGACCATCATCACCTCGGCATCCTGCTGCTGCCGGGCTTTGCGATGGTCGCGCTGTTCTCGATGATAGAGCCACTGCGCATCGCCAATCGACTGCGGGGTGCGCGCCTTTATCAATGGACACTCGCAAGCCAGGATGGCGCGTCGGCCACGCCTCCAACGGCATGCTGCTGCCGGTGGACACGGCACGTGATGAGCTGCCCACGGTAGACAAGCTGGTGGTGTGCACAAGCTATGCCCCGGAAGCCTATCTGGAAGATCGCACCTTGCACTGGTTGCATAAGCGGGCACACAGCGGCTGCCAGCTGGGAGGCGTGGATACCGGCTGCTTCGTGCTGGCGCGCGCCGGCCTGCTCACCGGCAAGACGGTCACGCTGCACTGGGAGAGCCTGCCGGAATTCAGCCAGCGCTTCGATGAGGTCGACGCCGTGGAGTCTCTATATGAAATCAGTGACGATGGCTTCTTCTGCGCCGGCGGCAGCGCCCCGCTGGACATGAGTCTGGAGCTGATCCGCCTGCAGCATGGCCAGGCGCTCTATCAGGCGGTGCGCGAACAGCTGATTCTCGATCAGGGCCGCCTGCCGGCCAGCCGCCAGCGCGGCATCAGCCAACAGACGGCCGATCTGGCCGATCCGCTGCTCAGGCGCGCGATCACGCGCATGGAAAACGCCCTGGAAGCCCCGCTCAGCATCGCGGCACTCGCCGAGGAACTCGGCCTCTCCTGGCACCAGCTGGAGCGCCGCTTCCAGCAGGGACTCGGCTGCACGCCTCGTGCCTACCATGGAGAGCGTCGCCTGCTGCATGCCCGCAGTCTGCTTCATGATACCCGCCATGGCGTCACCGATATCGCGCTGGCCTGTGGCTTCAGCTCGCACTCGAGTTTCACCCGTGCCTTCCGGCGCCGCTTCGGTATCACTCCCACCCAGGCACGTCGTCAACCACCGCGCCCTCTGGGATGATCTACGTCCGCACTCCCTTGCGTGATGTCGAGTTAGGCACAGTCGATGTCGAATCGGGCACAGTTACCGGCGTCTCCGGCTGCCATCCTGTCAGGGTATCGCTCACCTGACACAAGGAAGGACTCTCCATGGCGCTCCCGATCACCCCCGACTACGACAGCTGGCCGATTGACGAAACTCTCGTGAAGGTCGCCCCCCAGACACGCTTTCTGAGCGTGACCTGGAGCGATGGCCGTGTCAGCCGTTTCCACAGTGTCTGGTTGCGCGAGAACGCCGCGGACGACACCACCGTCAATCCGGCGACGCGCGAACGCATTCTGGATCTCTCACAGATTCCCGCCTGGCCGGAGATCGCCGAGGCCTGCATCGATGAGGACGGCGCACTCAGCGTGCTGTTCACGCCAGAAGATCGTCGTCTGCGCTTCCATCCGGGCTTCCTGCGCGGCAATGACTATGACAATCAGGACGCACTGCCACCGGAACTGCCGCCGTTGACGCTCTGGCACGGCGAGCAGCTGCAGCAGCCGCCGACCATCGATGCCGCAAGCCTGTCAGGTGCCGACCACGGCAGTGAAGTCGAGGCTGCCATCCTGAACCCGGCTCTGCATGAGCTGCTCGGCAAGGGCCTGGTACGGCTGCGCAACCTGCCCACCGAAGAAGGCGCCATCGAGAAGGTCGCCGAGCGCATCGGCTCGATCCGCACCACCAACTTCGGCTACCTCTTCAATGTCCGTGCGATCCAGAATCCGGATACCAATGCCTACACCTCCATCGCCTTGCCCCCGCATGTGGACCTGCCGACCCGGGAATACCAGCCGGGCCTGCAATGCCTCTACTGCCTCGAGAACACGGTGGAAGGCGGCATGGCCATCATGATGGACGGCTTTGCCATCGCCACCGCGCTGAAGGAAGAACATCCCGAGGCCTACCAGACACTCACCACGGTGCACTGGCGCTACGCCAATACCTCGCGCAACACCGATCATGTCTGGTATTCGCCGATGATCGTGCTGGGTCAGGCAGGAGAACTGCTGGAGGTGCGGATCGCCGACTTCCTGCGCGGGCCGATGATGGCACCGTTCGAGCAGACCGAGACCGCCTATGAGGCACTGATGACGCTGCAGCGCATGTTGCATGAGCCGCGCTTCGCCATGCGTTTCACCTATGCCCCCGGCGACATGGTCATCTTCGACAATCGCCGCCTGCTGCACGCCCGCGATGCCTTCGAAGGCGACAGCGGCAGCCGCTGGTTGCAGGGCTGCTACCTGGAACGTGACGAAGTGCGCTCTCGCTATCGCATGCTCAAGCGTGCCGAACGCGCCGAGCGGGTCGAGGAAGCCACCCAGGCCGTGTGATTCGGCACGGCATGCCTCTGCTCGCGCATTGGCTCACACATCAGCTCACGCCGATGGCCGGCATGAGAATGAGAACGTGCGGGGAAGTCAGGGCGTGCGTGGCGTGATGACGAGCGTTAAACCGGGGTCCTGCGGGATCAGGGGCGGTAGACAACGCACCTCATGGCCGGGCAACTGGTGGGCAAGACATCGGGTCAGCGTCGCAGGTTCAAAGGCGCTGACCCATGCCAGCCTATCAGGCTTCTCGCCCCGCCAGTGGACGGCATGCATGCCCCATTCCGGCTCCAGCATGTGACGTGACAGGGTCTGCCAGGCCAGTTGATGGCGACCGCTGCCCGACACGATGCGCGTGGACAACGGCAGACGTTCGACATCACAGGCATCGATCACGATTCGCAGGCGTGGATGACGAAGAATCACCTCGACGAGTCTCGCGAGTTGCTCGCCCTGCTGCCAGCTGGCACTGATGCGACAGCTGATCGCCACGCAGGATGCCGGCGTCTCTGCCAGCACATCGAGAATGTCGCCGTGCACCACCTCTTCAAGCTGAGGCCGGCTCTGGCATCGTACGCCTGTCAGGCAGGTCATGTTGTTTGCGGCTGGCCGTGTACGTCACTTCCGATGCCTGATGCTGGCCCTGGCCTCAATGTTGATGCTCTGCATCATGTGATGAGTGAGGATGATCCTCAGCCCGGCCACTGTCCTTCGGCTCATGATTCTCTTTCGGCTCATGACTGCCCTCCGGCTCATGGCTGTCTTGTAAATCAGCAGGCCCATCAGCTTCCCTAGCGTGATGTGGTTGGCGGGTGTCATCGTCATGATGCGATGACGGTGATTGTGCAGTCTCGCCTCCGCCATGTTGATGACCATCACTTGCTGCCACAAGAGCCGTATAACGAGCAGCACTCATGTCCGGTAGCTCTTGCATGAAAGCGACCATCTGCCAGATATATTCATCCTGCATGCTCTTGCCCCATGCCGGCATTCCGCTGGCTTTTATCCCATGCTTGATGACCCAGAAGCGCTCTTCAGGCTCACCATGCATATCCGAAGATACAAAATTCGGTGGACTGGGGTAAAGCCCCTTGCTGAGCTCTGTCTCTTGCATGCCTGGCGCGAGATGGCAGGAGGCACACATCGATGCATAATTGCCGGCCCCCGCCACTTTCATGGCTTCATCATCGAGGGGTGGCGCGGCGATATCACTCGCGTGGCTTTCGATCGAACGTTCACGCGCCGTTTCAAGAATTCCATGGACCCATGACCCATGCGGTTCATCTGCCGCGACACTGACGACGCCGGAGTAAATGACTCCGGCCCCTGCTGCCAGCAGCACCATAAATGCCAGACACATCCCCAACAATAATTTCTTCATGTCGCCCCCTTTTAGACGGCAAGAATAGTCAATGACAAGGCTGTCAACCAAAGCGAAAAAAGGCCGACGAATGCCGGCCATCAACACGATCCAGAGTGACGCCTTATTTACAACACAACACAAAATCAATGGATAATTTTCAAATATCGCTCAGCAATTTACATTAAACCTATCATTGATCATCTTTCGCCATAACCATCTCTTATTCAAAAGCAACATTTAGAGAATAGCTACTCTCATTTTCGTGAGCCGAACCACTTATTGAATTGCCTGAGACCTCCAATTGGTAATAGCCTTCTTGGACATCCTGCTCCAGTGAAAAATGCCCCTTATCATCAGAGGCTGTCGCGACGACATTTCCTTGTGGGTCTCGTAGCACAGCAGTCATCAGGTTGTTCTTACTCGAATCAGATGCAAAATGTCGACTGCTGATCTTTAGAACTGCATCATGTTCAACGGCTATTTGGAAACGCAATGGCTTTCCAGCCACAAGTCCATATGTTTCTGAAACTCCAGCCGAAAGAGTCGGAAGACGGCTATGCTCATCATTTGCCTGCGTCACAGCGGTAAAAAAAGTCATGGCAGCAGCAAGTAACAGCGTTGATGTTTTCATGAAAATCATCTCTTTATGGGTTCAGTTATCATCATAGCAACACAACCTGAAAACATCCTGAAAATGGAATAGATTATCATCACATTGTACAAAACCATAAGACATAGTCTCCCAATCAAAAGGCCATTCTGCATATACATGTAAAACATGATCACGCAACTACACCACCGCTATTCAATTGAAAAATGTCACTGCCATCCTGACTCCTCTAGAACATCATGCGCACACCGACCACGACAGCCGTATCCTCCACATCCTCACCTTCTTCACGCTGCATATCAGCGGTTTCGCCATACTCTCTCTGCCAGTACATGCCGACGTAAGGCGCTACCCGTCGAGTTATCTCATAGCGTGCACGCAAGCCGATTCGTACTGAATTGAGGCCCGTCCCAATCCCTTGCTGCCTGGACTCATTGGCAGCGAACACCATTTCACTACGTGGCTGTAGATACCAGCGCTGGGTCAGGCGCACATCATGTTCAAGCTCCAGGCTGGCAGTCACGATACCTTCCTCTCGGTACTGCACTGCGGCATCCGTCTCGATCCGGTAAGGGGCGATCCCCTGAAAGCCGAACACCCCATACACGCCTTCATCATGATCATCGTTGAACACACCACCCTGATAGCCAGCTCCGATCTGGAACTCCCAGAAATCGGCAACCAGGCGACTGTAGAGAAGCTCAAGGGATTCAAACTCGGCTTCTTCACCATCGCCTTGGACATTCTCCCCTTCTGACTTGAGATAGACGCGGTGGGTATCTCCGCCATACCAGGCCTGAAAATCCCACACCAGGGAGTCCTCTCCCTTATCCGGAAGGCTATATTCCAGGCGATCGAAAACTGCGCTCCACTGGAGATGTTCGGCCATGGGCGATGGCCATGACGCCGGGGCATCATATCCATCCTGGGCAAATGCCTGGGAGGCACCAGCACTGGAGAATAGACATACCGTCACGCAGGCAAGACGAAATGAATGCTGACTGATTGACATGATGACTCCTCAGGAAACCTTTACGACACGGAACATACCTGCATCCATGTGGTACAGAAGATGACAATGGAAAGCCCAGCTACCTTCTGCATCGGCGGTGATCAACGCTGAGACGCGCTCACCGGGTTTGACATTCAAGGTGTGCTTGCGAGGGATCAGGTCACCGTGGCCATTCTCGAGCTCCATCCACATCCCATGTAAATGAATGGGATGCTCCATCATGGTGTCATTGATCAAGATGAGACGGAGGCGCTCATCTTTATGAAAATGAATAGGGCCATTGACTTCACTGAACTTCTTGCCATCGAAGGACCACATATAACGTTCCATATTGCCGGTCAGATGCAACTCCATCTCGCGCATGGGCCCACGTCTGTCCGGCCATGGTGAATAGGCCTTGAGATCCTGATAGACCAGTACACGACGCAGCGACTGGTCCAGACCGATTCCTGCCTGGTCATAACGAGCCCCTTGCTGAGCAGCACCCGCCATCAGCATGCCGCCCTGGGCTGCATCGGCTTGCAGGCCAGTCATCTTCGAATGGTCCATGCCCGCCATCTGCGAATGGTCCATACCTGCCATCTTCGAATGGTCCATGCCTGCCATCTTCGAATGGTCCATGCCTGCCATCTTCGAATGGTCCATGCCTGCCATCTGCGAATGGTCCATGCCTGCCATCTTCGAATGGTCCATACCTGCCATCTTCGAATGGTCCATGCCCGCCATCTGCGAATGGTCCATGCCCGCCATCTGCGAATGATCCATGCCCGCCATCTGCGAATGATCCATGCCTGCCATCTGCGAATGGTCCATTCCAGCATGAGCGCCCATGGCCTCCATCCCGCGATCAGCGATCTGCCGTCGTTCAGGTACGGGCGCCTCCATTCCGGGGCGGGGTGCCAACGTGGCTCGCGCGTAGCCACTGCGGTCCATGGCTTCGGCGAAGATGGTGTACGCCTTGTCATCTTCCGGTGTCACCAGCACATCGTAGGCTTCCGCCACGGCAATACGGAACTCATCCACTTCAACCGGTTGCACTGGCTGACCATCTGCCGCCACCACGGTCATCTTCAAGCCGGGAATGCGTAAATCGAAGTAGCTCATTGCCGAGCCATTGACGACACGCAGACGCACTGTTTCCCCACGCTTGAATAGCGCGCTCCAGTTTTCTTCTGGTGAATGACCATTGAGAAGATATGTATAGGTACTGCCGGTGACATCGGCAATATCCCGTGAGCTCATGCGCATCTCTGCCCACATGCTGCGCGACTCGATCGTGTCCACCCAACCACCCCGTCGTACATCCGCAAAGAAATCAGCGACGGTGCGCTCCTGGTAGTTATAGTAGCCTTCCATGGTCTTGAGATTGCGAAATACGGACTTGGGGTCTTCGAATGTCCAGTCAGTCAGCAGCAGGACATGCTCACGATCATAGGTGAAGGCTTCGGGTGTTGCGGAGTCGATGATCAATGGACCTGCGTGGCCTTCCTGCTCCTGGAGGCCTGAATGACTGTGATACCAGTAGGTACCGCTCTGAGTGACAGGAAACCGGTAGGTAAAGGTTTCGCCCGGTGCTATCCCTGCGAAGCTGATACCCGGCACGCCGTCCATTTCCGGAGGAAGTATGATGCCATGCCAGTGAATGGAGGTTGGCTCATCGAGCAGGTTTGTCACCTTGATGACAGCATCCTGCCCCTCCTTCAAGCGCACCATGGGCCCGGGACTACTGCCATTGATGCTGATAGGACGAGCGAATTGCCCGGCAATGTCGATGTCTTCACGTCGAATGACAAGAGAGATCTCGGGCCCATGCTCAACCCCTTGGGAGTAACCTGATGTGCGCCCCCAGGGGTTGGCCCAGGCGGGTGCCACGCCTGACACCATTGCGCCCAGCCCCAGGGCAGAACCTCCCTTGAGCAACTGACGACGTGATACAGAAAATTCAGACGGTTTTGGTGCCATGGCCGTTGCTGCTCCCGAGTCATGAATGAAGAGTCATGACATGGATGAAGCCACGGCAAGCTGAAACGAACCTGAATGGAGTGCCTATTTGCGTGTGGGCAGATGCACCTCGGCTCTCAATCCCCCTGCGCCGGCTGTTGAGTAGCTCACGCAACCAGCGTAATGCTTGACGAGATGGGCAAGAATGGAGAGTCCCAGCCCATACCCCGGGTGAGTTTCGTCCTGCCGCCACCCACGCTCGCCAAGATGGGCCAACTGTGCCTGCGGCACCCCCGGACCATCATCCTCGACGCAGAGCACGATCTGGTCACTCTCTATCGTCAATCGGCATTGCACCTGATTGACAGACCACTTGCCCGCATTATCCAGCAATATGCCGAGCATTTCGGTGAAATCCTGTGTCTCGACATTCACCCAGCTATCCGCATGATCATTAGATACGCCCAGACACTCCAGCAAGAAGGTACGCTGCGGATAGATCCCCTGGAACATCTCGATCAAGCGCTGGGCCTCTTCAACCGGGCGTGCTGTCTGACCGGCGCGTGGGCCAGCAATGCGGGCTCGCCTGAGTTCTGTCTCCAGCTGGGAATGAATCGTCTCTACACGTTGGAGCATCTTGCCACGACGTACCTCATTGATCGGTCGCTTGCCACGCAGCACTTGTGTCAGTGCTGTCAGAGGTGTCTTGAGCGCATGGGACAGATTCGCCACAGACTCTCGTGAACGAGACAACCGACGATCAAACTCATCCAGCAGGGTATTGAGCTGTGATACCAGCGCATCAAGCTCGGAAGGGGCCTCAAGCACTATCCGCTTTCGGCGCCCGGACTGGAGTTCACTCAATTGATGACGCAGGACACTCAACGGCCTGAGCCCCCGCCTTACCGCCAGCAGATTGAGTGAGATCAGAATTCCCCACAACAGGATGGCGCTGGCGGCGATCCACCAGTGAACTCGGGTCAAGCCCTGCTCCACTGGCGAGAAATTCTCGGCAATCAGCAATTGCACGGCGTCCCCGCGGATATCGAAGACGTGCCGATAGACCAACAGTGGCTGTTGCTGAAACTGATGCATGAACAACGCATCCCCCTTGCCCTCAAGCAAAGGGAGCATCTGCGTCGGCAAGGCAGGCAGCGAAGTACTGACCTTCTCCCCGACTCGCAACACATAGAAATGATGAAAGCTCAGAGACTCCTCTCGGGCCGCTGCCATGAGCTGGGCAACAGGTCGCTCATCCTTCTTGAGCAAGGTGACGATATGCCATGCCTCATCCTTGAGACGCTCGCCAAGAAAGTCCTTCGCCAGCTCGTGGAGAAAGAAGCCATGCAGATACCAGGCAAACAGCACCACCGCGAGAGATGCTCCTCCCAGGCGGGTCAGCAGGCGAAAACGAAGGCTACGACGATCGATGTGAAACAAGCAGATACCCCTGTCCGCGGCGGGTCTGTATCAAGTCCTTGCCCAGGCGGCGGCGAAGGCGAGCGATATAGACTTCTACCAGATTGGGCGCTGCGGCGTCCTGCTCCAGAGCATATAGCTGATCCAGCAACTGTGCCTTGGAGTGCACTCTGTCTGGATGATGCATGAGGTAGCGCAACAGGCGGAATTCGGTGGCCGTCAAGCTCGCCCACTGCTCTCCATCGCAGCACACACGCTGCGCCTCTTCATCCAGCTGAATTCCGCTCACCTGAAGATACCCATGACTTGCCCCTTGGCGACGCCGAAGTAGCGCATGAAGACGTGCCAGCAACTCTGCTTCATGAAATGGCTTGGTAAGGTAATCATCTGCCCCGCTGCGCAAACCGACGACCTTGTCTTCCCACGTGTCACGGGCCGTGAGAATCAGTATCGGAATATCCACCTGACCTTGACGCCAGCGCTTGAGCAAATCCAACCCGGAGCCGTCCGGTAGTCCCAGATCCAGAATGGCCAGTGCGTACTGCTCGGTTGCCATGAAGGCTTGCGCATCATTCAAATTGGAGGAGACATCCAGTCGATAGCCATTGTCCTCAAGCAGCTCGGCCAGGCTTTCCGCCAGCAGGTCATCATCTTCAAGCAACAACAGCTTCATGCCAGCTTTCTCCTGATCCACAAAACACCCACCGAACACCACAGCATATGGCTAAACCAACATGTCATGGTAAGCCTCACCATCCTATGGGGGAAAGCTGATCACTGGCTGAAAAGACAGCAACATGCAATCTCTCCACCACGCGAAGCCGCTCGAATCTCCCATGTGCTATTCAGCCACGTACGCTTGGCTGGATAGCGCCTCTTGGTCACGGTAGCCTTGCACGCCTGTCAGGCAGGTCATGCGTCATGTCGGCTGCCTGACCCCCTATCCATCTTTATTGGCTATCTCCACAGGATGCCCGCAATGCTCGCCAGTCCCGCCGATTTTCCCTACCTCGCAAGCCTGCTTGAGGGCCTCGCGCAGTATTTCCCACTCTCGTTGCCTATCGTCTGCGCGTTGTTGTTGCTTGCCCTGCTGACGTCAGCCATGTCCGCTGCCGTCGGGGTTGGCGGCGGCACCCTGCTGATCATGTTCATGGCGCAGTTGATGCCTGCCGCTGCCCTGATTCCGGTGCATGGCTTAGGAGGACCAAAGCTAGATGATTTACGCTACAGGTGCTTAGAGGTAGGTGCTTGAACGTGAATATAGCGTCCACCAGTCTATTCACGCACGAGGTGACATGGTCGGCGGATGCAGACTCTGAGTGCAACAGCGTCATCCGAAAATAGTAAATCGGCTTGAAACGTTTCCTGGAGCTGTTTTCAAAAAGTTGTGTGACAACAATAGCTTACTTTAATTTTAAGTACTCTTTATTTATTTAAAGATAAGCATTGACTCAGTGCAATACGGCCGCACCAAGAATGGTAGACAGAATCGCTTACGGCCAGGAGAGGCCGTTGATACTTTGCCGAAAATAACGCCAAGTTAACTTGGAAGTTCTGGAAGTCGTAGCTCAGAAAAAGTTTCGTATTCAACTCGTTAGAACAGCGTGGCATACTCTTCGCACATATGACTAAACATGACCTCGGAAACTTTCAACCGAAATTGCCAGTTAAAGCTCATAAAGCTCAAGTCCCATTGAAGACCCAATAATGTACCAAACATTTTGCCAACGAACGTACGCCAGATCAGTGCCCGCGAAAGACGTTTCATCGTTTCCCTTACGCAGTAACTTCCCATTTGCGAGGTGTTTGAAAACATGGGAACCGAGCTGACTTTCACTAAACTCCTCTGGCAGAACAGAACGCAGAGGGTACACATATACCGAGTCATCAGCCATCAGATAGAAATCATCAAACAAATGCGAGAATGCGCACATATGATCCCCAAGCTCAAGGGAATAGAGATTATCAGACAGGATATTGATTCTTACTTCTCCCTTTCCGTATTCCCTTACATAGCCATTAAGGCACTTCAACTCCAGCTCATCCTCTGGCGTACAGAAAACAAAAACCGTCACAAAGGACTTCTCATGAAGCCATTCTATTGCGTGAGACACAACCTCTTCGATTGGCACAATCTTGAGACTTTTTCCCGGGTGTAGCTCTCGGTAAAACTCAAGGGCCTTCGACGCTTCGCGCAGGAAGAAAGAGTAGTCAATATACATAACGCGATACTTGGCTGGAGCACGCTGCATGCGTTCTTGGTATATTTCCCGGACCTCCGCAACACAACCAGCGGGGTTTCGGTGTATTTCTCTGCCTGTAAAACGAATCACCGTATAGCCTGCACGGGAAAGGTACCGCTGGCGCACCGCATCATTTTCAAGTTGCTCTTTTGTTGAGTGATAATCATGACCGTCAAGCTCAAGGACGAGGCGAGCATCCTTTAATAGGAAGTCGACTCTGTATCGACTGTGTTTCTCTAAATCACCGAACCAGTGCTCCATCTCAATGGCGTCAGCTAGATCTCCAATTTCTTCAGAGAACTTTTCTTCTATAGGAGACTGACCGCGCTCTCTATACCAACCAGGAGGCGCTTTTGGTTGACCTGGATATTTCATTATTCTCTCACATTGATATCAAATTATAATGTCGATATTAGCCACGGCATTGCCATCGGCTGCAGCCATTGGTTAGGTTATTCTAGATTGGAAAGAAGTTTATCGGCATAAGCTGGATCATTATCCTTACGCTCTTGCACTGCCACTTTGAGAGCATCTTTCCAAGGGTCGGGGTAATTCGAGGCAACCTCAAGAAGTTTCGTCCGAACCACTTTAGCTTTATTACCGATTGCTGCATAGGCCAGACCTTGCGCGACTTCCTCTACTTTCCCAGGACCTATCAGCGCTGGTAATGTGTACATGTAATATTTGCCAACAAAATTTTGGGTATACCAACTCACATCCAGTTTTGCGACAAGTACTTGGCCAAGATCAGCTTTTCTATCGAAGTAGCGACCGAACTTATTACCCCAAGACCCAACTCCATGTTTCACAATTGAGCTATGGACATCATATGTGCCATTTTGGCAGGCATCGATTATGAGGTTCTCCATTCTCATGCGAACATCACACTGGAGCAATTTCCAAGATTCTGGTTTTAGGAGGCGGAAAAGGTTTGCGATGCTAGTTTGCTCAGCCTCTCCTCTCAACGCGACACCTATAACCTGTGCAGCAGACTGCAGGTCGCCCGAAGACATAACTTGGTAGAGAGCGACAAATGCGTAGCGAATTTTATCGACTTCGCTCTCAGCTCTTCTCTCAAAAGCCTCAAGAAATACCGGAAGAATTTGATTCGGAGGTATATCTGCAACCAATGCTTGAGCATACTCGGAGCTAGCCACGAAATGAGGTTCATATATCCGATTTACAAAAGCAATCACATCGAATTCTTGGACTTCTCTGTCAAGATATTGGAGGCATAAGTCGACAAGAATCAGAACTCGGAGAGCGTAGTCCTCTGTATCTTCCATAACTTCGTGAGTACGAGGATTTCTGATTCCCACGTACACCCCACGCATGAGTTGCTCAACACCCTTTTGCTCATCCTTTTCAGAGACTGTTGCCAGCTTATTCAGCGAAAAAAAAGGTGTATTGCCGCCAAGAACTTGGCCGACTAGCTGTGCACCATCACCTTGAACTCCACCTACTCTTCGCAATGTATCAGTTAGATACCTAATCCCGGCTTATTCATGAGGCAGGCCTGAAAACGAAGATAGCGGATGGTATTCTCTATAAAAATCAGTGCATTCCGCCAAGAATCTGATTCAAGAGGACCATCCGCTATGGGTGAAAGCATATCTCCCTGGATTCCGACCTGCAACGGATCTATACGCGTTGAGCTCGACGGCCAACGCACCACCAGCGACAGCGGCGCTTTGCTGCTGCGTGAAGCCCTCGACAACAGCGGCGTGATCGACGCGCTGGAGGATAACTTGGTCGATAGACGCAACCCACTACGTATCCGTCACTCCCTGGCCAGTCAGCTGCGAACGCTGGTGCTGCAGCGCGCGATGGGCTGGATCGACCTCAGCGATACCGACACGCTGCGCCGTGACCCGCTCTGGCAACTGGCCTGCAGCGATGCGCGCGGCATGACGCCATTGGCTCAAGATCGGCCCTCTCAAGCCACATTATCGCGGCTGCTGGCATGTCTCGGGCGTAGCGACAACATCGATGCCGTACACGAAGGCCTGCTGCGACTGGTGGTCTGGCGTCTGACCTCGCTGGAGAAGGGCAAACGCCCTCATCAGCTGACACTGGACATCGATGGTCTGCCGATTGAGGCTCACGGTCACCAGGGCGGCTCGGCCTTTCATGGTCATTACGGTGCCCGCATCTACTCGCCGCTGGTCGCATCGTTGGCGGAGACCGGCGACATGGTGGGCGGCTTGCTGCGGGAGGGCAATGCCGGCCCAGCCGAGGATGCCGACACCTGGATCCCTCATCTAGTACGGCGACTCAACGAGAGCACCGGTGCCCAGGTGCGAGTGCGCATCGACGCTGGCTTCACTGACAATGCGACATTGGAGGCCTTGGAAGAGCGCGACATCGAGTACCTGGGTCGGCTGCGTAGCCATACAGGTCTGCAGAAGCTGGCAGCGCCCTATCTCAAGCGACCGAGTGGCCGACCACCTGAGCAGCCTCGTGAATGGTGCCATGACCTGGCGTACCAAGCCGGCACCTGGCCGACGCCAAGGCGCGTGGTACTGGTGGTCCAAGAACGTCCCGATGACCTACTGCTGCATGCCTTCTTCCTGGTCACCAATCTCAGCCAGTTCGACTGGCCGCCGGAGAAGGTTCTGGCGCTCTACCGTAAGCGCGGCAGTGCCGAGGCGCACATGGGCGAGGTGAAATCAGCACTCGACGTGCATCTCTCCTCGACCGACCGCGGCGCTTCCACCGTTCAAGAGGTGATGGCCCGCAACGAAGTGAGTCTGCTACTGAGTCTCTACGCCTACCAGGTCTTGCATGGACTGCGCTGCCTCCTGGAGCGGCAAACCCACCAAGGCTGGAGCCTGAGCCGGATGCGCGAGCAAGTGCTCAAGATCGCGTCCACTATCTCGCTACACGCCCGGCGCATCACTGTTCACCTTGGCGATGCCGCTGACAAATGGTGGCCCACCTTGCTTAAGGGGCTACCGAAGCTGACCGCACTGAGCTGATACACGGTTGATATCACAACCGATCCAAGCGCAAGGCGGCCATCACGATGGCTGGCGATCACGGCTGCCCTGATGGCCGGAATCGATTACTGAAGGTTATATAGCAACAAAGAAACCGTACTATTTGGGTATATATCGGCAGGTACTCACACCGCAAATACGGCTGCTGGGAGTCGGTGCCAGCAACCTGGGGCTTCGCGACGCTCAATCAGCATACTCATGAATAAGGCGGGCTAATCCCTGATAGAATTGCATCGCTATATGCTCCATTCTCCAAGCGCTGTCCGACTGCTTCTATCAGCTCTGGATGGAAGTTATCTTCAGTAAATAGATTTTTGCTGAACATTCTCGATCCTCACCAACCCAAGAGATATTAGACAGCCTAGTCACTATTGACTTTAACGAGCTAGAGCGTTGAATATTTTTATACCTCCACATCAACCCATTGATTTTTAGTGTATCTTCGTTGATGTGGCTATATAATACTAGGTTCCGTACGAAAAGTCGGCCCGTAGACAGCGGCGTATGCAAGCTAGGCATACCATCGCATAAAAGCTACGGGCCAACTTCTCATATCGCGTCACTATACGACGGAACTCTTTCAACCAACTGAAAGAGCGCTCCACGATATTTCGCCGACGGTACATGGGTTTATCGAAAACCCGTGGGAGACCTGGGCGGGGTTTTCGCTTCATCTTTCGTTGAGCGATGACCGACTTGATTCGAATGCGGTCGCAGTAACAGCGCAACTCTTCACTGTCATAGCCCTTGTCTGCCACGATGTAGCGGCAACGTTTTCGTGGCCGACCGCGACTCCCCGGTAGATGAACTTTTTCAAGGTTGGGCATGAAGTACCGCAGATCCGATTCTTGCCCCGCCTACAGCGTGAAGGCGATAGGCCAGCCAAGGCGATCACAGATCAAATGGATTTTGGTCGTGATGCCGCCACGACTCCGGCCCAACGCCTAGTCTAGGTTCTGTACGAAAAGTCGGCTCGTAGACAGCGGCGTATGCAAGCTACGCATACCATCGCATAAAAGCTACGGGCCAACTTCTCATATCACGTCGCAATACGACGGAACTCTTTCAGCAAACTGAAAGAGCGCTCCACGATATTTCGCTGACGGTACATGGGTTTATCGAAACCGCGTGGGAGACCTGGCCGGGGTTTCCGCTTCATCTTTCGTTGAGCGATGATCGGCTTGATTCGAACGCTGTCGCAGTAACGGCGCAACTCGTCACTGTCATAGCCCTTGTCTGCCACGATGTAGCGGCAACGTTTTCGTGGCCGACCAAGACTCCCCGGTAGATGTACCTTTTCCAGGGTGGTCATGAAGTACCGCGTACCCGACTCTTGCCCCGCCGACAGCGTGAAGGCGATGGGCCAGCCAAGGCGATCGCAGATTAAATGGACTTTTGTCGTGATGCCGCCACGACTCCGCCCCAACGCATGGTCTAAGGGTTCTTCAGATCCCCCTTTTTGCCTCCACCAGCGGAGGCGCGCGTTGCACGAACGGCGGTTGAGTCGATCATCCAGGTCTCGAGATCCATCAGGCCATCTTCACGAAGCCGAAGTTGAAGCCGCGACAAGACCGCCTCAAAGGTACCGTCATCACGCCATTGTCGGAATCTGGCGTAGACAGTACTCCAAGGGCCATAACGCTCGGGAAGGTCGCGCCACTTGGCGCCAGAGCAGAGGGCCCAAAAGATGCCGTTCAGCATCTGTCTGTCGTCTTTCCTGGGCCTGCCCATCGATTGAGCCGGTGAGACAATGTCTTCGATCAACTGCCATTGGCTATCCGAGATTTCGTAGCGTCCTGTCATACCGCACCTATGCTGGATGTGCATGGGTCACATTAGCAAAAATGACTTTTCGTACAAAACCTAGGAGGACCAAAATAAGACGATTTACGCTGCAAGGGTTGAGAGATAGGTCCTTAAGCATAGATATAGCTTCCGTTGATCTATTCACGTACAGGGTTAGATAGTTATCGAATGTAGATCGGGGCGCGCGAGAAAAATCGTTCTTTGATACTTAACTCACATTAACGCCCTAATCAGAAGCACTGCTTGGCCGCAGATTTATAGCCTTAACGAGCATTGCTATTTGTTATCCGTTAAGTCTTTATGATCGTCAATAATCCGTTCTGCCATTCGATCATAACCCTCCGCCAAGTCTCGTAAGGTAACGGCAAATCGCTGAAAACCTGCATTCTCCACATCCTCGGCTTTGCTTCTGAACTGGTGAGCCAGTTCCCGCTCTGGTTTTCCCGTTGGATCGACCCAATGCATACCACGTGAGTTGTATGTCCCTGTCCTGTAACCGTCTCGCATGTTGTCAGCTTGGCGTTCATTCAATGCAGCAGCGACCACACGGTGTATCCATAACCCGTCTGAATCAGGTGGGGTATGAATCAATACTTTGCCAATATTGATTAGTGCAACTTCTAGATGGCCGGTTTCCGTACAAACTTCCACTATTCTCTGAAGCCATTTAGTAAAACACTCTTCGCTAAACGTACCGTCTCTCTGTGTTCCAGGCAGTGACTTCCAATCATGCAGTAACTGCCAAGCATTTTCTGCAATTGCTTTTGATTTCTCGGTTGGTTCAACCGGCGGCTGCTCCCCTTTATTCGAACGATAGATAATCCGTATTACCTCGCAAAATAACTCGGGATCATTAGCCAGTCTGTTTTCGAGAAGTTGGGGTGCAGCACCTTCATCACGATTGAGCAAAGGAACATATGCCCACTCAACCCTAAATAGATCATCTTGATTTACCGAAGGCTCTTCCTGAAGGTACTTGATCAGTTCGATGATTTGGTACCCTCCCATAGCGTAGTTAGGTTCATTGGAGGAAGTCGCTGCAAGCAACGCTCGTATACATTGGTTACTATCGATTGACTGTTTGGCATGACGTATTCTATCTAAACAGTCGATTGCCGCATGTGGCCTGCCATGTTCAATCAGCTTTTCAATCGCATCCACAAGATCGCCGTCAGCCTGGTAGGCATTCGCATCAGTGCGGGTCCAGTATTCACACTCATATATCTGAAGCCATTCAGAAGCACGTCCCCATGTTTCTTTAGTAAATGGCAAGTAAGCCAGAAATTGACCTACTTGCTCGGGAGTCCAATCAGATTTATCTAGATCGTCGCACCACCCCCAACCCTGAAGGTGGTAACACCTCCAGATAAATCTGCTCACCAATGCCTTACGCTTGCGATCCGTTGTGACTAGAAAATGCGGCAAAATAGCACGTTCAACATTTTCAGCAATAACACCAAGTGCGCTACCTACCTGACCGGGTGAAGAAACGTATTCGGAAAATCGAATAACCCCGGCTTATTCATGAGGCCGACCTGAAAACGAAGATGGCGAGTGGTTTTCTCTTGTAGAATCAGGATATTCCTGCCAGAACACGATTCAAGAGGACCACTCGCCATGGGTGAAACCCTAACGACCTGGACGCCCTCATGCAACGGCTCTGTCCGTGTCGAGCTGAGCGGCCACCGCACCACCAGCGACAGCGGCG